>ERZ894220.873-NODE-873-length-15928-cov-11.6944_pt1 | contig 15928 bp, 13 predicted proteins | sample MGYA00380292_ERZ894220 | MGnify/ENA primary metagenome ERZ894220 (study PRJEB32331, sample SAMN06328446) | human gut metagenome | biome: human gut microbiome; feature: stool | host: Homo sapiens | collected 2014-12-05 ... | reverse complement strand
AAATGCTGATAGATACTGTGTTTTAGCGGATAATCAGATTTTTATTGTGTTTTTATTAAAAAAAATGAGGGAGATAATGATGAAATTAAATTTAAGAGTTCTATTCATACAATAGAATTTAAAAAAACAAATTTTGCATATGATGAACAGAATATTTTAATTAATGCAGAAATGATTTTGAAAAAAGGACAAATAAGTGCAATTGTAGGACCGAGTGGAATTGGAAAAAGTACAATTGCTAAAATTATTTTTAGATTAAAAGATATTACGGAGGGGACTGTACTTTTTAATGGTATAGATATTAAAAATGCAGACATTAATGATTTAAGAAAAAGAATAGGATATGTATCTAATGAAAGTGTGTTTTTTTATGATTCTATTAAAAAAAATATATCTAATGAAGACATTTCAAATAATTTACTAGATACCTATTCGAAAAAATTGGACTTATATGACAAGATTGAATTACTAGAAAATGGATGGGATACAGTAGTGGAACAGCAACATCTTAATTTTTCGGAAGGAGAAAGTCGAAGAATTGATTTTATACGTATGTTGGTGAAACAACCAGATGTCATTATTTTAGATGAAGCAATAGCATGTTTAGATGAACATAGAAAAGAGTTGTTTTGGAAATGTTTAAAAGAATATTGTTCAGAGGCCATTATCATAGTAATAACTCATAATATTGATGACTTAGAGCATGTTGATTTTATATATCATATAAAAAATGGGAAATTTGTTAAAGAATATAGGAAGGATAGTAATGATGAGTAATAAAGTAATAGGGGTATTGGACACAGAAGGATTTTTAAAAGATAAGTTTTTTTCGACATTTGATATAAAAAAAATCAATTTGGTAGAAGAATGTGAGAAAATAAGAGAAAATGAGAACACATTTTCACATGCAGAAAATGTTTGTGCAGCTATTTTAAAAGAGAACCCAGAATGCAGAATAATTTTAGTATCTATTGTTAATAAAAAAATGAAAAGTAGTAAAGATAAATTGTTGCAAGGCTTAAAAATTTTAATTGCAAAAAAAGTTGATTACATTAATTTGAGCTTGGGAATTGAAAAGAATTATGATAAGGATATAGAAAATTTATGTTTAGAAGCCAAAATGAAAGGAATCCAAATAATAGCAGCATATAATAACCAGACTAATAATAAAACAGTACCGGCTTGTTTAACTAGTGTACTTGGAATAAGAACAATTTTTAATAAAGACATGAATAAGAAATCATTTTATGATTCGAAAAAAAATGATTTAATTTTTACATGTAATTATTTAAATACATTTTTTTTGAATGGTCAACCCATCGTAGAAGGTAATAGTATTAAATGTGCACAAGTAGTCGGTATTTTGAGTGCGTTGGGAAAGGAAAATTATTCACAATATTATTTACAATCATATATAAATCAGTGTTGTACAGATGACTATATGAATTGTAATATAGATTTTTTCTCTAATAGAAAAGAAGATATTCTTCAAAAAAAATTTATTTCAGAAATTGTTTGTACAAATAATGTTTATGATATACAAGAACTGGAGCATTTTCTTACTGTAACTAAAAAAGTTTATAAAATATTTTTAGATGTTAACGAATTTAGTTTTAGAGATGAAGAAAAAATATTAGGTATTTTATCAAAGCATTTTCAAAATAAAATTGTGTATGTACGATACCCGATTTTTTCAGTTATTAACAGAATAAAACTATGGGAAAAAAAAAGAATAGTTGTTAAGTGTTTGTACTAAATAACGGAGGAGACCGCGTGGCGAACGAAATATGTATAAGTTATCATTAGAAATCACAAATTCTTGTAATTTAAGGTGTAAATATTGTTATATTGGAGAAAAACATCATGACATTATAAATAAAGAAGTAATTGCAAAGGCAATTGATATAGCCTATAGAGAAGCTTTAAAACATAACGACAAGACATTATTAGTATATTTCATCGGTGGTGAACCATTAATGGCCTTTGATAAAATAATTGAAACCGTAGAATATATAGAAGAAAAAAATAAAAAAAATGAGCTATATCTTAGATATAGTATAACAACAAATGGTACGTTGCTTAATGAAGAGATTATAGATTTTTTTATTGCAAAGAATTTTGATATTAAATTAAGCATAGATGGAAATAAGTTTTACCATGACATGAATCGGACGTATCAAAATCAAGATGGAACTTATGATACGATAATTGAAAAAAAGCAATTAATAAAAAAATATGAAAACATAACAAACAAGGTAATTTGTGTAGCACATGTAGTAACAACAAACAATTTTGAATATATGTGTGAGAATATGTTTCATTTAGTTGAATTAGGTTTCTGGTATATTGAAACAGGATTTAATACATATACTCAATGGACAAAGAAACAGATTGATGGATTGAGAGAACAGATAGAAAAAACTTATTATAGATATAAAAAACAACGAATTGAAGGGGAAAACATATATTTTTCGTTTATAGAAAAGTATGGTGAGAGAATAGTTAAACCTAGAAAGTGTTTTTTTTCATGTAAGGCAGGATTAGTAAGTATTTATGTTACAGTACAAGGAGATATTTATCCGTGTTTTAGAAGCGATGAAGATATTTGTTTGGGAAATGTATTACAAGATTTAAATATTCATAAAATTAGGGAACTAGCTAGTATTTCAGATACAGAAAATAAAGCGTGTCGAAAATGCGAATGCTATGATTTTTGCCATACATGTGACTGTATAATGGGAAATTACGATGTAAATAACAATTTTTTTGTGCCTACATTTTTAAGTTGTAGTGTTGAAAAGATTATGTATAAACTTATTAAGCAAGAATTTTCAGATGAAGATATTGATGCAATGAGAAAAGAATATAATTAGGAAAATACGGAAAAATGAAAAATAATGAAATTATACTAAAGAGGAATAATAAGATTGTATATATTGATACAGAAAAGGAAATTTGTATAACAATTGGAGAGAATGAATTTGACTACGATGTATTAAAAAGTAAAGTCAAAAAAATGAAAAAGAAAGAAATGAAATTGCAATTTCAATATGGCGCAGTGTATCTATTTGTTACAAGAAGATGTAATATGAATTGTAGATTTTGTGCTATGAATGCTAATAAAAATGTACAGAAAGAAAAGGAAATGACAATAAATGACATAAAAAATAAGATTTTGCCTTTTTTAAAGTTAGTTAATCCTAGGAAAATTATTGTAACAGGAGGAGAACCATTAATAAGGAACGATATTGTAGAAATTTTAAAAATTTTAAAAGAAGAACTTGATTGTATCATTATAGTTCAATCAAATGGTACCCTTGTGAATGATAATATATTAGAAATGATAAAAGGAACAGTTGATGAACTGGATTATAGCATTGGCCATATGTTAGACGATAAACTATATTTAATGGAAAATATCAAGCAAACAAAAGATAAAGTGACAGAAAATGTAGTGCTTAGTTATGTGTATACAGGAAATGTAAAAGAGCTGTTGTCAGCTTTTGATGTTGCAAAAGAATTAAAAATAGAGTTATTAGTTACTCCTGTAACACCTATTGGACGTGGAAAGAATGTTAGAATTGATAGTATAAATCAACTTGATTTATATATAAATATGGCTATTTATATTTTAGAAAATAATCTTGAAGATTCATTGTTGGTTAACAATTTATTTACAAGTATACATTTTATGAAATCATGTGGTGGGCTTGGAAGAGAACTTGCCATATATCCAGAAGGGGATGTTCATATGTGTAAGTGCATAGATGATAAAGTGGATTATATCGGAAATGTACTTTTAGATGATAAAAATGATATTTTAGAATGTTGGAAAATGAATACAGAGAAAGACAAAATAAAGCAACTGTTTCATATAGAATATAAAAAAATATGTAGAGATTGCGAATATAAGTACTTATGTGGGGGAATGTGTGGAGCAGAGTTATTACAGAACAATAATGAAAGCGATTGCTATATTAGAAAGCAAATATTGGAATTTATGTTATTTAATTATGAAAAAAATTTGCCTATGCGAGTAAATATTATGAATTTTGTAAGGTTTCTAAATGAAAAAAAGGAAAAAGTACAAAGAGAGGCGGACGGATTAAATTAGAGAAAAAATTGATAAACGTCGATTGGCTTGTAGTGCCAGTTTGAAAAATGGCGCGAAAATAAATCTGAGGTTATTTAATAGTCATTATTTTTTTACTCTAATCTGGTGAAATTTTTTAGTAGTTATCTTTATTTTATTATTTAAGTGAGGAAATCAATATAAATTAATTACAAAAACCCAATGAAATCAATGTGTTGAGGCGTTAATCAAGTGTCCGCTAAATATTATAGGGAGGAAAATGATTATAAATCATGCTAAAAGATTATGGCAAAGATATTACAAACAGAAAACTTAACAAAGATATATGGTGATGGTGTAAATAAGGTTATAGCGTTAGATAATGTTAATATTGAAATTGAACAGGAGGAATTTGTTGCTATAATAGGAAAATCAGGCTCCGGTAAAAGTACTCTACTTCATATGTTAGGAGGATTAGATAAACCGACAAGTGGGAAAATATATGTAGGAGAAAGAGAACTGAATTGTATAAAAGAGGATGAATTAGCTGTGTTTCGAAGAAAAACTATAGGTTTTGTGTTCCAGTCATTTAATCTTGTTTCATCAATAAATGTTTGGGAAAATATTGTGTTGTCGATAGGATTGGATCACGCTAAAGTAGATCAAGAATTTGTGGATGATGTAATAGAAACTTTAGGAATAAAAGACAAAATGAAATGTCTGCCTAATATGTTATCTGGAGGACAACAGCAGAGGGTTGCTATAGCAAGGGCATTGGCGACAAAACCTAAGATAATTTTAGCAGATGAACCAACAGGAAATTTGGATTCTAAAACCAGTGATGAAGTTATGGGATTGTTAAAGTTATCTGCAAAAAAATATGGACAAACGATAGTGATGATAACTCATGATAGTGGAATAGCAGATTGTGCAGATAGAAAAATAACAATTGTTGATGGGAGGGTAGAATAGTAGAATGGATTTAATAACTAAAATTGCTATAGCAAACAATAAAAAAAATAAAGTACGAAGTGTATTGGTTTTTTTTGCCGTTGTCCTAGCAAGTTGTTTATTAAGTATTATTTTCACATATGGTTATGGCATAATAAAAAATAATAGGGAAAATGCTGGAAGCTATTATGGAAGCTATTATGGTGTATTCAAAGGTGTTTCTTATAAACTCGAAGAAAGTCTAAAAAAAGAATCGGATTTTGAAAAAATAGGATATATAGCTTATGCTGGTGAAGTTGACGCTGAGGGTGATCTGGATTTATGTTTTTGTGATGAAAAAGCAAGTGAAATGTTAAATTTAGATACACTCTTAATTAAAGGAAAAAATCCTAAAAATAAGAACGATATTGCAGCAGATGAAGAGTTTTTTAATGAACTAGGGTATGATAATGTTGAAGTGGGAGATTTAATCAAAATTTCTTTTAGAAATAGCAAGGATCAAAAGTATCAGCAATATGAATTTTGTGTTTCTGGAATTTATGAGATTGATAGTGAGTATAGTAAATCAAAAACAGGTTATATTTCAAGCAGCTTTTATTCTGATTTAGTTTCGGATGAACATAGTATAGTTACAGTATACTTCCAATTATCACAGGAAACTGATATCACAATAGATAATGCAGAAGACGTGATATATGAGATTGGAGAAAAATATAATATAGATAAAAATGATATTGCGATAAATACATATTATTTAACCGGGGTTTTAGATCCCAGTTATGCTACAATTTTTTTTACAGTAGCTATAGCATTATTTGTAGTTATGTTTGCGGCATTGATAATATATAATATCTTTCAAATTGGAATTACAAGTAAAATAAATGAATACGGAAAAATAAAAGCTATTGGTGCGACAAAGAAGCAACTTCAAAAATTGATTATAGTAGAAGGGTTGAGTATTTCAATTATTGCTATTCCAGTGGGAATTATAATTGGGTGTGTAGCTAGTTATTTTACGTTTAATTGGTTATTAGAGAATTCAGAATCTTTAGCAAATATTAAAACTGAGACGATAAATATATTTCCCATTTGGTTAATTATTGTGATTGCAATAGTTACATTGTTTACGGTCTTAATCTCTTTAAATAAACCTGTAAAGTTGATTAAGAATTTATCCCCAGTGGAAGCATCTAAGATTCAAAATGAAAAATGGGGTAATAAAGAACGTAAAGGATTTGCACAAATGAGTCTTATCGCTCTCATACAATCAAATTTGATTAGCAATAAAAAACAAATGATTTTTACAACTTTAACATTGGGTTTATCTTGTCTGATTTTTGTTGTACTGGCGAGTTTTATTGGAAATATAGATAATGAATATGATGCAAGACAAAGTATAGAATATGGAGATTTTCTAATCCATTTGAAGTATTCAATCGGTGACAATGCATATCCGGAAAACAATCTGGATTCAATTTTAAAGGATAATCCATTAGATAAAGGGCTTATAGAAAAGCTTTATGAAATTGATGGTGTAAAAAATGTAAAAACAAGGGATGTTTTAGTGTTAAATAGCGAGTCCACAGGAATGATGTCTGTCTCTGTTTTGAATGAAGAGGATTTTAACTGTTATTTGAATCGTGGAACAAGTATAGGTGATATGAATTACGAATCAGTTTCTAGTGAGAATGGACTTATATTTGGATGGTCGCACTTTATGGAGGACTATGGATTTTCGGTAGGAGATTTACTTGATGTTGAGATGATAAGTGGAGATGGAAATTGTAAATTTGAAGGGAAAGTCTGTGGAAGTTTTGGAAATAATAACGAGTTATGGGCAATTACTGAGGAATCTTATGAGAAAATAGCCAAGAATAGGGAAAACATAGGATATATATGGATTGAGTGTCAAAAAGATAAGAGAGTGCAGGTGGAAAATGAAATTAATGAATTGCTAAACGGAAAGAAGTATATAGAGATAGAACGGTATGAGGATGCATATGAAGAATCATTATTTAATAGTAGAATGTTCCGTATGATGGCCTATTCACTATTATGCATTGTAGGTATTATAGGTTTTCTTAATATGGCTAATACATTGATAATTTCTGTTATATCAAGAAAACGTGAAATTGGAATCCTTCAGATAATAGGAATGACAAATAAACAAGTAAATATTATGTTTCAATTGGAGGGCTTAACATATACTGTAGGAACAGTAATTATTTCACTGCTTGGAGGAATTCCTTTAGGATATGCGTTATTTGCTTATGGAAAAGGGAAGGGATGGATTGGACTAAATCAGTATAAATTTCCAATTATTGAAATCTTATGGATGATTGTGATATTGGTTATTTTACAAGGGATTTTGTCGTTAGTGTTAAGTAGTAATATAAAAAAGAAATCACTGATTGAAAAAATAAGAAACTATTCATAAAAACTAAATTATGGCGCCACATCAATTTAGATGTTTATTACATTAATTGTGGAATGCCTAGACATATGTTTTGTTGTGGCTATCTGATTTCTTGACAGCATTGATGTTTTTAGCTACAGTTTGAGTCTAGCATTAGTGTGAATCACCTTTTGAGTAAGGGGGCAGTATAAGTTTGTATAGATAATAACTTAAGAACATGGTAATGGTAGCTCTAGTGTGGCATATCAAATTATGTGTTTTTATGATGGTTGTTATAAAAATATAATCGCGAAAGGGGGAATTTAATTACTAAATGAAGCATTAAGTTTAGCACGTTGGTTTCAATTACAAATATAGTATGTTATAATGTATAAAAGGATAAATAGATTGATATGATTCAAAAGATAGTGGATGCGTTAATGAATAAACAATCACAAAATTGTGTGATTTCACATGATGATGAGAAGATATATAGATATGGATATGTATTGCTGTGTGAAGTTGTTTTAAATATAATTATCGCATTTGCAATTGGGATTTTTTTTTCAAAAATGAAAGAGGTGTCTTTTTTTCTAGGAATGTATATTCCATTAAGGAGTTTTTGTGGAGGTTGGCATGCAAATAAAATTTGGAAATGTACAGTAATTTCCAATATAATACTATTATTGCAGGTTTATGGTATAGAGAAGATAATAATGCATTTATCAATTAAAGAAATGTTACTAACATTATTTTTAAATATGGTTTGTATATATTTTATAGCTCCAGTGGAGACAGAAATGAAAAAAATAAGTCTGGATGAGAGGAAAATTTATATAAGAAAAATAAGGTTTATATTTATATTTCATGTAATCATTGTAATAATAAGTGTACGATTTGATATTGCTGAATTTGTATATAGTACGATGTATGTATATATAGTACAAAATATATTGTTGTTAATGGAAATAATAAAACAAAACAAAATTTAAACATAATTCATTTTAATTTGTCACTTGTTTTTTAATGATAAGATGTTTACTTTATTTATAAAGGGCTTCTTTGTTTGGGAGTATTAAGAATTTGTACACCCTAATTTTACCATAATTTCCGTCTATGGAGTACCTATTACTAATTGATTTTCTAGGCAATTTCCAAATTTGAGGCGCACTTTTCCAGTCTGTCTAAATATTTGAGAAGCTTATGGAATGTGATGTCCAGAGAGATTTTAATCCAAAGAGGTGGTTTATTCGGATTCAGCCTCTGATCGGCAGGGAAATATATATTTCCAACGAAGTATTGATGATATTGTTTCAACACTACCCTAACCTTTGACTAAAATTTAAACTTCCATGCTTTTTATTTCGCATGGAACGCAAAACCCGCTGAATTATCTGATTTTGTTTCTTGTTTTCCCAGCAGAAAGCGTGTTTTTCTCTGTGCATTATCTGGTCATTTATTATCTGCTTCAGCCGTATAATGCAGGAACTGAGATAAAGAGTGGTATGTATAAGGTCATAACAGGACTCACATATATGGCATGCTGCATGACGATTCAGCTTCGGATGAGCACGCTTAAGTTTGGAGGTATCATGATTACATTTAGTGTGGTATACTGCGTTGTGGCATGTGTACTTGCGTACAGGATTGCGCCGCGCACCTTCAAGATACGCGAGTGAGGATTTTATGAATAAATTGATGATAACAGATATTATAGAGGATATAAGGACGCAATTGTTTGCGCTGCAGGATAAAAATTACAGGGAATTTCATGCGAGGCTTATGCCCAATATTGAAAAAGAACGCATAATAGGAATAAGAGTCCCGGTGCTTAGAAAGTATGCAAAGGAGCTTGCTCATGGCAGCAGGCTCTTTTTGTCGGTTCAAAAAGAGAAACGGGTCTGTAATACAGTGAAGGAAAATGACTGTGACAATGTGGAAAAGTTTCTAAACACTCTGCCACATTACTACTATGAGGAAAATAACCTGCATATGTTTCTGATTATGCAGATGAGGGATTATGATACAGCATTGGATTATCTGGAAGCATTTCTGCCATACATAGACAACTGGGCGACCTGCGACAGTGGTGTGCCGGCTGTGTTCAAAAAGCACAAAAATGAGCTTCTTTTGAATGTATATAAGTGGCTGGATTCGGATAAGCCCTACACCGTCAGGTATGGCATTGGCACTTTGATGCGCCTGTATCTCGATGAGGATTTTGATATAAAATATGCTTTAGATGTGGCAAAAATCCGTTCCGAGGAGTATTATGTAAACATGATGAAGGCGTGGTATATCGCTACGGCACTTGCAAAGCAGTATGATGCAGTGCTGCCGATACTGAAGGAAAGGCTTATGGATAGCTGGAGTCACAACAAGGCGATACAAAAGGCGCGTGAGAGCTATCGCATCACGCCACAGCAGAAGGAGTATCTGAGCACATTAAAGGTTTAATGAAAAGAGACAAAAATTTATGAAAATAAAAAGCTTATTTGAATCGAAATTTATAAAGGTGTTTGACCTTCAGTACCAAGAGGGCAGGCATTATTATAATGCCACAAGGAGAGATGAAGAAGACCTTGTAGCCGCCAAATCCACAGAGGAGTTCAAGAAAATGCTTCCGGATGCGGTGAGCTGCGTGGTGATATGGAATCCGTCAGGTGATGACGAGAAATCAGGTCATGAGCCATGTCTGTTAATGAATCGCGAGTTCCGATATCCGACAGGCCAGTACCTGCTAAGCGTACCTGCAGGACTTATTGATCCGGAGGATTGTACCGGGGATAATGATAATACAGCGCCACTTATAAAAACTGCCATGCGTGAGCTTCATGAGGAGACCGGCCTTAAAGTGATAGAAAAAGACACGGTTTCTGTAATCAATCCATGTCTTTTCAGTACACCGGGCATGACAGATGAAAGCAACGCTCTTGTAAAGATTGTACTTAACCGCGATAGCCTTAATGGAATGTCGCAGGAAGGAGCAGTGGGCGGCGAGCTATTTGACGGATTCGACCTTCTGACTAAGGCGCAGGCGAAGAAGATACTTGAGGATGGAGTGGACGAGCATGGCATATACTATTCTGTGTATACATGGGCGGCACTCACGTATTTCGTAGCAGACTTGTGGAGGTAGATAGAGAATGTAGCGTGGTTAGCCAGGAAGGCGGCCATATGCTCTCGTAGAGCGACTAGCGAAGTTGTTTAGAGTCTGTAGAATTATGCCCTGTTGCCATAGTACATCGTTCTGCAAATAACTGGACCAATAACTTGCCTGAATTTCCATCTGCGGCATCAGAAAAACTTGACGTAGCCCGCTACGCCTGCGTTTTTCTTCTTTGCAGAATGAAAATACATTCTGCGTTATTGAACCAGTTAATTTTGGCACGCTGTACTTGAAATGCACCGGCATGGACGCCGGGGCAAGGCGTTATGTGCCATGGACGGCACATAAAAGCCGGTTTCGTCGAGCATAGAAAAACTATGAGCATAATTCGTACAGCCTCTTAACAGCGTAGCGTTAGCTCTTAGAGAGCATATGGCCGCATGCCGGGTTAACCACGCAGTGGCATTTAAAATACGGAGGAATAACATGAACGATAAAAAATACTCGCTGCGCCCATATCTGCTTGCATACAAATGGCACTATGCGATAGGCATTTTTGTGCTTCTTGCAGTAGACCTTGCAAATCTGTACATTCCGCAGTTTATTGGGGAGATAATCGACGGAATCACTGCAGGAAAGCTTGATATGGCGGGCGTGGGCGGCATTATATTTAAGATATTGATAACAGGTCTGATAATCATGGCGGGGCGCTTTGGATGGAGATATTTCATCATAGGAGCATCAAGAGGAATAGAATACAGACTGCGCGATGATATGTTTTCACATATGGAGACACTCTCAGCGCGCTATTATAACAGCCACAAGACAGGAGATCTTATGGCATATTTCACTAACGATTTACAGGCTGTCAGGATGGGAACCGGAATGGCTGTCATCACCGTGTTTGACGCGGTGATCATGACGGTGATGGTGCTTGTCAAAATGGTAGTATACGTGGATTTTAAGCTGACATTATTTGCTTTTATTCCACTTATTTTCATTGCAATCGGCTGCTATTTTTATGGGATAGAGTCAAAGAAACGTCAGGTGAAAAGGCAGGATGCTTTCTCCTATCTGTCTGACAAGGTGCAGGAGAGCATTGCCGGTATCCGCGTGGTCAAGGCATTTGCGCAGGAAGAAGAGGACTTTAAGCAGTTTGAAAAGGCTTGCGAGAACAGCAGGGAGAAAAATCTTGCTGTGGTAAAGCTTCGCGCTGTCTTTGGCCCGACGCTGGATGCCGTAATCGGAATAAGCGTGATAGTGACACTCCTTGCAGGTGGCAGGATGGTGCTTGACGGACAGGTTTCGATAGGCCAGTTCGTGGCATTCAACTCATACATCGATATGCTTGTGTGGCCTATGATTGCGGCAGGCGACTGTATCAACACATTTTCTCAGGCGGCTGCGGCATGGGGCAGAATCCAGACTATTTTCGAGGAAAAGCCTGATATTGTCGATATGGTGCCACCGGAAAATGTAATAGAAAATGATGGCATGGCAGGCAGAAATACAGATAATTTAGCTGATGGTATTTATGATAAAATACAAATACATGGCGATATACAGCTTAGCCACCTCAGCTTCACATACCCTGACGGCACCAAGCCGGTGCTTTCAGACGTGAGCATACATGTGAAGCAGGGCGAGATGCTTGGTATCTTAGGACGTACCGGAAGCGGAAAATCATCACTTGCCGACCTTTTGCTTAGAGTCTATGATTGTGAAAACGGCATGATACTTTTGGATGGCCACCCGATAACAGACTATCCGCTGGCGGTTTTACACCGTGATATCTCATATGTGCCACAGGAGAATTTCCTGTTTTCCGACACACTCGAGGAGAATATAGCATTTGGTCTGGAGGACAGGATTGCCGACAACCCGGCAATTCTTGATGCGGTAAAACAGGCTGCAAAGGACGCGTGTATACACGATAATATCATGGGCTTTCCGGATGAGTACAAGACCATGGTTGGAGAGCGCGGAGTGACACTTTCAGGAGGCCAGAAGCAGCGAAGCTCGATAGCCAGAGCACTTTTAAAGGATTCTGCAATCCTCATACTGGATGATTCGCTTTCTGCTGTCGATACCGATACAGAGGAGCAGATACTTGAAAACCTCATGGAAACCAGACAGGGCAAGACAACCATAGTGATTGCCCACAGGATTTCCACACTGCAGAAGGCTGACCATGTGGCAGTGCTTTCTGACGGAAAACTGACAGAGTATGGCACTCCTGAAGAGCTGCTTGAGCTTGGCGGTTTTTACGCTGATATCAGCCATAAGCAGCAGCTTGAAAGTGAGCTTGGCAGTTAAAGTGTTTGAAAAGCGTTGCTATGCAGATTTGACGATGAATAGTTACGAAATAACAGAGAAGATTATAGTATGAATTCGAGTAAAAATATAAGTAAAAAAGAAATGAATAAAAAAAGCTCCACAATGCGCCTCATAGCCTACATGAAGCCGTATGCCCACTGGGTGATTTTTGCCCTTCTGCTGGTGCTGGGACTGACAGCCTTTGACCTTTACAGGCCGATGCTGGTGGGAGATGCAATTGATACTTTTGGAGCAAATGGGGATTATGATGTAATAATTGCCACAGCTATCAAATATGCGGTTGTACTTGCCTTAAGCTTTGCATTCAACATCGCTCAGACCTGGATACTGCAGAAAACAGGCCAGAATATCATTCTTCAGATGAGAAAAGACCTCTACAGACATATCCAGTCTCTTGGCAGCAGGTATTTTGATATCACGCCGGTTGGAAAGCTTGTAACCCGTGTGACAAATGATGTTGAGGCTCTCAATGAGATGTATTCGGGCATTCTCGTACAGCTTTTCAGAAATATTGTAAAAATAGTGGGACTTGCAGGCGTTATGCTTGTGCTTGATGTTAGGCTTGCTGCGATATCATTTGTGCTGATGCCGCTTGTAATTGGGCTTACGGTGCTGTGCCAGAAAATTGCCAGAAATATTTACAGGCTTTACCGTACGCGCCTGACGGACATCAATACATTTTTGTCCGAGCATCTTTCGGGAATGAAAATTATACAGATATTTGGCAGACAGGAGCGTAAGTTCGAGGAATTTCATGATAAAAATACAAAGCTCTACAAGGCTTTTTACAGGGAGATGCTTATGTATGCGGTGTTCCGTCCGCTTATCTATATTCTGAGCATTTTGTCACTGATGATAGTGCTGTGGTTCGGAAGCAAAAATGTGTTTGATGAGATTATTTCGGTCGGTACTCTGTATATTTTCTCGAATTACATCAGGTCATTTTTCGACCCGATACAGGAACTTGCAGAGCAGTTTTCGACACTGCAGTCATCAATTGCATCAGCAGAGAAGATATTTACGGTTATGGATGAGGATGAATTTATTCCTGAGGTCGAAAATCCAAAGCAGCCGGATAAAATCACCGGAAAAATTGAATTTGACCATGTCTGGTTTGCCTATGACGGAGAAAACTATGTGCTTAAGGATGTCTCATTTGTCATTAATCCGGGCGAGAAGGTGGCCTTTGTCGGTGCAACCGGAGCCGGAAAATCATCTATTTTAAATCTTATAGGCAGGTATTATGATATACAAAAGGGACATATCTACATTGATGGCATCGATATCAGACAGTTTAGCAAAAAGCAGCTTCGCAGTGCAATCGGTCAGATGCAGCAGGATGTGTTTATATTCGAGGGGGATGTGGCGTACAATATTCGATTAAATGACAATGACATTACGGATGAGCAGGTCAAAGAAGCAGCAGAATATGTAAACGCCTCACACTTTATCGAAAAGCTTCCACAGGGCTATCACGAGCCGGTCACGGAGCGTGGTGCGACCTTCTCGGCAGGAGAGCGTCAGCTATTGTCCTTCGCAAGGACACTTGCCCACAATCCGAGCATACTGGTCATGGACGAGGCAACCGCCAACATAGATACAGAGACAGAAATTCTCATACAGGAGGCGCTTGAAAAGCTCATGGATGGCAGGACAACAATCATGGTTGCGCACCGTCTGTCCACTATCCAGCATGCTGACTGCATCATGGTCATGCACAAGGGTCGTATATGTGAGCGCGGTACGCACAGGGAGCTTCTGGAACAGGATGGCATATACAGGAAGCTGTATGAGCTGCAGATATCGTAGGGATAATTTATAATATTAGTTGTATTTTGATGAAGGCAGGGGAAGGTTGGAGTTATAGAAAGGTGACTTGGGATGGTATGGAAAATAAACAATAACTGTCAGATTTTTATAGAAAAAACGGATTCCATCGCAGGCCGGCAGAAGGAGATAATTCCACATGTGTCTGCCTATTATGTGGATAAATACACAACTATTTCAGAAAAAGGTGTAAAAACAGGCAGCAACAGGTTGTGTGGCACAGCAAATCAGGAGCTTTTGGCGGGATACATGCTCTTCAAATATCTGGGGATATCATCGGATGAACAGCTTGTCAGAAATGAGCATGGTAAGCCGGAAATAGCAGCAGGATATAAGAATGAGAGCGCAGCTTTTTTTAATCTGGCACACAGCGGTCCATATGTGGTGCTTGTAATATCAGACAGACCTGTTGGCGTGGACATAGAGCATACAAAGCGCATGAGCTACAAAGTGGCAAAGCGTATAATGCGAAAGGCGCAGCTTGACAGACTCGAAGGCTTTGAGAATGAATCTGATGCATTTCAGATTGAGCTTGCAAAATACTGGACACAGTATGAGGCTATAATGAAGCTTGTCGGTACAGGCTTTTCGGGGGAGCTGGATGATAGGACGATGGAGGCTTATGAAAAAAGGGTAGTGTTTCGTGAGCTAGAGGATTATGTTATTGCAGTGGTGACAAAGTAGGGATTGAAAAAATTCTTGGTTTTTGTTAGCATATAAGCGTGGATTGCGTCTATATAAGTGAAGGAAACTATTTATGGAAACATAATGATGCAGTTATATATTTAAGGGGGATTTGCCATGAAGAAAATTCAATTATTTTTAAAGTACTTAGTTTTAATGTTGTTTTTAACAGTATGGATTATTATAATGTTTTTCACCGATTATATGAATTCACAGTCGGTTAAGCTATATTGCATGTTTGTAGTGGGGTGTGGATGTGCATACTCAATCTGGGAGAAAACTTATGTACCGGATGCAAGGTCATATATTGCAGAAAAAGCAATAGCATTAATACTTATAGTAACTGTTTTCATCAGATTATTATGTTTTTAATAAAAAAGTCAAAATACGTAACAGGCTTTTCTGTTGCGTATTTTTTTGTTGTTTTTTTATCCATATATGTTAGAATATAGTCAAAGCAGTTTTTCTATAGCAACCTGTGCGGTCGTTGGCACATTAATTACAGATATGACTATATGCTCTGTAAATATGTGAGGCATAATAAGATGTCGTC
>ERZ894220.868-NODE-868-length-15982-cov-28.4363_pt1 | contig 15982 bp, 13 predicted proteins | sample MGYA00380292_ERZ894220 | MGnify/ENA primary metagenome ERZ894220 (study PRJEB32331, sample SAMN06328446) | human gut metagenome | biome: human gut microbiome; feature: stool | host: Homo sapiens | collected 2014-12-05 ... | reverse complement strand
GCAGCTGCCGGAGCGGTGCTTAAGCCGCAAGGCGGGAATTGTGCGGTGTTGCCCTATCCTCACTCCCCTTTTGGTGAGCGGCTAGCCTGCAATTCGACGTATTATTGAGGTTACCATTTCTATCCACACTCTCCTTGCGGAGAGCGATACTTTGGGGGCAACCAAGGCCGATGCGGCATTTCTATCCACACCCTCTCACAGGGAATGACTGGCATTTATTCATGGCTCTGGTAATGTTACACAAACTTTTACCGATGTTTGTGAACAGAAAAACAATCGTACTGGGCACTGGCATGGCATTTTTGCTGGCTCAAACACTCGTGCATTTATTTCATGTTCTGCTTCTGCTATTTTGTGCAGGCAATGCTTATTTCATCAGTTTCTGCAGCGTTTTCAGCAGCTCATCCACAACTTCGTCATTCCCGGCACGGATATCATCCGCCACACAGGTGCGGATATGGTTTGCCAGCAGCTCACGGTTGAACGCGTTCATCGCCGCCGTTACCGCCGCCGACTGCACCAGAATATCCGGACAATACACTTCGTTTTCCACCATCCCACGGATGCCCCGAATCTGCCCTTCGATCCGGTTCAGTCTGTGGACCAGGCTTTTATACTCTTCTTCACTGCGATGCTTTGTTTTGTGTGCACAGCAGCAACACGGTTCCTTCTTTTCGTTTTCCTGCATTATGTTACCCTCCCATCACATGCTAGGTACCCCGGCGGGGTATATTCACTATATACCCCGCCGGGGTACCTTGTCAAGTAGATAATATAATATTTTTATATTATTTTATGCGAGAGTTTTTTACTATAGCAATTTTTAAAATTAAAGCGGATATCCGCATGAACAAAACCGCCCTGAACAGTCAGAAAGAGAAACATTCCATGCTCTCCTTGCGGAGAGCGACCTTCGTCGGTCTTGCCGCGCATCGGTTGAGAAATATTTCTATCCACGCTCTCCTTGCGGAGAGCGACGCAGATAACGGTGATGCAGGCAACGGATGCGATGCCATTTCTATCCACGCTCTCCTTGCGGAGAGCGACGGCTGCGGAACATAGACTACTCGCCTTGAATTCTATTTCTATCCACGCTCTCCTTGCGGAGAGCGACAAGCCGGACAAAAAGGCAGGAAGCCAGGAAAAAGATTTCTATCCACGCTCTCCTTGCGGAGAGCGACCCTTTTTCTACAGCCTTACGGCCTGCCGCCAATATTTCTATCCACGCTCTCCTTGCGGAGAGCGACGAGCGCCCACAGCACAACCAGTACACCCACATAGCCATTTCTATCCACGCTCTCCTTGCGGAGAGCGACTTTGATACGCTTGCAGCAAGCGGTTAATGATATGAAATTTCTATCCACGCTCTCCTTGCGGAGAGCGACCTTCCTGTTTTTCTCTCTGGTTTTTGGGCCTATTTATTTCTATCCACGCTCTCCTTGCGGAGAGCGACTCATTGTATATGGATTCTGTGCCGCCAGCATCCCGATTTCTATCCACGCTCTCCTTGCGGAGAGCGACGCGGCTCTTCCTCGAAATCTACACGTTGTTTAAGAATTTCTATCCACGCTCTCCTTGCGGAGAGCGACGCGTGGTGCATGTCGCGCAAGACCCCAGTCCAGGCCGCATTTCTATCCACGCTCTCCTTGCGGAGAGCGACCCTGCCGGAAACGGCGGCAGTGGTTCCATCACGGCAATTTCTATCCACGCTCTCCTTGCGGAGAGCGACCTTTGCGGCATTGTACGACATACTTAAATTGTTCCCGATTTCTATCCACGCTCTCCTTGCGGAGAGCGACTTGATAGTATCCTTGCTGGTGTCAATGAGTTACTGATTTCTATCCACGCTCTCCTTGCGGAGAGCGACAAGCCGTCGCTGTATGGCTTGTATGACACTTACGCATTTCTATCCACGCTCTCCTTGCGGAGAGCGACACCAGTATCAGCATTGCGAGTAACTTCTAGGACACATTTCTATCCACGCTCTCCTTGCGGAGAGCGACCACTCATTTTCTCATGCTATTATAATACTCGTATTATTTCTATCCACGCTCTCCTTGCGGAGAGCGACAATTTAAGTATGTTGTACAATGCCGTAAAGTCATATTTCTATCCACGCTCTCCTTGCGGAGAGCGACTGTTTGCGTTGCTGTGCAATCTCCTGCATCACGATTTCTATCCACGCTCTCCTTGCGGAGAGCGACCCGGGCAGAATCTGGTCAACAGCGTTCGCCGCATAATTTCTATCCACGCTCTCCTTGCGGAGAGCGACATAGTGGATACCTTGATACTCGCCAACTTTGTGCTATTTCTATCCACGCTCTCCTTGCGGAGAGCGACGCCATTGACAAGTGGGACAAAAACGATTTTTACAAATTTCTATCCACGCTCTCCTTGCGGAGAGCGACCGCACCCAGTCACAGTCCTTGTCTGCATAATAGAATTTCTATCCACGCTCTCCTTGCGGAGAGCGACGGCGGGGGTGAATAGTATGCTTACACTAATTCAGATTTCTATCCACGCTCTCCTTGCGGAGAGCGACTGTTATCGCTAGCCGTGTTTACGAGGGTATAAGATTTCTATCCACGCTCTCCTTGCGGAGAGCGACTGTTAATCCTTACAAGCTTACAATGATTTTCGGTATTTCTATCCACGCTCTCCTTGCGGAGAGCGACTCGAATGCCTGTTGCGCCGCAACCATCTCACGGTTATTTCTATCCACGCTCTCCTTGCGGAGAGCGACTTACTATCTTGCTGATTACGGTAACAACGTTGCTATTTCTATCCACGCTCTCCTTGCGGAGAGCGACTACATCAGGAGCAACGTACCTAATTTTTCTAGCATTTCTATCCACGCTCTCCTTGCGGAGAGCGACGGAGCAGCAACTTTGGCAAAATATCAATACCTACATTTCTATCCACGCTCTCCTTGCGGAGAGCGACTACTACTAACAGTAGTACCATATGGACAATACAAAATTTCTATCCACGCTCTCCTTGCGGAGAGCGACATCAGCCAGTTACAATGCATACATGGCAGAAAACATTTCTATCCACGCTCTCCTTGCGGAGAGCGACTGTTTCGACAGAATTATGAATGTTTCGAATGGATTATTTCTATCCACGCTCTCCTTGCGGAGAGCGACGGTTGGTCGTTAAATATTAACGGCGCGATGAAAATTTCTATCCACGCTCTCCTTGCGGAGAGCGACAGAATTAAATTCAAGCTGGATTTCGTCAATCAAGAATTTCTATCCACGCTCTCCTTGCGGAGAGCGACCGATTGTGTACAATATTGTATTCGTGCCCGGGAAATTTCTATCCACGCTCTCCTTGCGGAGAGCGACTGGCGAAACAACTTGACAGATCTCCGCCATTGACATTTCTATCCACGCTCTCCTTGCGGAGAGCGACTGTGGGTGCTTCGCAAGGTGCCAATATTGAGCATATTTCTATCCACGCTCTCCTTGCGGAGAGCGACTTATCAAGATAAGTTTTCCATTCCGTCCGACAATATTTCTATCCACGCTCTCCTTGCGGAGAGCGACGGTACAGGGTTTTTTGTGCTGGACGAAAGACACGATATTTCTATCCACGCTCTCCTTGCGGAGAGCGACACACCGACGTTGGAATCCCTAACGCCAACACAGACATTTCTATCCACGCTCTCCTTGCGGAGAGCGACCAGGCCAGTTTCGGCGTTGTACTCGGTCAACAGATATTTCTATCCACGCTCTCCTTGCGGAGAGCGACGGCATTTTTCCAGCAAGCAGCGGACATTACCCAAATTTCTATCCACGCTCTCCTTGCGGAGAGCGACTGTATCACAGCACAGCCCCAGCACCGTACACACCAAATTTCTATCCACGCTCTCCTTGCGGAGAGCGACGATATTCTTTTGCAGCCTGCTCTTGCTTTTTGATATTTCTATCCACGCTCTCCTTGCGGAGAGCGACAGTTCGGCCCAATTTGTAGGCGCGGAATCAGGATATTTCTATCCACGCTCTCCTTGCGGAGAGCGACATAACAGACGGGTCGATTTGTTTGGATTCCAAAATTTCTATCCACGCTCTCCTTGCGGAGAGCGACTCAACGATGATGGCACGATACAGGCGGCAAGCGTTAATTTCTATCCACGCTCTCCTTGCGGAGAGCGACTATTCTCTTTAGACGCTAAAGCCGATAGTGTTACTATTTCTATCCACGCTCTCCTTGCGGAGAGCGACGCGAAAAATTCGGCCTGTTGCTCCTGACATATCATCATTTCTATCCACGCTCTCCTTGCGGAGAGCGACTCTTCCATCGAGGAGGTTTCTAAATATGTCGTCATTTCTATCCACGCTCTCCTTGCGGAGAGCGACATGGGAGGGGATGAAGAGCCTTTCCGAGGTGGAATTTCTATCCACGCTCTCCTTGCGGAGAGCGACAGGGCACGCTTAACCTATTGGACGCGCACCGAGTATTTCTATCCACGCTCTCCTTGCGGAGAGCGACGAGAGCCAACAGCCTTGCGGACGCCCCACCAGAGATTTCTATCCACGCTCTCCTTGCGGAGAGCGACTTTGCCGGGTCGGCTTGGGTTTCTGAATTTCCCATTTCTATCCACGCTCTCCTTGCGGAGAGCGACCGAGGGAGACAACCAGCATTAAGCCAATCTTCGGCAATTTCTATCCACGCTCTCCTTGCGGAGAGCGACGGGCACGCTTAACCTATTGGACGCGCACCGAGTATTTCTATCCACGCTCTCCTTGCGGAGAGCGACTTAAGACCGGAATACTTCTTAATCTGACATTTCAATTTCTATCCACGCTCTCCTTGCGGAGAGCGACGCGCGCCGAATAGCGGCAGAATAAGGGATACCGAAATTTCTATCCACGCTCTCCTTGCGGAGAGCGACGAGCCGAAACGGCCAAAACATCAAACGCAGACACATTTCTATCCACGCTCTCCTTGCGGAGAGCGACAAGGGCACGCTTAACCTATTGGACGCGCACCGAGTATTTCTATCCACGCTCTCCTTGCGGAGAGCGACGAGAGCCAACAGCCTTGCGGACGCCCCACCAGAGATTTCTATCCACGCTCTCCTTGCGGAGAGCGACTTTGCCGGGTCGGCTTGGGTTTCTGAATTTCCCATTTCTATCCACGCTCTCCTTGCGGAGAGCGACCGAGGGAGACAACCAGCATTAAGCCAATCTTCGGCAATTTCTATCCACGCTCTCCTTGCGGAGAGCGACGGGCACGCTTAACCTATTGGACGCGCACCGAGTATTTCTATCCACGCTCTCCTTGCGGAGAGCGACTGAGGTACCGAATCAGCGCCAAATAGACCAAAAGAATTTCTATCCACGCTCTCCTTGCGGAGAGCGACTGGTTATTATGTTGTATGATACATCCGCACTTTTATTTCTATCCACGCTCTCCTTGCGGAGAGCGACAGCAAAAGTGCACAAAACAGTGGGGCACTTTTGCGCATATGGAACAAATTTTATGGGGATTGCATCTTCATGCTGACAGGCAAGGCTGTATTTTACCCTTTCTGCCCCTGTTTTTTCCATATTTTCTGGTGCGAAGGAAGCGGGAATTTTATGATTGCCTTCCCCTCGCACTAAGCAAACAAGATTCCATCCTGATCAAAATCCGGGTGCAGACCCACATGCTCGACTTTGCTTTTGTAATGGTTTCCCAGTTGATAAAAGCGCAGGCTGTCCGATTCCGAATCGATCAGTTCGGTCAATTTTGCTTTGAACATCGTGTATTGCGCGGCATCCAGCAGGCACTCAAATACGGAGTTTTGCACCCGCTGGCCGTAGTCTACACAGACTTTTGCTACTTTGCGCAGCCTGCGACGACCGGCGGCTGTTTCGGTGTTGACATCATAGGTTACAAGCACCAACATAACGGCACCTCACTTCCAGAAAAACGGTGGGTACACTTCCAGGTCGCCGCGCAGAGCACGGGCCAGCAAAAGCGCCTGAACATAAGGCACCAGCCCCCAGGGCAGTTTTTCTTTCAAAAACGGATGGGTGATCTCTTCCTTCTTTTTGTTCTGCCATGCGGTCAGGAAAGCTTTGCGGCCATCATCCGTCAGCAGTACGGCACCATTTTCCTGTTTTTGCAGGTGTTTTGCCGTGATGATCTTTTGATTGATGCAGCTGATGACCAGCCGGTCTGCATAAACCGCCCGCAGTTCTTCCATCAGGTCAAGTGCCAGACTTTTGCGGCCGGGGCGCGGGCGGTGCATAAAGCCAACATAAGGGTCCAGGCCCACAGCGGTCAAGGCGGATGCACACTCCCGCGCCAGCATGCTGTAGGCAAACGAAAGCAGCGCATTCACATTGTCCAGCGGTGGACGGCGGCTGCGGCCCTCAAACACAAAATCCTGCTTTTGCTGCAGAATCAGGTCATTCAGGCAGTCAAAGTAGCGCTGGGCTGCCTCGCCTTCCAGGCCGCGCAGCTGTTCCGGATCATCGCTGGTCTGTATCAGCGGCAGCGCGGCGGCCAGCTGGGTGGAGGTGCGTTTCAGTTTTTCGACCGGGACACGCTGGGGATGATCGCGGGTTGCGCGTTCCAGCACCCAGCGTGCGTTATACACTTTACCAAGGATAAAGCTCCAGGCATAGCGACAGCTCTGGGCCATGTCATCCGACACGCGGTACTGCGTCTGACGCAGCAGCACATTGCCGCGTTCTTCCCCCACGGTGCGGGCCTGAAATCTGCCATACGGGTCAAAAAAGCAAAGGTCAATGCCCCGCCGGGCACAAGCTCCCATCAAAGCGGGGCTGGCACCTGCGTAAGTAAAGCAGACGATGCCTTCCAGCGTATGCAGGGCATGGCGGTGGGTTTCCTGCTTATTGCGGGTAACAACAAGGTTTTCGCCATCCAATGTCAGGTAAGCGTCCTCATTGATGACAAACAGGGTGTTGAGCAGCTTTCTCATGGCGCGCCCTCCTCAATATGCTCCCGCAGATACGCCGCCGGGTCTGCCTGCTGATACAGCGCCGGCAGGCAAAGCTCTTTCAGTGAGCAGGCATTGCAATGCTTGCCAGGTTTGCTTTTTGGGGTATAGCCGCGCGCAAACAGGCGGTTCATCTCATCCGCCATGGTCTGCGCGGTGCTGCGCAGTTCCGGTGTCAGGGAAACATGTTCCCGCTGCCGGGTTTCTTCATAAAAGATTTCCCCTTCCGGCACCTCGCACACCAGCATTTCTTCCAGCGCCATGGCCTGTGCGCAGAGCTGCAAACGGTCGGCATCGTTTACCTTGCTGCGGCCATGCTTATATTCCACGGGCATGGGCTGCCACAGGCCGCGGCGGCCCTGCAATGACACGCCGTTTGGATCCTTGTGAAACTCTACCACATCGCAGTCGCCGGTCAGTTTTAAGCGGTGGCTGACGACCCTCATACCGCGGGCGATCAGCAAATCGCCGCGTTTTTCCGTCAGGGTAACATCATGGCAGCGGGTATGCTGCAGGCGGCCTTCGGCGGTGCGTTGGTTTTCGGACCATTGTTGTTCCAGGTACGCAAGTGCCCATTGGCGGCGGCAGAATGCAAAGTGCTGGATGCCAGACATTTGCAGATAGTCATCAGTATTCATCATACACTTCCGGTGTCAATCCGTTCAGGGTATCGCAAGTAATATTATAATCTTCCACCCGGTGTGCTTGTGCCACACTTTCTTTTAGCTCCACATGCAGACAGCGATGGACCTTTGCCGAGGAATACTGTCCGCTTTTGCAGTTATGACGCCACCAATACAGGCGAACCACCTCCATACTGCCATCCGGGCGGGCAGAGGAACTATCGTTTTCAAACAGTGTGCGCAGCGCTTCTTTGATGATTTCTGCATCTTCATCTGTAAAGCCGGTCTTTTCTGCCAGCTGGCAGTTAATGCTGCCAAAGGTTGTGTACACGCCAAAAGCCACACGGTGCTTCATACCCATGGTATCGCTTGACTTCTTTTCGCCAGTCGTACCGTTCACGCTCTTTGTGATCTGGATATCATCGACATCAATCGGGTCCACGCTGAAAGCCGGATGAATAGATACCGGGCCGCGCACGCCAACGGAAACACCATCGCCCTTGGATTCTTTCCCCTTAAAGGCAAACACCTGGCCAAAGCTGCGCACATCCAGCCAGGTTTCACAGGCAGCCTTTGCATAAGCATCTTTATCTTTTTCAGCCTTTTTCACTGCTGGGCAGCCGTCTGCACGGTCTTTCAGGCTTTTGAAGCCATCATTGCAGCGGTCGTCCGACTGGACAAACACATTCTGGCCAAGGTCCATCATGCGGTTGCGGATCTTGCGTTTCAGGCACACATCCGAAATTTCACCCAGTCCCTCATACGTTTCGCGCGGGCGGTTTCCGTTCAGCGGGTCACCGTTCGGGTTCGCATGGTTTACAGCAATCACAAGTGCAAAGTCGATTTTATTCTGCAACACAGCCATCTTTTATTCCTCCTGCTTTTTTGCTTTCGCTTTATATTCTGCATTTTCGGCCTTAAAGTCCATCATCTGGTCAGCATAGCCAATCAGATACAGCTCACCAAGTCTTTTGTTCGTAAAGTTTTCTGTGCCAATCTTATGTAATAATTCTTGCATCATCGCATACCTTTGGCTATCCATTCCGTTACGGTTTTTCATTCTGTTCAGGTACGGATTTAATTTTTTATCCAAAAGAAGTGTTGTTGTTGCCGGGTGCAGAGCAAACGCGGTTCTTAAACGCTCTGCATTTGTCAAACGTTTTTCGTTCTCATTTCCTAGCTGAATCAACGCCCGTCTTTCAATCTGTTCTGCACAGGCTAAAATTCTCCCAAACAAATAGTTTCGGTCTTTAATGGTTTCATCAACATTCATCGGATAATCCACCTTCTTATTTCTATGATAGTACCCACGCACAAGGGCGCAGGCAATGTTTTGTGCTTTTTGTTGTTCCCAATAATCCAGGCCAATGCTGTTTGTTGCCCGATCTACCGCACTGATCATCAAATCCCGCGGGAAGCGCTCCCCATTGGTAATACAGGGAATCAGTCGTTCGATTGTCGCTTGTTTCAGCTTTGCATCCACTTTTTCGCCATAGGCTGCTTTTGCAATGTCCGCCGGGGCAGGCGCACCAACAAAGACAACTTTCTTGATCTTGGGCTTTTTGCCCAGTTCCGTCGGCTCCTCTACACTGCGGTATTCCAGCTGCCATTGGAACGTATCGTGCCAATCCTTTATATTGGCAAGCAACTTAGAGCCCTGCAGTTCCTGATAGTACCGGATGGACAACCGGCCAGGTGTAGCAGAATCCAAAATCATGACCGCCGTTTGGGAATTGTCCTTCAACTGGTGCTGATACCCCAGAATGGCCCGGTTAAACTGCCGTGCAATTTCTTCTTGGGTATCCGCAGGCAACCTTTCTGTATCTTCCTCAAAATCGTCCCAATCATCGCCTGCTAGTGGATTATATTCCTGGGCAATATCGAGAGTATCCCCCAGCACATTGGGTACTGCTTCGTTCTGTGTTCCCCAAACAAGTACAGTCTGGTCCCCTGTATTTACCCCTTGCTTGCTGACCAACCATCGCAAGGCGCTGTGTGCCTTTTGGGTTGTTTCATAACCAATCGAAAGTGCCTGCGCTGCATCCGCAAAGCGCCCGCGGTAAGTATAATTCGTATTGTCATTGCTGGATATCAGCTTTGCACGGTCACCTGGGTTGCGGATCTTATACGGGCTTAATGTAGAAACCGGCATTTTGATTCCCTGAACTGTGCAATAGTCAATATCTTTTAACTGTGTTTCATAAAAGCGGATAAAGCTTTCTCGGACTGTTGTATCACGCGACAAATCAACATTGTCAACGCGGAACCGGACAAAAGATTCCGTCTGGTCACTACCGGCCAGCGTATCCAAAATAGGGGGCTTGTCTTCTTTGTTTCCCTGCCATTTTGTTGGCAGAGTTCCATTTTCATCTATAAACAAAATATTTGCCTTGACCAGGTCTGCGATCAGGCATTCTTTTTCCAGGTAGTGCAGGACTGTACACACAGCCGGGTGGGCATAAGGAGATGTACACCACGCTTGTAGCTGCTTGTGGTAAAGCGGCCATCCGGATTCTTTACTACCACCAAAAGTGGGATAATCTGCCGCAATATATTGCAGTTTATCCACTAGCGGGTGCGGCACCATGCCGGATGTCCGCGCCGAAGATTCCTCTGTGCAAGGAATGATCGTTGTCCTTTGATCTTGTGCCAGCAAGCCTGCATACTGAAAGTTTCCGTCCTTGTCCAGCTCCACTTCAATGTTGACCTGCTGCGTCGTGTGAGCCACCGGCAGTAGTGGAACTTTCCCAGGCTGCTGCTTTCCAATTTCTGACACGCTATTCTGGTAGGTTTTATAGCAATAGCTAAGCCAGCTCATTCCTGTATCACCTCCCTGTACAAATCATCGCAGTCGCTGACTGTTTCACCCAGCGTAAAGGTCTTCATCTTTTGCGGGTGGATATCGCGCACAATTTCGCATTCTTCCGGGCGGCAAAAACAGATTTTTCCGTTCTGCATTACCGGGTGCCAAAAGCGTTCCTGCATCACGCCTTTCCCGTTTTCGTCCGCATAGGTAATGCCGTGCTCCATTAGGCCTAGGTCCAGGGATGAAACATCATCATAATGCCCTTTTCCCAGGCCAAAAATGCAGGGTTCAATATACCCCTGGCATTCGCGTGTTCCCAAAAAGATATCTCTTCTGCCGCCGCGTTCCAACATACGCTTTGCAATAGCGTAATGTTTGTTTTCATTGCGGTCTTTTTCCAGGTCTGGGCGATGTTCGTTCCATTCAAAATGTGCCCGCACCTGGTAGCAAACATCGGAAAGGTACGTATAGATGGAAAGATCGTTTTTTCCATTGTTATACATAATGGGACGGATGCCTTTGGATTGTCTTTCAATCGGGTTCATCACGCGCAGTTCATCAATTACCCAGGTGAACGTTGGTTTCCAATAGCAGCTTTCATAAATGCCCTTCAATGCCTGGTAGGTGGGCACCGGGTAGCTGAATTTTTCGCCGCCTACGCGGGTAATTGGGTCGCTGAACAGTGCATAACGCCCATATACCTGCATGGATATTGAATTTTCGTATTGCAAAGTCTAACCCTCCTTGTTAAGCAAATTGTATCGGCATAAATCCGGGGCTTGTCTGAATTCCCTTTTCGTCATCGTAATATTCCTTGTTAAGAATTGTCACTGCCCCTTCTTTTACTGTGTACAGTGCACCTTGATCTGCCAGGCGTATTTTTTCATTTGTTGTAATACCAACGGTAAAGCGTTGTGCGTCCCGCAGCATTTTGGGGGTAAGCGGTTTACTGGACGAAAGTCTTGTTGCCATATCTGCGCCATCTTCCCCATAGGGAACCACCACCGGCGTTGTAATGTCCTCCAAAGCATGGAAATTCCTTTCTGCCGTGGCAAACGCCTGCCGGAGCAAGTAATTGGGGAACTTTTGTTTTCCTGTTGTCTCTTTCCAGGCTAGCACACTTTCCTGATTATCTGACAAAAGGTCAAACAAATTCACTGTTTTTGGGGGAATGTACCCCTTTAATTCAACCGGATCGCCCATCCGTTCCTGTTGTTGGGACTCTGCATAATAAAGCTGGTAGTACCTCAAAATACTTTCCGGCTCTAACAGGTCCGCATCCCTTTGTAATTGCTGCAGCAGGTGCCGTGTGGCTTCCCTGCCGTTGCGCAGTTCCGGAAGTCGATCCAGATTTTCCAGATTGTAGGTTTTAACAAGATACACCGTGCGGCATTTCCTTTCCGCATTGCGGTTGCATCGGCCGGAAGCCTGGGCCACACTGGGCAGCGCAGCCATACTTCGAATGACGCAATCAAAGCTTACATCCACGCCTGCTTCTATCAGTTGGCTGCTTACACAGATCAAACGTTCCTGACCGTGTAAGGTGTTTAATTTTTGCTTAACTTCTGCGATAACATCTGCACGGTGCTTTGCACACAGGTGCGTGGTCAGGCAGTAAAGTTGTGTATGTTCCGGCTGGCATTGTTTCAAAGCCTCAAACACCTTTTCGACCGCCGAACGGGTATTCAAGATGACCAAAATGCTGCCATTCTCGTCTTGCTTGCTCCGTACAAATTCTGCGAGTTCTCCTGCCTGAAATCCATTTCCTGTTTCGGGCACTTCAATCTTTGTCCTTCGGAACTGCGCAAAGCGCAGCTGGTAATCCGGGACCAGGTCCACCGGCGATGCAAACCGCAAAGGGTTTGCTACTTCGCTTAGCGCTGGCTGTGTTGCCGTACACAAAACAACAACGCACCCCAAATAGTACGCCAAGAAATTTGCCGCCTGGTTGAACAAGTATGTATGGCAAATGGGCAGGGACTGTATTTCGTCAAACACCAAGATAGAATTTGCCAGTGCTGCCATGCGGCGCACATTCTGCCGCCTGCTGCAAAACAGGGTTTGCAGCATCTGTACCATAGTTGTACATATCACCGGCGCTTCCTGCCAGCGTTCCAGCTGGCGGAGAACTTCGGGGTTCTCTGTATCCAGCACCGCATCCGTATGGTGCTCCAATAGATATTCACTGCCGCCTAATGCCTTTTTGAACTCCTGTACATTCTGTCCGATAATCGACCGGAACGGTGCAACATAGAAAATATGCCGGGCCGAAAGTTTTTTGGCCGCATGCACACAATATCGCAGCCCGGAAAATGTTTTTCCTCCGCCTGTTGGCACATACAAGCGGTAAATACCCCGCTTTGCACATTCGCCTGCTGTCTTGCACTGCTCCGAAATTTCTGCACGCAAGGTATCTATTTTATGTCGGGGCTGCAAATTGTTCAGGAATGTTTCAACATTGCTTTCTATCAGATCCCATGGCGGAAGCTGCTCTGGGGGAAGGCATCCTTCTTGATTATAATAGTTGCCTGAATCCAACCAGTCTGCATCGATCAGGGCTGCAAACAAAAATCTGTGTGCCAACCCCAACATGACCTGATAGATACAAAGCCGCGGCTTCTTTCCTTCCTGCGTTCGGATTTTCCGCACAAGACATTCTACCTCCTGCGCAGCTTTGGCAAACATTTGCCGTATCTCTGTTTCACTTATGCAATCCGCAAAAAAGGCCCGGCAGCTTTCTTCATATAGCTCTTGAGCCTGCTCTGAATACATATGTTTTATCCAGGGTTCTACTCCACCCAGGTCGAAAAGATCCATACGTTCAGAGTGATGGGATCCGATTGCCAATGCTGCCATTTGCGCAGTCAAGCGAGAAGGTGGTGAAGCTGTTTCTCCGCCATAATTTTCCCATAGCCACCGCATTCCGGCGCTGGAATGATTGATTCTTTCGTTTGTCTGACCTCTTAGATGTTTTTGCACGTTGCTATGAGATTTCCCAGCGTCATGGAGCCAGCCCGTAAGACGGCCCAAGTTTTCAAGTCCCAGCGGCTGGCACGCCCGTGCGCAGTACTCGGCCACGTTTTCACTGTGTTGTTTTAGGGATTGTATTTTCCAGACGCCATTGATTTGTTTGGTATGACCGAGTAGCATGGTAATCATCTCCTTATATTTTTATTTTGGATTATATAAAAATTTCATTTGTAATCAATATAACATCATAAATAGGACTCTGTCAATCCTCTTTACTAAAAAATTTGCTTTTCATGATAAAATCATGTACACTACTTTATGTCAGAAAGCGACCTTAAGGCTTTCTGTGGATAGAAATGGATTTTATAATAGTTCCACATTTCTTCTTATTCCTAGCCGTCACAGCCCGACTGTGGCGGCTTCTTTGTTTCTTTTATTATAGCAGATCACTCATCGCATGATTCGAACTTTCACTCCAGTTCTGCAATCTTTGTCATACTATCCAAATTTATCCATGTAGAATTGTTAGCTATTCCCATTAGCAGATATTTTTGATAAAATAAGATATTATAGGGTTTATGAATTCACTTTCTTATATTACTTCTTCATCTTACCGAAAAATCATTTACGCAAGGAGTGAAAAGCCATGAAAAGGAAGTTATTCTCATTTTCCGCCAGTGTTATCACCGCAATAATGCTTACCGCTTGTGCTGCAGCGCCAGAAAATAAACCTGCTTCCTCCGCTGCTCTTTCCCCGACCAGTGAAGCTGTTGCCACAGCTATACCATCCACTAGCAATGCCAACTGGAAGTTACCGCCGCAATATGATTTTGACGAGATGATTCCTCTCTTCTCCCGCGAAACCCACACTGCCGGTTACGCCGCTGCCCGAAATCTGTACGCTGTGCGCAAGGGCGAACGCTGGAGCCTGTTTAATGCTGCCAACTGTAATGCTTTTCTGGAAGATTTGTCAGAAAGCATCCCGTACCTGTATGGTGAGCAGGAGCTCTCCATTGGGGTAGATGATACATACGATTACCAGAAGCTGAATGCCCTGGAAGAACAGATTAACCAGGAGCTGGTTGCCCAACAAATGCCTTTTACAACCATGCTGGGCGGGCACGGCGGGTATGGCATCCAGTGGATTTTAGGTGACAGCCAGATTTACCGTTCTGCTATTGGTGTCTATACATTTAGTGGCACGCCCATCGAACAGGTGTATGCTCCTGATTTGGTTGGCATCCAGCAAGGCATTTGGGATGATGAATATGCCGGTTATCTTGTTGACAATTCTGCACCTTTTGCCGTTGCGGATAAAAACGGTACAATTTTAACCGATTTCGACTACCAGGATGCCTGCATGGCCGGTGAATCTTTAATCGCGGTAAAGGATGCAGCCGGTAACTGGGGATATTGCGACCAAAGCGGTGCTTTAGTAATCCCCTGCATTTATCAGCCGCAGATGAGTTTGTCCATCATGAACGAAACTGTTGAATATCCTTACGCAGACTTATCTGGCATGGTAGTTGTGAAAACCCAATCCGGACAAAAGCTAGTTCTGGATGTTTACGGCAATGAGATAATTTCCGCTGGGCAATATGAAGATTTAGCCCCCGCGCGCGATGGCTGCGTATGGGCAAAACAGAATGGCCTTTGGGGCTTGCTGCAAGTACAGGATTATACCGAAAACAATGCCAACGTTATTCTGCCGGATGGATGCATTGCACCAGATGTAACGCTTAGCCGAATTGATAGCCTTTGTACCTACACCACTGCTGATCATGGGCTGGTTATGCGTAAAGGTCCCGGTACAAATTATGAAAAAATGGATAATATCCCCTACGGTATCATCGTATGGGAATGCGGCTATAGCAGCAATGTGCCTGACTGGGTTGTTGTATATTACAATGGGATTTATGGTTGGGTCAGTGATGAATACTTGGCTACCACTATTTATTCCACCAGTAAATAATAAATAAAAAAGCAGGTGTTCATGTAGAAACGATATCGTCCTCCACGTGAATACCTGCTTTTTATAGCTTCTTTTATTATATCTGTTCTGTGCCGCTATTTGTCTCTATATGAAATAAATAGCCGCTATATGCATTTGAATGAAGTGTTCTGTTTGTTTGCTTTTTACCTAAAAGAATCGCGTAGGAGGCTCTCTTAACTAAAGAGCCGACCTCTCACACCACCGTGCGTACCGACCGGTACACGGCGGTTCAACCGCATAAGTGCAAGGACTCGTAGTAGCGCCTGAGGATACTAAAATATCCTGCTTCTGCGAGTCTTTCGTTTGCAATGGAACCTTTTCATACAGGACTACCGGCGATACGCCAATAACCCAGTCTGGAATTGCCCCACTGGTACTATTCCAAAATTCTTCGTTTGAGTTTCATTACTCATCGATATAATCTTTATCGAACCACTCGCCTAGCGAGTGGTTTTAGACATACAAAAAAGCACCTTAGCTTACGCTATGGTGCTCTTCCTGGTGACCCGTGCGGGAATCGAACCCACGTTAACGGCGTGAGAGGCCGCTGTCTTAACCGCTTGACCAACGGGCCATAAAAAAGAGAAGCCGGCATCTACCTATTTTCACAGGCCGTTTCCAGCCAACTATCTTCG
>ERZ894220.862-NODE-862-length-16187-cov-10.3338_pt1 | contig 16187 bp, 14 predicted proteins | sample MGYA00380292_ERZ894220 | MGnify/ENA primary metagenome ERZ894220 (study PRJEB32331, sample SAMN06328446) | human gut metagenome | biome: human gut microbiome; feature: stool | host: Homo sapiens | collected 2014-12-05 ... | reverse complement strand
CATTCTTCGAGGAACTTCCCGTACGCAGCAACGCCGATGCCGTATTCGTTTCCTCATTTGGCATCAGCCCCGACGAGGTCAAACGTCTCGGAACCGCAAAAATTCCGATTATCGGTATCAATACCACCAGCGAAGGATTCGATGCAACTGTCGGTATCAACGACAAAGAAGGCATCAAACTCATCGTTCGACATCTCGCCAAGCTGGGACATCGTAACCTGCTGTATTTATATGAAAGCTTTTCCTCCACATTGGGATTCAGCTCATTTAACCGTATTTCCGGATTCCAGGAAGCCTGCGATGCAATTGACGGACTGACCGCCCGCACACTGGCAGTGCAAAAAGGCGACAGCATTCTAGATGCGGCAATTTCCGAGATCATGGCGCAAGACAACCCACCCACCGCATTGTGTTTCCATCAGGACTCACAGGCAATTCCATTGTTCTTCCGCCTTCAACGCAGCGGCCTTTCCGTGCCTGGAGATATTTCCGTAACCGGATTTGACGACAGCACCTTCGCCAAAGAAGCTGAGCTAACCACCGTTCGACAGCGCCCATACGACATGGCCGTCGATGCGGCACAAAAGGCTCTGGCGCTCATCGAAGGACAACCCATCGAGGAACCATTCGAGACATTCCCCGTGCAGTTGCAAGTACGAAACTCAACCGCAAAACCACGCACCGCTCCCCTGCTGTAGGCCGCAGCGTGTACTCGCGTGAAATCACTTCGCGTAATACCCCACACCAACCGGTCTATCTGCGTTATGTATGGCAGATTTTGCTTTTCGTACGGAAACATCTCGCTTATATATGGCACGTCGCCTGCGAAAACAGCCACTTCGGGGGTACGTTTTTGAGGTTTTCGCCGCATGTGTCTGCCATATGTAAGTGAGATGTCTCCGGTCAGGCCTCCGAATCTGCCATACATAGACGAGATGCGAGCCGCAGACAAGCCTCTTCGTCTTACCCCGGCGTTCAATGTGCTTTTCTTACGGCGTTCGATGTACTTTTCTTCACACGCATGTACGTTTAATCGCCTCAAGCACCGATGCGAATCAAACTCACCAATGTTCGCACCGTCAACGGCATACGCCAAGACAGCAACGCGACTTAACCCAAACCGCCAACATCAGTAGTTTGGTAGATACTCGCGCGCATAGCCGTCCACACCTCCATTGGACGAGAGGAAACGCGGAATAGAGTCATTGCCTTTTGTCGACCATCATGACGACGCACGCAAACAGATAACGCTAAACTTGTCTCATGTTGATTATTTGCTTAACCTAGCGAAGCGACGAAGCAAGAGCAGGTGATATATGGTAACAATTTCTGACGTGGCGCACGCAGCCGGTGTTTCCAAGGCAACAGTCTCGTATGTACTATCGGGAGATCCTCGAATCACCCAAGCTACAACACTTAAGGTGCAACATGCGATTGACGAATTAGGCTATACGGTGAACCATGCAGCCCGCGCACTATCCGTAAGAAAAACCAAAACAATAGGTGTGGTCTCCCCCGCCTTTCACGGCAACTATCTGTCAGCCCTCTTTGGACTGTACGTGTACCTGCTATCCGAAGAAGCGACAAAGAGAGGATACGACACCCTACTCATTGGCGAGAACGACGGCTTCGAGGCAATGCATGAAGCATGGTCGTCAAAGAAAGTGGATGGGTTCATCCTGATGGACGTCAAAGATGAGGATCCACGAGTCAGCTATGCCGCAAAAGAGCACATTCCGACCGTTGCATTCGGCTCGCCAAAGAACTCACACGGTTTGGATACAGTGGATTCCGATTTCGCCAAGGCTGCATCATCAATCTTGAATTTCTTAGCCTCTGAAGGGCATAAAGAGGTGATTCTTATTCCATGGTCACACACAATATTTGATCAGGGTCTTGGCTACGCTTGGCGCTTTCTGGATTCAGCGATAGAGACCGCCAAACGTCTTGATCTGAAAATGCATGTCGAATATCCGAAAGACGACGATTCGGATCCTTCGCCCCTCATTGAGCATGCACTAGATACGCACACCAAAGCGACCGCTCTGATACTTCACAACGAGCCAGCAACAATCGTTGCCCCTCAGGTCTTGGCACGCAGGAACCTCCGAACACCGGATAACTTGCAGGTCGTAACCGTCTTCCCGAAACAGCTAGCAACATCAATGAAGATATCGTTCCCTGCAGTGCGTCCGGACATTGCGCAACTATCAGAAGCCGCCGTGGGAGCCCTTTTGCGTCGAATAAACAATCCGAAAGCCCCGACGGTCACCCGCTATCTTGATTATCCACTAACCCAAGAGCCCGAGTAACATCGCAGCTACGTAGATTACGCGCAGAAAACAACCACGAGATTCTACATTAGTTAAGTTCGTCGATTTGACTTTTCAAAGATCAGGGTTTATTATTTAACTTGTTTAACCGGTTCAACAGTTTGGGATTAAAACTTCCCAAACGCAATAAATTAATCATTCAGCGCATAGGTGCGCTGTTAATGAAAGGAAATACCAAATGATCGGTTCAAATATGAAGCGCGTGATAGCTTTAATCGCCGCAAGTGCCGCGGCAGTCAGTCTCGCCGCTTGCGGTAGCAACTCGAGTCAAGATTCCAAAACAATCGAATTCTGGGACCCATACCCTCAGAAGAACGATAGCAGCACATGGGCGAAATACGTTACCAATTGTGCTCCTGAGGGATATAACGTAAAACGCATCGGCTATGCGCAGTCAGACCTATTAAACAATCTCACAACAGCTGTCAAGGCCGGCAACGCACCCCAGATCGCCCTGATCGATAACCCAAAGATGCCTACCGCTGTCGACGCAGGACTTGTTACGGATATCGAGGCAGCGGGAGTCGACGTTTCAGGATTCGACAAGAATATCGAAGGTCCCGGCATCATCGACGGCGTACAATATGGGGTTTCTTACGGCACTAACGCATTGGGCTTGTATTACAACCCCGATGTCCTCAATAAGGCCGGCGTCGACCCGGAATCGATTACCGATTGGGATTCACTCAACAGTGCCATCGAAAAAGTAGTAAACGCAGGATATAAGGGCATCACGTTCTCCGGCATTTCCGGCGAAGAAGGAACATTCCAGTTCCTTCCCTGGTTCTGGGGAGCCGGCGGTCAATTGAAGGACGCTTCAGGTTCCAGTGCCGAGCAGGATGCGCTTGATCTGGTATCCGGCTGGGTCCAAAAAGGTTGGGCTCCGAAATCGGTCGCAACGGACAACCAATCTGCTGCATGGGATCTGTTCCTTGGCGGCGATTACGGCTTCTCCGAAAATGGTTCATGGCAGATGGAGTCGGCCGTCGAGAAAGGCTACAAGATGATTTCCATCCCAGCCAAAGATGGCGGAGTAGCCCCGGTTCCAAGCGGTGGCGAGTTCATTACCATTCCAGCCCAGAAAACCAAAGACAGTGACAAGATGAAAGCAACCGCGGAGGTCATTCAGTGCCTCATTGACGGAGATAATCTCAAGAAGACCAATGATGAGATGGTTTATCTTGCCGCCAAAAGTGACGTCCGCAAGCAGCAGGTGGAAGAGAACAGTGCCTGGGCACCTTGGGTTGACGCCGTAGAAAATGCTGAAGGCCGTACCACTGACGTTGGTCTGGAATACGAAGACATTTCTGCACAGCTTTCTGAAGATCTACAGGCTGCCTTGAATAAGGGCTGATTCGCGGTCTCATATTTTTCCGGGGCATCTGCCCGCCATTCATTGCGATATTCAGACGCCCCATTCCATCTTTTCCATCAACAGGCAGGTGAACTATGTCTCAAACAATCACCGCAGATAAACCAAGGCGAATCAAGCCAACCACATTGGCCGCCATTGGTTTCGCGGCCCCGCTGATTATTTACATGCTTATCTTCTACGTTTGGCCTCTGATTCAGAATATTTCCATGAGTATGCACCGCTACACACGTCGCACTTTTGTGACCGGCGATGCCCCTTGGTCTGGATTCGATATCTATAAGGAAATATTAAGCAATCAACAGTTCTGGACCATTCTCGGACAGACTTTGATTTTCGTCTTCGCTTCTATCGTTTTCCAATACTCTATCGGCTTGGCATTGGCGGTTTTCTTCAATCAGAATTTCAAACTTTCCGCGGCTTTGCGCGGCGCATTCCTTGTACCATGGCTACTTCCGCCAATGATTTCCGGTACGATCTGGCAATGGATGATGGACGCCGACAGCGGTGTTATTAATAATTTCCTCAAACTATTTGGTTTGGACCCGGTTTGGTGGCTGCAAGCCGATCATTCCTTGTGGGCGGTTATCATTGCCAATATTTGGCTTGGTATTCCTTTCAACCTCGTAATTCTGTATTCGGGCTTGCAAAACATCAATGGCGACTTGTATGAAGCCGCCGCGTTGGATGGCTGCAATGCTTGGCAGCGCTTCTGGAAGATTACTTTCCCGTTGCTCAAGCCGGTATCGATGATCACGCTCCTGCTAGGTTTCGTCTACACGTTACGAACAGTAGACATCATCTGGATTATGACCAAGGGCACTGGATCTTCGAGAACCTTGGCAACTTGGGCTTATGAGATGGCTTTCGGAAAGGGCACATCAGCAACCATCCGGTATTCGGAAGCATCCGTTGTGGGCACGATTCTCATTGTCGTAGCACTGATTTTCGCTCTGATTTACCTGTGGGCCCAGCGGAATGAAGAGAAGAGGTAACTAAAATGAAACATCGTTCATCATGGTGGAAAACACTTATAGGCATCATTTTGACGCTGATTATGCTCTTCCCCGTATACTGGATGATCAACATATCATTCACGCAACGTCGCTCCATCCGTTCAGGTGATCTGTTCCCGAAAGATTTCACGCTCGACAATTATGCCTCTGCGTTAAGTTCACAGCTCCCCTACCTAGGAACGTCATTGCTAGTTGCCATAGGATGCGTGATCCTGACCCTAGCAATTGCATTACCTTCGTCATACGCCATTGTTTTCTTGGAGTTCAAAGGCTCAAAGTCCATGAACTTCCTGTTGATTGTTGCTCAGATGATTCCCGCGGTCGTTATGTCTCTAGGCTTCTACCAGATCTACGATGACATCGGTCTTCTCGACAGTATTCCGGGACTTATCGTTGCCGACTCCACTTTGTCGGTACCGTTCGCAGTGATTCTGATGACGGGATTTATGTCCGGTATGCCACGCTCGTTGGTGGAGGCAGCGCAAATCGACGGAGCATCGCAGTGGGGTGTTTTTACCAAAATCGTGATTCCACTCTCCCGTAATACCATTGTCACGACTTCGCTGTTCGCTTTCCTCTGGGCATGGTCAGATTTCATGTTTGCTTCGACCCTCGATTCCGGTGGCGGCAAGATGAGGCCAATCACCATGGGTCTATATGACTTTATCGGTTCACAGAACCAAGAATGGGGGCCAATGATGGCCACCGCAGTATTGGCCTCAGTACCAACAGCGCTATTACTAATTTTCGCACAGAAATACGTTGCCGCCGGCGTAACAGCCGGAGCGGTGAAAGACTGATCCAACCCTTAAGTACATAATTAACAAGGACCAACTATGAGTGAACTAACTTTTGCTATCGATGGAGATGCACTGTTGTGGACTGGTGACGGCGAATATCTTCGCATCGAACCATGGGGAAAGAATTCAGTCCGCGTCCGCGCCTCGAAAATGCATGAGATACAGGAACAAGAAGGAGCTTTGCTGCCACAAAACAATCAGGCCTCAGACAGTCACGACTATGGTATCACCATTGACAAGCCCAATAGAACCGCCGAATTACGCAATGGCGATATTGTAGTTCAAGCGAAAGCATCCTGCGGCCTGTACTCCGGATCAGGATATGAAGAGCCACGCTGTTTACTGAGCTTCTATAAGGCAGACGGCACACCGCTCATTCAGGAAATACCATCTGGCGGATCACTAAATCTTCGAGCGCGATGGTTCAAACCGATCACCGGAGGCGACTATTCCATCGTTGCTTCCTTTACCACACCGGAAAATGAGAAATTATATGGTATGGGCGAGTACCAACAGAACATCCTCAATCTGAAAGGTTGTACCCTCGAACTCGCGCATCGCAATTCACAGGCATCTATTCCTTTCGTGGTTTCCAGCGCCGGATATGGCTTCCTGTGGAATAACCCGGCACTTGGAAACGTTACGTTCGGCAAGAACCGTACGGAATGGCACGCTGAATCAGCCAAGCAGATTGATTACTGGATTACCACAGGCGATACACCTTCTTCGATAATGAAGCATTATGCCGACGCCACAGGGCACGCTCCTCACATGCCTGAATGGGGACTGGGATTCTGGCAGTGCAAGCTTAGATATTGGAATCAACGTCAGCTCCTAGACGTCGCTCATGGGTTTAAACAGCGTAATATTCCATTGGATCTCATCGTTGTAGATTTCTTCCACTGGCCGCATATGGGTGACTTCCGTTTTGAGAATGAATTCTGGCCCGACCCCAAAGCTATGGCGGACGAGCTGCACAGCATGGGAGTGAAACTCATGGTATCTGTGTGGCCCCAGGTCGCGCTCGCCTCAGAGAATTATGTTGAGATGAAGTCAAAGAACCTTCTCGTGCGCGCAGATAAGGGTGAAGACGTCGGCATGATGTTCGAAGGTCCAAGCCAGTTCTATGACGCCACCAATCCAAAAGCTCGCGAATATGTTTGGGAGAAGTGCCGAACAAATTATGCCGAGCTTGGGGTTGATGCATTCTGGCTCGATGAAGCGGAACCTGAATACGGAACGTACGATTTCGACAACTATCGATATTACGCCGGCCCAAACCAGCAGGTGGCAAACATCTACCCAAGAGACTATAACAAAGGATTCTACGAGGGACAACAAACCATAGGAAGGGATGGTGACATCGTCAACCTCACCCGTTGCGCTTGGGCTGGTTCGCAACGCTATGGTTCTCTTGTTTGGTCTGGAGACGTTGGTTCGACCTTCGCCGACCTTCGTGCCCAGATTACCTGCGCCATCCACATGGGCATGGCCGGTATTCCTTGGTTCACCACCGATATGGGCGGTTTCCATGATGGGATAATTGATTCGGACGATTTCAAGGAGTTGTTGGCCCGCTGGTGCGCGTTCTCATGCTTCCTACCGGTCATGCGCAACCACGGCGACCGTAGTCTACATACGACAACCGGCAAGGAGACCATCACCAATTCGGCCGGAGACCACCGTTCGCCAAGTGGTGCCGACAATGAGCCTTGGAGCTATGGCCCCGAGACGGAGCAGATCTTCCGAAAGTTCATTGCCATTCGCGAGAAAATGCGCCCTTACACTCGAGAACTGTTCGAATCAGCACATACCGATGGCCAGCCTTTGGTCCGCGGACTCTTCTACGAGTTCCCTCAAGACAAGTCGGTGTCTGATATCGCCGATGAATACATGTTCGGTCCTGATATCCTAGTGGCCCCCGTAGTTGAGGCCGGAGCTAGGTCGCGTGAGGTGACGCTTCCCGGAAACGCTAGCATCACATGGACGGATCTACGCACTGGCAAAGTGTATGGAGGTGGGCAGAAAATCACTGTCGACGCCGGAATAGACACGATTCCAGCCTTCGCGCGCGACGGCCATGATCACGGGCTGATCGGAATGCTATAAATTCCCATACAACAAGTGTGGGGCGTCCGTTCCTAAGGCGAACGCCCCGCACTCTGCGCATCTTTTCCATTTCAACCGGTCTATCTGCGGTATGTATGGCAGATTTGTAGTGGGCTTTCAATCAAACAGATATTGAGCAGTTTTACATGGCACTTATCAAAGATTTTTTGTTTTTTGCCGCTCCGCACTTAAAGAATTCAGCCAGAAAATACCGATCGCTTTTGCAGCCGCATCAATTAAGTGACTGCAAGAATCCATTCAATACGTTGCTGCCAGCAACACTTCGGAAAGCAAAGTAAAAGTTTCCAATATATTCGGAGGCATCGCCAAGCAATGCAACCGTATTAAAACTTGGTTCGATTAAGGTTCGATAAATCTGCCTCGCCATTTTTGCTTATGGCGAGGTAAAATACATCCTTCCTACATGGCTTTGCTGCTTTTTGTATCTTTTGTTGTTATCCGTTGCCACTTGTCGGCATCGGCACGGCATATCAGTATCATGTGCGTATGCGACTTCTTGGCAATATTCTGTGGCTGATTTTGGGTGGTCTGTTTCTGGCTGCGAGCTGGGCCGTTATAGGGCTGGTGCTGTGCGTCACCATCATCGGTATTCCGTTCGGCATTCAATCGTTCAAGATGGCCAAACTAGCTCTATGGCCGTTCGGCTCGCAAATCCGCAGCTTGTAACCACTTCAGATCACTTCACCCAACATAGACGGCCATCGACTGCCGTCTGGCATATAAGTATCGAGGAGCTGCGGTCCGAACAGGCCGTGACCACCGCACCCTAAGCAACGAAACACATTTCATTTCGCTTATATGTGGCAGATTGCAGGAGATGAAAACTTCCATTTCGCTTATATGTGGCAGGTCGTAACAGGAAAAAGCCACTTCGGGGGTACATATTCCACAGTTAGAGGGTATAACCCCGCCGACTATCTGCCACATATAAGCGAAATGACATTTTCGCACCGGCCAAATACGCCACCTGTAAGGCAAATAAGGCATAACCTACACACAGCGTTTGCCAAGCCCGACGAATTCCATTGGCCCCATCACTGATTTCACCACTAGTTGCGCGACATATTTCATTCGCATATGGCATCTCCAGAGCGGCAAAGCTCAAAAAACTGAACAGTCGAACATACCTACCCAAATGATTGCTAATGTCAGCCGCGAATCCCACCGCAGCACTTCCATTCATGCCCAGGCCATTCAACAATCGTCCTGCATGCTTCGCGCCGGCCCATACCGCGTTGATGATATTGCCGGCGCCATATCCGGTAAGCACCGTCCACGGATGGGCGAGCAGCCCGCATATCGGGTCAAGACTCTGGTAGATTCGCGCGAAGAACGATCCGTCTCCTTCGGCACCGTTTTCCGCAATCGAAGATAGTCGGGAATCGGCAAGCACGCCCAGCAATCCGGTGATGCTCATGAACGCGGCGTTGAGGTGGATGCCGAACTTCAGCCATCCCGGGATGGACAGGATTATGCAGGCCACCGGTAGGAGGAACATTGGCAGGTACCGGTTGGCTGCGATGCGCAGTTGCCGCCAATTGCATAGGCAGTACACGGCGAACAGCGCCGGACTGATTGGCGACCAGAACGGCGCGTACAGGCCGAGCGTGGTGCCGTCCGCAGGAAGAAAAGCGATGGCCAGCAACAGCCAAATGACGTTGCGTTCCTACGATGCCAGAAATCGCAGGAACGACCGGTATTGCGGTCGGCCTTGCGCTGTAGCGGACAGGCGGCAGCCCGTCATCATTCATCGATTAAACGTCCACTTCTCCTCAGGCTTGCGGCAAATTGTTCTTCCGTGATTTCTTCTGTCACCAGTCTGGAAATGAGTTTATATAGGGTATTTCGTTCTGGCTCTGGATCATCATCGATATCCAAATCAATTCTTTCCATTTTCAGGATGGCCAAGGATATGGCCATTGCGGTGCGCTTGTTGCCATCAGCGAAATAATGATTTTTGGCTAGGTGAAAGGTAAAATGCGCCATTTGTCGAAACAAATCTTCGAATCGTTCTTTCGACGATTGACCGAATACCGGCAGAAAGGTCGAATCCACAACGCCACTTACGAAACCGGCGTCATTGGCTCTTTCCATGGTAAATCCGCCGATGTCGTCAAGTTGCTTCCTGTGTACTCGGACGATTGCTTGTGTCATTGCTTCTGCGAAATCATCAGATGGAAAAACGAGTGGCGGCGCTTGGATATGCCACCACTCGTCAGTGTATTGCTCAGGCATTGCGCAGAATCCTGAAGGTGTTCTGCCATTTTGCATTTACTTCATCCAAACTAGATGCAAGAGTGTTTTTGGGGAAGGTCAGACCGTCGTCGGATGCGAGAATGGCATCGTTGGTGATCTCGACGTTTTCTCCTTCCCTGTAGACATTCTTCCAAGCGGAGTTCTTTCGATGGGAGAATTCCACAAGATCGAATGCCGTCAGGAAACCGTATTTCTTTGCCGTCCCATCTATGACGGATAAGACCTGTTCATCCTTTGCGGTTTCGCCCTCGGGCTTGAGAATCCTGTTGCGTCCGTATTTTTGAAAAGTGAAATAAACGTTCCCCTCAACCGGACCGTAAGGCCACGCTTCAATCTTGTCTTCGAACAATGGTTTCCCGGTTGCGCGCAGAGATTCGACTTGTGCGAAATAAACGAGCTTGTTCAGCACAAGATTCGTAATGTCGATATCAGAGCCATGGCGAAGAATGAAAGCATTCGCTACTTGTATTGACTTCATGCCCCCTCCTCTGTCATGGAAATTTCTATGTTCAGATATATGAAGCTTGCTTTCGAAAGGATGTATATTACCAGTCCTTCTCTCAAAAAACAAAGGTAGCATTCAATAATGCATTTGTCAGACGCTGTAAGAAATCCTTCATTTTCAGTTTGGCAGCATTCCGCACGCTAGAGCTGTCGACAAGGATAAGGAAACCCCATATTGTTGCCGCAAAATCATGCGTCAAGAGATAGCTACAAAATACGTCGAATAGTCGTTTGGGATTTTCGATAACGCCCGAATTCTTGCGCACTTTCGGATTCCGGCCCTGACTCAAGAGGGCATGGCCCGCGTCCTGTGTACGATTTTCATTCGCCAAAACAAAAAACCGCGATTAGAAGCCAGGAGACGGAACCAAGACCCTCGAACATTATACAGATCGACCAGAACCTGCCCGGGACCAGGCTCGACCGGCTGATCACCGAGGAGATGGCGCAGATCCTCAACGCGATGTCCGACGCTTCAGGCCGACGAGATCACCAACGCCGCCAAGTACGAGCGCAACGGCGGGAGGAAGGCGTACAGGGCCGGCCACTACGAACGCAAGCTCACCGCCAAGGCCGGCAGGCTCGAGCTGAAGGTGCCGAAACTCAAGGGCACCCTGTTCGAGTCCGCGGTGATCGAACGCTACCGGCGGAGCGAGCAGAGCGTCGAGGAATCCCTGATCGACATGTACTTGGCGGGCGTGAGCACCCGCCAAGTCGACGACACCGGCCAATTGCTGTGGGGAGACCGCATGCCCTCGCAGACATTGAGAGACAAGCTCAAAAGGATCTACGGGGAGATACCAGTGGCGCACGAGGCCGTTGGAATCCGAATACCCGTACGTGTTCGTGGACGGCGTGTGGCACAAGCGCTCATGGGGCGGGCACGTGGAGAACGCCGGCGTCCTCGCCGCCATCGGCGTCGACCGCGATGGACGTCGCGAGGTCATCGGCGTCGCCGAGGGCATGAGGGAGGACATGGACAGCTGGGAGCAGTTCGTTCGGTCCATGATCGAACGCGCCCTCAAGGGCGTGCGCCTGGTGGTCGGCGACCGGCGCGCCGGATTCGTCTCCGCGGGCAGCTCTATGTCTCCCAAAGTGAAGTACCAGAGCGTTGTTTGTGCGCTTCATGAGAAACGTGCTCTCCAAGACGACACCCACCGCAAATGGGCGGCCGTCGCCCTGCAAACCGTCTCGCCATAGAGTCCTGCGAATCTGCTTTGACCAAGTCCAAGGAGGTCGTACCAGAATGGAATCCAGAAAGCTCAAGTCGGTCGTCAACTGCTTGCGCGAGGGGCATTGGGAAACGACGACATGCCTTTGCCCGAATTCACGAACAAGCACCACAGGAGCATCCGCACCAACATAATCGAACGATCAAACCGGGAGATCAAGCATCGCACCCGCGTCGTCAGCAGCTTCTCCGACGGGAACAGCGCCCCTCCATACTTGGAACATCGCTTATGAAATACTTAGGCATATGAATCGCATAGAGGGTACAACCACGCTAACAGCATAAAATCGCACCCTCTATGTTACGCGGGAAACCTGCTCAGTCATCACCCCCGTTACAGTACGGGCAATGTGCGTAGTCGGATTCATCGTACACTTTGTTGCAGTAAGGACACATCGACATATCTTTCACCTCCTTGTGACTATGTCTTATAGTATAGACCGTCTGAATTAGGTGATTATGTAAATCACATAGTATTCTGTCTCGGATCTTTCACTTGGCTTTTATATACATACGAAAGTCCTTGAATAGAAGTGGTGCGCACTTCAAAGCAGCGAAGCCGATTAGGGTTGAAGAAACAATAATTAACCCCGCCCTTGACCAAGGTGCTGTCATACCGCACACCGTCAATTCCATCAACTGTCTTCGCGTATTCCGCTATGAACTGTGTAGGGACATATTCTATAGGATCGTCATTACTTCGCATCTGCTTTGCCATTTCAGCCGTCATCTCACGCAGAACTTCATGGTTAACTGCAACTGATTCCGTCGAGATAGCATCAGCGAATGGGCTGATGCGAGAGAATGCCGATAAGTCGGCAACAGTAAGTTGCTCCTGTGGCTGGAATCTTCCAAACGTGACAATATCAAACATCCCGGCACGTACTTCATGTAGCGCCGTATCCTCACTATCCGCAAGATACAGCTCACTGATGCCCGCAGGATTAATTCTTCCAGCACGCGCAAGCAGGCCGGGCGGCGCCCCCATGTCTTTAGGCGCAAAACCGCTCCCATTATGGCATATTCTTGCCCGGTACAAGCTCTCCTTCGGAGATACGGATACACACACAGCACTGAGAAAAGTATCCAAAGCCTTACGCTGAAAATAGTCGATGTGGTATCGATTTCCGCGTTTTACATGCTCCGAAAACTCAGACCAACTATGTCCACCGAGAATTGCTAGTTCACCAAAATCCTTACGCTTTACATTTCCAGACAACAACGCAGCCATCAAGTTGTCTGGTTGGGGATAAAGTGCGTGCAACAGTTCTCCAAGGTGACTTTGCAAATCATGACTCACAAAATCCCAGTCTTCAATTAGTGCTTCAGTGAGTGGAACTCCCTCATCGGCCTCTGGTTCATAAAGATCGATAATGCCACGAAGCTCGTCCTGCAACTGTTGCTTATCTGGAACAATTGGATACGCGCAAACTCGAATAGCACCACAGAAGTCGCAGCTGCCCTTGACGCCATGGAATTTTATCTGCTGTTTTAGAATCTTATCGGTAAAGCAATTCTCACAACAGTAAGTAGTTTTCTCTTTCATTATCATGCTGCTTCCGAACATTTTTACTTATTGTCCAGATAACGGCCCATAAGTTCCAAATGGTGCATGATGGACCATCGCTTCACAGTCGCCAAACCAGGGAAGGTCCCATCATACGCTTGTTGCATAAGATGCCGTATTCCCTCTGTTTCTTCGATCACTCCACTTTTAACATCTGGCACTAATTTATTCACCGCTTCACTGAATTTGTTCGGAACATCTCGATAATCCACATTCGTATCAGAAACATAATGCTTGATACGTAGCATAGACTGATTCTCATTGAAATACACAATATGAATAGCGACCGCATAAGGAGCAAAGCCACCTTCACTAAAATGATTGCCTACAATAGAATAGTCGGAAAAACCGCCATCTCCGCGCAGCTCGCACTTACGATAATCACGAGAAAACGCTTCGTCAGGTTTCTCCGCGTAATCAACATTACGTTCACGACGGTTGAAGCGATCTATAATCTGCGCAAAATGCACTTTGTCGCTATTGACATTTTCTAAAGATATTATGGCGTCTTCTCTCGCCTCGATGTCTGTATAAAAGACAAGTTCCGGAGACAGCTCATTCAGACCTAAAATAAATCCCCTCGAATCAAGTTCATAATCTTGTGGAACGATTGTTGCTAAATTCAGGGGATTTGTCTGCCATTGCCTCCTCTTGGTAAAATTCAGGACATCACGGATCTGTGAATTCATCAACACCATAGGAATCACTTGGCTCAATTCTCGGAGACACAATGATTCCTGCACCCGCCCAGCATAATGATCAGTCACAAATTCACCATGCTCTGGATTAAGCACAATAATGACTGCATGATCGCTTCGCTGGAATTCCGCCAGCACACTACGAATAGTTGAGGTATCCTTTACCGGCTCAATGATTGGGATGACATGTGGGCTTAATTTCCCGACAACCATGAGGTCTCTTAACGCCAACAGCTCAGATTGCCTACCTCGAAGATACGGAAAATACGATATGCCAGACATCTTCTCATCTCCTTTTTTGATAGCGCCGCGACAGTAAATCCTGCAACTGTTTCTCATCATATCGATTATCGGAAAAATACACCACCGACTGAAGTTCCTTCGGCACTTCAGTAGGAAAATGATTTGTCGGCCCTCGCCGTTCTTTCAATTTGGACATTGTCAGCTGCTGAGCGTCAGCTATCTCAAGTTGCGAAAACCATTCCAGGCAGGCTCTGAACATCTTTACGGGTTGTTCCTTTGGAAGCGAATGAAATGCAGACAAAAGAACATCCTCGTACTCGTTCTTACGCAACAGCTTGAACAAGGCTTCATGGCTTAACAACCCGTTGTATCGCTTGGGATCTCGACAAATTGAAGAAATGGCATGACGCTTAGTCAGCTTGTATACACCTATATTTGGTCCAAAATCCGACATGGCATCGATTACACCGAGAGCGTGCTCATACTGTTGTTCCGAAACCACAACCGAAGCATACGAAAACGCAGAAAGATAACCGCGGAGTTGTCCCTCTAGACGCTCAAAATTATCAAGATCTGACTTGAGCTCATAGGCTTTGCCCTCGCCATTGATCATCACAAAATCTGCAATGGACTTGCCAATTCGCATTTGTCTGAACGCGACTGTAGTCCGTGGACTGTGATGTCTAACCAATAAACTGCGGAATACGGTGTTCTGGTAAAAGTATTCGTTGCGTTGATACTGTCGAAGGTATCGATAAAGCTCACCAAACACTTCGCCAACGGTCTTCTGCTCACACTTCGGCACATATCTGTTTGCAGCGTAATCGAATACATCGCTATGACCCTTGAAAAGGAGATTGTCAAGCACTTGTGCGCTAAATACACGGTTGATTACACGAGAATCATCATGCATACGGAAACCTCCTTTCTGTTTAGAATAACGGGGCCTTTCATATTAAAACCCCGTACAGCACAAATCCGCATATTAAGTATAGACGGCGTTCTTTCGATGTATCACCGTAAACTCATTATCTTGGCATATTCCAATCAACGAATCCAATGGGGGCAGCCTTGGCAGGATTGCGATTGGTGCGTGACCGGATTCGTCGTCGGCGGAAAGCCGTACCCAGGAGTGAGCTAGGCAGTTCAGGAGTCCCACATCAGTCAAACATGGCCATACAAAATCTACAACGCGGCCGGCGACCAATCGTATATCGTTCAGATAACGCCCGAATTTCTGCGCACTTTGTGATTTGAGTTTCCTGGAAGAGGACATGGCCCATGCCGGGTACGATTTTCAGTCGATAACACTAGAAAACCGCGATTGGAAAGAGGCACGGAGCCAGACCCGCGGAAACCATACAGTTCGACCAGGCCATGTTCGAGACCAAGCTCGACGCCATGGTGCGGGAGAAGGTCGAGCGGATCGTCAACGCGATGCCCGACGCTTCAGACCGACGAGATCACCGGGGCCGCCAGATACGAGCGCACCGGAGAGCGGAAGGCGTACAGGGCTGGCCACTACGAACGCAGGCTCACGGCCAAGGCCGGCAGACTCGAGGTCAAGGTACCGAAACTGAAGAGCGAGGTCTTCGAGTCCGCGGTGATCGAATGCTACCGGCGGCGCGAGCAGAGCGTCGAGGAGTCCCTGATCGACATGTACCTGGCCGGTGTGTCCACCCGGCAGGTCGACGACATCAGCCAATTGCTGTGGGGAGACCGCATGTCCTCGCAGACGCGCTCCGACAAGCCCAAGAGGGTGTACGCCGAGATCGACGAATGGCGCAACCGCCCATTGGAGTCGGAGTACCCATACGTGTTCATGGACGGCGTGTGGCACAAACGCTCATGGGGCGGCTCGATCGAGAACGTCGGCATACTGGTCGCCATCGGCATCGACCGCGAGGTCATCGGCGTGACGGAGGACATGAAGGAGGACAGGGCCAGCTGGGGAGCGATTCGTCAGGGACATGATCGAACGCGTCTGAAAGGCGTCAGGCTCGTGGTCGGCGACCGGTGCGCCGGGCTCGTCGCCAC
>ERZ894220.842-NODE-842-length-16577-cov-15.6086_pt1 | contig 16577 bp, 22 predicted proteins | sample MGYA00380292_ERZ894220 | MGnify/ENA primary metagenome ERZ894220 (study PRJEB32331, sample SAMN06328446) | human gut metagenome | biome: human gut microbiome; feature: stool | host: Homo sapiens | collected 2014-12-05 ... | reverse complement strand
AGGAATTATGGGACTTTGAGCTCAATTCCTGTTGCTCTTAGTTTGACAATTCACTGTCCGCAGCACCCGATGCGCTATGGTCTCGGCTGCTTCCAAATCTTTGCGCTTTACATAGACGTAATGAATGCCCGCACTGTCCAGCGCGCCGATGGTTCCGAACCGGCTTCGCCCGCCGCCCAGCACATTGTGACCGTTGCGGTAAAGGCTTTCACACGCAATGCCCGCCGCTTCCAGAGCGGCACAAAGCGCGGCGGCTTTTTCCCCGCTGGGGCCCATGTACAGTTCTTCCCTTTCCCAAAACCACATGGCCGCTTCCTCACGCCCGGCCTACAATTTCGTCGATACGGCGCAGTTCTTCCGGAGTAAAATCCGTATGACCCAGCACTGCGATGTTCTCCTTAATCTGCTGAGGCCGGGACGCACCGATGAGGACGCTGGTCACATCGCTGTCTTTCAGCACCCAGGCCAGCGCCATCTGCGCCAGCGTCTGACCGCGCTGTGCAGCCAGCTCGTTTAGCTGCCGAAGCTGATCTCTCTTTTCTGTGGTCAGCATGGACTCTTTCAGCGACACGGACCGTCCCTTTGCCATACGGCTCTGCGCAGGCACACCCTCCAGGTATTTGTCCGTCAAAAGGCCCTGCGCCAAAGGACTGAATGCCACAATGCCCACCCCGGCTTCGCGGGCTACACTCTTCAGGCCGTTGTCCTCAATGCGTCGGTCCAGAATGGAATAGCGGCTCTGGTTCACCACAAAGGGGCAGTGCAGCTCTTTCAAGATTTCCGCTGCCCGCAGCGTGGACTCTCCATCGTAATTGGAAATGCCGGCATACAGCGCTTTGCCCTGCTGCACCGCCGTGGCCAAAGCGCCCATGGTTTCTTCCAGCGGCGTTTCCGGGTCCGGACGGTGGGAATAGAAAATATCAAAATACTCCAGGCCTGTGCGCCGCAAACTCTGATCCAAGCTGGCCAGAAGAGATTTCCGGCTTCCCCAGTTCCCGTAAGGTCCGGGCCACATCGGATGACCCGCCTTGCTGGCGATCACCAGCTCGTCCCGGTAAGGACGAAAATCCTTTGCGAACAGACGGCCGAAGTTCTCCTCGGCGCTTCCCGGCACGGGTCCGTAGTTGTTTGCAAGGTCAAAGTACGTCACACCGCAGTCAAACGCAGTGCGCAGCATCCCCTGCATATTGTCAAAGGAATCTGCCGAGCCGAAATTATGCCACATGCCCAAAGCAATGGCAGGCAGCAGAAGACCCGAGGTCCCGCTGTGATTGTATTCCATAGATTCGTAACGGTTTTCATCCGCGCAGTAACCGGAAACCGGCATATACAACACTTCCCTTCTTTGTCTCATTCTACCCGATGGTCTCTGCCTTGGCAAGCGAATTTTTCTTTTGTGCTTTTAGCAAATACACTTTTTTAAAAGCAGACAGAAATCCCTTTTTTTCATTGACAAAATTCTGTCAAGAGATATAATAGGTAGTATACTTTATTTTGATAAAGTATTATTTTTTTACAAAGGAGATCTTTCAAATGGCACGAGTATACAACTTCAGCGCAGGCCCATCCATGCTGCCGCTCAGCGTATTGCAGAAAGCGCAGTCCGAACTGCTGGAATACGGATCATCCGGTCAGTCCGTCATGGAGATGAGTCATCGCAGTAGTGTGTACGATGCCATCATCACGGAGACCGAAGCGGCACTGCGCCGTGTTTTGAACATTCCGGACAATTACAAGGTTGGCTTTATTCAGGGTGGTGCTTCCACTCAGTTTGCCATGGTACCCATGAACCTGATGACCACCGGAGAGGCGGATTATCTGGTCACCGGCCAGTTTTCCGGCAAAGCCGCCAAAGAAGCGGAAAAGTTCGGTACCGTTCACGTGGTCGCCTCTTCCAAAGACGAAAACTTTACTTATATTCCCGACGTGGATGCGGTGAGCTACAACCCCAATGCCAGCTACATTCACATCTGCGAGAACAACACTATTTACGGTACCCGCTTTACCAAAGTGCCTCAGGTAGAGGGCATTCCTCTGGTGGCGGACATGTCCAGCTGCATTCTCAGCCGGCCCACGGACGTGAGCAAATACGGGCTGATCTACTTCGGCGTTCAGAAAAACGTGGCACCCGCCGGCATGGCGGTGGCTATTGTGCGGGAAGACCTGCTGGAAAACGCCCGCACTGATCTGGCCCGGCCCGCTATGCTGGACTACAAAACATTGATTGATGCCCGCAGCATGTACAATACGCCCAACTGCTGGTCCATTTATATGATGGGTCTGGTTCTGCACTGGATTGAAAACGAAGTGGGCGGCCTTGCCGAAATGGAAAAGCGTAACAACGCCAAAGCAAAGCTTCTGTATGATTATCTGGATCAGTCTGCTTTCTTCCACAATCCGGTCAACAAGGCGGACCGCAGCATCATGAACGTTACTTTTACCAGTCCTTCCAAAGAGATGGACGCCAAGTTCTGCCAGGAGGCAGCAGAGGCCGGTCTCGTCAATTTGAAAGGTCACCGCAGCGTGGGCGGTATGCGCGCCTCTATTTACAACGCCATGCCTCTGGAAGGAGTACAGGCGCTGGTTGCTTTCATGAAAGAGTTCGAAGCTCAAAACGGCTAAGCGGGAGGATAAAACGTATGTATCAAATTCAAACATTGAATCATATTTCGCCCAAAGGGCTGGAGCGTCTGAGCGCTAACCTGTTCGAGCTGGACGGCGAAGGATGCACCCCTGACGGGATTTTAGTGCGCAGCGCCGATATGCATGCCATGGAGCTGCCCACACAGCTTTTGGCCATCGCCCGCGCCGGCGCGGGCACCAACAACATTCCTGTGACAGAATGCAGTCAGCGTGGTATTGTGGTGTTCAATACGCCCGGCGCCAACGCCAATGCCGTCAAGGAACTGGTTCTGGGTGGTCTGGTACTCAGCGGCCGCAAGGTGGCGCAGGGCATTGCCTGGGCGCGGACGCTGTCCGGTCAGGCGGACATGTCCAAGCTGGTGGAAAAAGGCAAAAAACAATTCGTGGGGCCGGAACTGGCCGGCAAAAAGCTGGGCGTCATCGGTTTGGGTGCCATCGGTGTCAAGGTGGCCAACATGGCCACCCATCTGGGAATGGAAGTGCTGGGTTACGATCCCTACATTTCCATTGAAGCGGCCTGGAATCTGTCCCGCAGCGTCAAGCACTGCGTAAATCTATCGGATCTGGTCAGTCAGTGCGATTTCATCACTCTGCACATTCCTGCCACCGCGGATACCAAAGGCATGGTCAATGCCAGCCTGATCAGCCAGATGAAGCATGGAGTTCGCATTCTGAACTTTGCCCGGGGCGAGCTGGTGTGCAACAGCGATCTGGCCGCTGCTCTGAAAACCGGCCGCGTGGGTTCTTATGTCTGCGATTTCCCCAGTGAAGAGCTGCTGGGTCTGGAAGGCTGTGTGTGCCTGCCTCATCTGGGCGCTTCCACTCCGGAGAGTGAAGAAAACTGCGCGGTGATGGCCTCGCAGGAGCTCAGCGATTACCTGCTGGACGGTAACATTCGAAACAGCGTCAACTTCCCGACAGTCTCTATGCCTCGCGGAGCTGGCAGCCGCATCTGCGTCATTCACAAAAATGTTCCCGGCATGCTGGCCGCCATCACAGATGTTTCCAACAAGGTTGGCCTGAACATCGAGAACCTGACCAACAAATCTCGCGGCGACTATGCGTACACCATGCTGGACGTGACCGGCACTGTATCGGATCAAGTCAGCGGCGATCTTCTGGCTCTGCCGGAGATTATTCGCGTGCGCGTCCTCTAAAACAATAAAATTCAATGAGCATCCGCATGGGAAACTCATGCGGATGCTTTTTTCTTGACATTTTTAGATTGATATGTAACAATAGTTACACAACATATGTTTTACATCGTGAGGTGCAGAAAGATGCCGCCCAAAGCAAAGATTACAAAAGAAATGATTCTGGACACTGTGTTGGACATCACCCGTCAATCCGGATTTGACGCGGTGAATGCCAGAAGCATTGCCGCTCGCCTGCACTGTTCCACCCGGCCGCTCTTTACCTGTTATTCCGGTATGGATGAACTCAAGCAGGAATTTCTGCTGTTCGCCTATGATTTTTACGAGCGGTTTGTTTCTGACTATGAAAAAAATACACCGGTAACCCCCTGTCTGGTTCTTCCCCTTTCTTATCTGGAGTTTGCCAAGAATGAACCTTTTTTGTTCAAACTTCTGTTTGTCAGCGATATGGATCTCGATTTGACCCAGGCAAACGATTTCTATCGGGAAATTGGAAACCAGCAAAAAGCCGAACGCTTTTCCCGCCAGATGGGACTTTCTCCACAAAAAGGGAAAGAAGTGTTTCTGGACCTGTTTCTGTACACCCACGGCATTGCTGTTCTGACGGCCACAGGGAAAGCTTCTTTTGACCTGCCCACCCAGGAACAGCGACTGGAAACTTTCTTGGCCGCGCTCACACATTACAAGGAGGTGCCACATGCTCAGCAATCCCTACCTGACTGAATTTTACGAACACTATAACGAAGACGATCGCCTGATTTCACAGCATGGTTCGGTGGAATTTCTGACGACTATGCGCTATATTCAGCGATACGCAAAGCCCGGAGACCGGATTCTGGAGATCGGTGCCGGAACAGGCCGCTATTCTCACGCGCTGGCACAGCAGGGTTATCAAGTGGATGCTGTTGAATTGGTGGAGCACAACATTGCGGTTTTTCAAAAGAACACTCAGCCCGGCGAGCACATTACCATCACCCAGGGAAACGCACTGGACTTATCGGCGTTTCCCTCAAAGTGCTATGACATCACCCTGCTGCTTGGCCCCTTGTATCATCTTTATACTCCTGAAGACAAACAGCAGGCTCTGAGCGAAGCCATCCGCGTCACAAAGAGCGGCGGCATTGTATTTGCCGCCTATGTGATCTCTGACGGGTGTCTTTTGGATGAGGGATTTCAGCGTGGAAACATCGATGTGGCCGAGTATATCAAAAATGGGCTGCTGGATGCTCAAACCTTTGCTGCTTCATCCCAGCCCAAGAATCTGTTTGAGTTGGTGCGAAAAGAAGACATCGACCGGCTGATGCAGAAATTCCCCACCACGCGGCTGCATTATGCAGCGTCTGACGGTTGTGCACTCTTTTTGCGCGAAGCCATTGATCGCATGGACTCCGCATTGTTTCAGCTGTATCTCGATTATCATTTTGCCACTTGCGAACGCAGCGACCTTGTTGGAATCACAAGCCACGCGCTGGACATCTTCTCTGTGGACGAATAAAGAAAAAACGCGGAAGAAGCTGTGTGCTTCTTCCGCGTTTTTGTATCCAGTCTGTCTTCTGCCAATGGCGGCAGACAGTTTGAAGGAAACGGAACTTATTTCAGCTCGATCTTCGCGCCGACTTCTTCCAGTTTCTTCTTCATTTCCTCAGCCTCAGCTTTGGCAACAGCCTCTTTCAGAGTCTTCGGAGCATTGTCAACCAGCTCTTTCGCCTCTTTCAGGCCCAGGCCAGTGATCTCTTTAACAGTCTTGATGACCTGCATTTTGCTGGCGCCAACTTCAGCCAGAACAACGTCGAACTCGCTCTTCTCCTCAGCAGCAGGAGCAGCACCGGCAGCAGCAGGAGCAGCAGCCGCAACAGCGGAAACGTCGAACTCTTCGCAATAGGTGTCGATGAGCTCTTTCAGCTCAAGGATAGACAGGCCTTTGATCTCGTCAATGATGGCAGTAATTTTCTCAGAAGCCATGATAATACCTCCAATTGAATTTGTTGTAATTGTTTTAGTTTAAATAGGGCCTTAGGCAGCAGACTCTTCCTGCTTGTCCACATAGGCCTGCATGGCGACGGCCAGGCCGCCGATGGTGCCCTTGAGCGCGCCAGCGAACATAGACAGCATGCCTTTGTAGTCGGGCAGCTTCGCGATCGCAGTCAGCTCATCCAGGCTCATCACAGAACCGTCCATGTAGCCGGTTTTCAGAGAGAACGCACCCTTGGAATCCTCAGCATACTTGTTCAGAATGCGCGCGGGAGCAATGGGGTCCTCTTTGGAAATGGCAATGGCGGTGGATCCCTTCAGGGAATCCATCATGCCTTCGTACTGGGTGTCCTTAATGGCCAGACGCAGCATGGTGTTTTTCACAACAGCATACTCAACGCCCGCCTCACGCAGCTCTTTGCGCAGCTTGGTGTCGTTGGCCACGTTGATGCCCTTGTAGTCAACAACCACACCGGCCACGGAACCCAACAGTTTTTCACGAAGCTCAGCAACGAAGGCTTGCTTTTCGCTCAGAATTTTCTCGCTCGGCATTTCGATTCACCTCGTTTCTCAAAAAGTGGATGCTCAAAAGACAAGCGGTGCAAAAACAAAAGGCCTCTTTCTCCCGCGAGAAAAAGGCCAAAATACACAAGATATTTTTGCACGTTTCTCGGCAGGCGGGAATGTTCCCTTACGCATTAGCACCTGCTGTCTTTAAAACAGCTCTTATAGTATAGCACACACGCCCGTGCGTGTCAATCTTTTTTCGCTCGAAATACGCAAAAACAGCGCCCGCAATTTGCGGGCGCTGAAACTGGCTTTTTCTTAGCCGCCGAATTTCTGGCTGTTCAGCTTGATGCCAGGGCCCATCGTAGAAGCGACAGTGGCGCTCTTGATGTACTGGCCTTTGGCAGCGGCGGGTTTCGCCTTCACAATGGCCTCCATGACCACTTTCAGGTTCTCTTCCAGCTTCTCAGCGCCGAAAGAGGCCTTGCCGATGGGCACATGGATGATGTTGGATTTGTCCAGACGGTACTCGATCTTACCGGCTTTGGCCTCGGTAACGGCACGGCCCACGTCGGGGGTAACGGTGCCAGCCTTGGGGTTCGGCATCAAGCCGCGCGGTCCAAGGATTTTACCCAGACGGCCAACCATACCCATCATGTCAGGGGTGGTGACCAACACGTCGAAATCGATGAAGCCTTCGTTCTGGATTTTCGCAACCAGGTCGGCGTCGCCAACCATCATTGCGCCAGCAGCCTCGGCCGCTTTCGCAGCGTCGCCTTTGGCGATGGCAATGACGCGCACGTCTTTGCCGGTGCCGTTGGGCAGAACTACCGCGCCGCGGACCTGCTGGTCAGCGTGGCGGCTGTCAACGCCCAGACGGACGTGCAGCTCGACGGTCTCGTCGAACTTCGCACGGGCGGTCTGGCAGCACAGGGCCAGCGCGTCCGCGCTGTCGTACAATTTAGTACGGTCGACCAGCTTTTTGCTGTCGACATAATGTTTACCGTGATTCATAGTATCCTCCTGTGGTATATCGGAATATTCCTCCCACTAATGGCGGGTTCGTTCTCTTAGTCTGTCACCGTGACGCCCATGCTGCGGCAAGTGCCAGCAACCATGCTGACCGCTGCGTCCAAGCTGGCCGCGTTCAGGTCGGGCATTTTGGTGGTGGCGATCTCTTCCAGCTGTTTGCGGGTGATGGAAGCCACCTTGGTCTTGTTGGGCACGCCGGAGCCGCTCTCGATGCCGATCGCTTTTTTGATCAGAACCGCTGCGGGCGGAGTTTTGGTGATGAAGCTGAAAGAACGGTCAGCATACACTGTGATGACCACAGGGATCAGATAACCGATGTCTTTCTGAGTGCGCTCGTTGAATTCTTTCGTGAACGCCATGATGTTCACGCCGTGCTGGCCAAGAGCAGGACCAACAGGGGGAGCCGGGGTAGCTTTGCCGGCCGGGATCTGGAGTTTAATATACCCCACTACCTTTTGAGCCATTTTGTGCACCTCCAAAAATTGTGGTAAGTTGCGGGCGCGGCCGGATGCCGTGCCCTCCCACGAGCGCTGCGCGCTCTATAAGCACCGCCAAAGGCGGGACTTACCAAGAAATAAATACTTACAAGGGCTTGACCTGTGCAAAATCCAGTTCGGCCGGCGTCTCGCGCCCGAACATGGACACCTTCACATTGACTTTCTTCGCATCGGCATCAATGCCCTCAACAATGCCGATAAAGCCTTCGAGCGGACCGGATACGATCTGCACGTTGTCACCCACGGCGTAATCCAGTTTGGTCTGCCGCACATCCACACCCAGTTTGTCCACTTCCTCATCGGTAAGGGGAATGGGTTTGGAGGACGGACCTACAAATCCTGTAACGCCGCGCGTGTTGCGCACAATGTACCAGGAATCGTCGGTCATAACCATTTTTACCAGAACATAACCGGGGAACAGTTTGCGCTCGACTTCCCGCTCTTTGCCGTCCTTGATATCCGGCACGATCTCCACCGGGACCTTCACCTCATGAATCAAATCATGCAGGCGCCGGTTCTCCACAATGGTCTCAAGGTTCTGCGCGACCTTGTTTTCATAGCCCGAATAGGTGTGTACAACGTACCACCGGGCCTCGGTGTCTCTTTCCTCTGCCATGAATGGATCCCCGCTTTCTGTCAGTTGATTAGCCCGCGGTCTTCAAGAGCAAATCCAGCGCAAGGCCGAACACACTGTCAAGCAGGAAAATCACGATCGCGGCGATGACCACGACAACAAGTACGATGCAGGTGTTGTTGATGATCTGCTTCTTGGACGGCCATACGACCTTTTTGACCTCGCTTCTGGTATCGCGGAAGAATTTTGCGAAGCGGCCAAAAGCGCCTTTCACGCCGGCAAAAAAGCCTTTCTTTTTCTTTTCGGTCTTGTCTGCCATGTGTGGTCCGCCTTTCTTACTTGGTCTCGCGGTGAAGGGTATGCTTTTTGCAGAAGCGGCAATACTTCTTCATTTCGAGCCTGTCGGGACTGTTCTTCTTGTTCTTCATCGTGTTGTAATTGCGCTGTTTGCACTCCGTGCAGGCCAGTGTAATCTTCACTCTCATGTTTCGGCACCTCCATTATTAGCCTCCCTCTCATACAGGCGGCGCTTCGAAAAATGCGCACAAAAAAATAGACCTGCAAAAGAGGTACACTCATCATACCACATCCGCGCGGTGCCGTCAAGCAAAAAATGCTGGTTTTCAAGGTCTTTTCCAGCCTTGAAAACCTTTGCTTTTTTCCCTCTGTATGCTATTATATAGTTTGTTGTATTTACATACAAGTATTAGCATGCGGATATTTGCCGCATGAAAGGTGTGTTACTCAATGGAAAAATGCAAAATCGCCGTTTTGTTTGGCGGCGTCTCCAGTGAGCACGAGGTTTCGCGCATGAGCGCCACCAGCGTGCTGAAGAATCTGGATGCAGAAAAGTATGAGATCTATCCCGTGGGAATCACCAAAGAAGGCCGATGGTATTTGTACCAGGGACCGGTGGAGCTGCTGGCGGACGGCCGCTGGGAGCAGCATCCCGCCAATGTGCCCTGCGCAGTATGCCCCGGCAGCGGTCTTGCGGGTCTGGTATGCTTTGAAAGCGCAGGCGTGCGCAGCATTCCTGTGGACGTGGTATTCCCGGTTCTGCACGGCAAAAACGGCGAGGACGGCACTGTACAGGGCCTTCTGGAAATGGCCGGTATCCCTTATGTGGGCTGCGGCGTGCTGGGCAGTGCGCTCTGCATGGACAAAGTGGCGGCCAACATGGTGATGGACGCAGCGGGCATCCGCCGCTGCGAGTGGGATTACATGGAGCGCTGGCAGCGGCCGGATTTCGATGCCATTGAGGCCCGGATTGCCCAAAAGCTGGGCTATCCCATCTTCGTCAAACCCGCCAACGCCGGTTCCTCGGTGGGCATTTCCAAAGCCGCGGACAAAGCCGCTCTGGAAAAGGCCGTGGACCTGGCGCTGGAGCACGACAGCCGTGTAGTATTTGAGCGCTTTGTAGACGGCCAGGAAGTGGAGTGCGCCGTGTGCGGCAACGACGAAGTACACAGCACTCTGCCCGGCGAGATTCTGGCCAGCGCCGAGTTCTACACCTACGACGACAAATACATTTCCGGCACATCCCGCACGGTGTATCCTGCTCAGCTGCCGGAAGAGACGTTGCAGCAGGTGGCGCGCACTGCGGAAAAAGCCTACCGTGCCCTGTGCTGTCAGGGACTTTCACGCGTGGACTTCTTTGTGGAACGCGGCACGGGCGAAATTCTGCTGAATGAGATCAACACCATGCCCGGCTTCACCAACATCAGCATGTATCCCAAGCTGATGATGGAACAGGGCATGAGCTACAGCCAGCTGCTGGACCGCCTGGTGGCGCTGGCACTGGAAAGAGGTGGCCGCAATGGCCGGTAACAGCGCGCCCATCGGCGTGTTTGATTCCGGTCTGGGCGGCCTGACCACGGTGCGGGAGCTGCGCAGGCTCCTGCCCGGCGAGGACATTGTGTATTTCGGCGACACCGGCCGGGTTCCCTATGGTACCCGGGGCGTGGACACCATTGTGGAATATGCCAAGCAGGACATTGCCTTCCTGCTCTCCCAGAAGGTCAAATACATTATTGCCGCCTGCGGCACCGTGTCCAGCACGTTGCCCACAGACGTCACCGACCGCTTGCCGGTCCCCTATCTGGGCGTGGTGCCGAGCGCGGCACGGGCAGCAGCCGCCGCCACACGAACCGGACGCATCGGCGTCATCGGAACGCCGGCCACCATTCAAAGCCGCAGTTACGAAAAAATGCTGCGTGCGCTGGTGCCCGACGCGCAGATCACTGCCACCCCCTGCCCTTTGTTTGTGCCGCTGGTGGAAAACGGCTACTTTGACCGGGACAATCAGGTCACCCGCCTGGTGGCACAGGACTATTTGAAAGATATGCAGGCCGCCGGAGTGGACACTCTGATTCTGGGCTGCACCCACTACCCGCTGATCGCCCCCATTCTGGGCGATCTGATGGGGCCGGACGTAACGTTGATCGACCCCGGCCGCGAAGCAGCCCGCACGGCCCGCAGCTGGCTGGCCGAACGGGGACTTCTGCGCTCCGGCGAAGAGGGCACCGCCCGGTACTTTGTCAGTGACTCCACCGACAGCTTCCGCCAGCTGGCAGGCTGGTTTCTGGGCGAGTATGCCGGCGGTGAAGTGAGCCGCATCCGGGTGGACGACTGCCGGCTTTCCATGGGAGAGGAGGCCACTCCATGAAAGAGAATTACCTCATTACCATTCACGGAACCATGGAGCAGAACGGCGAGTCCGACAGCATCAAGCTGATGACCCGGGGCAGCTTCGTGCGCAAGGGCGGCAACTTTTTCATCACCTACAAGGAGACGGAAGCCACCGGCTATCAGGGCTGCGTGACTACAGTCAAGGTAGAGGGCAGCCACAAAGTGAGCATGCTGCGCTTCGGCCCCGCCCCCAGCCAGCTGGTGATTGAAAAGGGACGCCGCCACGTTTGCCACTACGAGACGGGCGCCGGTTCGCTGAGCCTGGGTGTGGCGGCCGATGTGATTGACAGCCGCCTTTCCGATCGGGGAGGCCGGGTACGGTTCAGTTATCTTTTGGATGTGGACGCCAACAGCGTCAGTCGAAACATTGTGGATATTACAGTAAAACCCGCCGACTGAGCGCGGGACGACAGGAGAGGAATAGAATGCAGGATTTTAAAAACTTTGACCCCCGCCAGTCCGCTATGGACGCAGCCCGCGCCATGCTGGAAGGCGCTGCGCAGGCCGCTATGGCCGACGGCACGCTGCCCCAGAAAGAACTGCCCGCTTTTGTGGTGGAAGTTCCCGGCGATGTGAAGAACGGCGATCTGGCTGCCAACCTGGCCATGGCTTCTGCCCGCGTGTTCGGCATGCCTCCGCGCAAAATCGCAGAGGCCATTACATCCCATCTGCCCGCGCTGGACGGCACGCTGTTCAATCGGGTAGAGGTAGCCGGCCCCGGTTTCATCAACCTGTTTTTGAATATGAACTGGTACGCCAACGTAGTTCTGGCCGCCAATGTGGCGGGCGAAGAATACGGCCGCACCGACTTCGGCAAGGGTGAAAAGATCAACGTGGAGTTTGTTTCCGCCAACCCCACTGGTCCCATGCATCTGGGCAACGCCCGGGGCGGCGCGTTGGGCGACTGCCTGGCGGCTGCGCTGGACTGGGCGGGTTACGACGTGACTCGTGAGTTTTACGTCAACGACGCGGGCAACCAGATTCTGAAGTTCGGCAAGAGCCTGGCCACCCGTTATCTGCAGATTTTCAAAGGAGAAGACGCGGTTCCCTTCCCCGAGGACGGCTATCAGGGCGAGGACATCAAAGTGCTGGCCCGGCAGTTTGCGGACAAGGTGAGCGACCGGTATGTGAACGAGGATTTTGAAACGCTGCAGACGGACATTGCCGCCTTCGGTCTGCCCATCAACGTGCAGCGTCTGAAAGACGACATGGGCAAATACCGGGTGGAATACGATGTGTGGTTCAGCGAGACCAGCCTGCACCAGTCCGGCGCCATTGCCGACATTCTGGACAAGCTTGCCCAGCGCGGTGCCACCTACGAAAAAGACGGTGCTATCTGGTACCGGAGCATGCTGTACGCTGAGAAGTACGGCGGCAACAAAGTGACCCGCAAAGGCCTGGACGGCGAAGTGACCGACGAGGCCAAAGACGAGGTGCTGGTGCGCGCCAACGGCGTTCCCACTTACTTTGCGGCGGACATCGCCTATCACTACAACAAATTTGTGACCCGCGGCTTCTCCCGTGCCATCGACGTGTGGGGCGCGGACCATCACGGCCACGTAGCTCGCATGAAGGGCGCCATGGATGCCATCGGTCTGGACGGCGAGAAACTGGACATTGTGCTGATGCAGTTCGTGCGCCTGATGCAGGACGGCAAACCTGTGCGCATGTCCAAACGCACAGGCAAGGCCATCGGTCTGGCCGAGCTGCTGGATGAGGTGCCCATCGATTCCGCCCGCTTCCAGTTCAACCTGCGGGAGCCGGGTAGTGTGATGGACTTTGACATGGACGCCGCCGTGGCCCAGGACAACCAGAACCCGGTATACTACGTGCAGTACGCCCACGCCCGCATCTGCAGCATTCTGAAAAAGATGGCCCAGGAGGGCGTGACCTTTGAAGGTGCCGAAAAAGCGGACCTGACGCTGCTGACCGAGCCCAGCGAGATGGACCTGATTCGCCACATTGCCAACTTCCCCGGCGAGATCATTTCCGCGGCCAAGAGCTACGACCCGGCCCGCATTACCCGGTACGTGACCGAGCTGGCCAACCGCTATCACAAGTTCTACAACTCCTGCCGCGTGAAGGACGCCGAGCCCGCCGTGTGCCAGGCCCGTCTGGCCCTGTGCACGGCTACCAAAACGGTCATCCGCAACGCGCTGACCATGATGAAGATTACCGTTCCCGAGAGCATGTAAACAAATTCTTGGAAAAGGCCGGCAGCGCCATGGCACTGCCGGCCTTTTCTGCATTTGCATTGTTTCTCTATCGGCCGGGTGACATTCTTGCTATTAAAACAGGCATCCATCTCCAGCAGAAAGGCAGAGACGGATGCCTGTTTTTTTCAATATACCATTGCGGGGGTCCATGTGTATCGACTTCCCCCAGCAAGACACGATCTTGCAGGTAATACAAGCCGTCAACAGAATAAAACTCCGTCTCTCAACGTCAATGTTCTGCTTCCGACTTTGGCTACATTGCTGTCATGAGTAATCTGGATAATGGTATTGCCCTGCCGGTTCAGATCGCGAAACAGAGAAAGAATTTCCTGCCCGGTTTGGGAGTCCAATGCACCGGTGGGTTCGTCAGCCAACAAAACAGCCGGATGGGTAATCAGTGCCCTCGCAATGGCAACCCGCTGTTGTTGGCCGCCGGACAGCTCGTTGGGTTTATGGCTCTTCCTCTGTTTCAGTCCCACCATTTCCAAAATCTCCTCTGCTTTTTCCTGGGCACTTTTGCGGTCTGTTCCCCGAATCAGCAATGGCATCATTACATTTTGAAGCACTGAATATTTAGAAAATGAACGAACCGCCGACAGCATTGCCAGATTGGTGAGAATGAAACGATGTTTCAGCTTTTTAAACATCCTGCTCGCAGTGCATACCCCATCCCTCTGACGGTCTCGATGGCTGTATGCCCCCAGGACTTTCAGCTTCTTTCGCAGAAACGAAACAGAAACCTCCACATGACGATCTTTCGCTATCCCCCTTCTGAAAATTAATTCAGTATAGCGTTCAAACCTTTAAGAAACCTCAAATCACTCTTTCGCTGTCAGCACACTGCGTTTGATTTCAATCAATACAAGCACCAAACTGATTCCCAGCAGAATATGACCGATTCCGGCAATACCGGAAATGGCTGCACTCATACCGGTGGAAAGAGCCGTCCCCAATACTTGAGTCACGCCCCGCACCACAAACATCACCGCTGTCAGATTCAAACCCACCTGGTAGACGGCCAGTATCCGTGCGGTCTTGGGCCCGGTGAATGAAAAATTCTTTTCGAGCAACAGCAGCAGCAAAAAGAACACCATCCCCAGCAGGAAATAATGGGTGTGAACCACCCCTAAGGTCGTTCTGGCGGTAAAGCCGTTGAACTTGGTGAACTCCCGGTAAAACACACCGCCAACCATTGCGAAAACAGCGTACAGCAGAGCCAGATTTACATACCTTTTCATGTTCATTCCTCCTTTATTTGCATTCTTTTTTCATGGCAGAATAGCCGATCAGCACGGTCCACACATATGCGCAGGTTTTGGGGATCATCAGCATCCCGATCAGAGGAATGCTGTCCGCCCACAGCACGACCGGGATGTAAAACCCAAAGCTCAGCACAATGGTCAGCCACATCCAGCGGAAGGCCTGGTCCCCACGCTCCTTTGCACTTCGATAAAACAGCACGATCACCACAAGTCCCAGCAGTGCAAAGGGAAGGTTGCGGTAGATGCCCCAGGCGAGGGGTGCATCCGCACTGAGCCACTGGTTCTGCGGCATCATACAAAGAGCAATTCTTACACCGGCCAGGACATATACCGCAGCCGTCAGGCCGCTTTGCCCTTTGATCTGATACCGCTGTCTCCACACATAGTAGAGCAGCACATAGAAAATCGTCATCGTGACCGATGTAATCCATTTGCCCAACCCCAAAGGAACGGTATAGTTTTCCAGCCCGGTGGTACAAAGCGCCAAGGCACGGGGAATCAGGTGGAAAGAATCCCCCGCTCCCAGCACCACAGCCATCCAACCGAACAGACGAAACTGACGGTCTCCCTTGCTTCTCCGAATCATCAGGACGCCGATGGTAATGACGGAAATCAAATAGACCGCATCAAACAAGGTTTCTACAACTGCTTGCATCGTTTACTCTCCTTCTTGCTCTGTTTTATTTTGAACTTTGGTACTGGCCAACACAGCTTTGCCAAAGTTGCAGCCAAACAATAACCCGGCCAGCAAAAGAGAAGCCCCCAGGCCGGTGTAAAAGACGGCGATAAAACGCTCCGGCGCCAATCCGCTTACCCGCAGACCGATTCCTCCGGACATCATTACCGCCATAATTGCAAAAGCTTTTCCATCAAAAAATTTGAGAAAAAAATGCCTTTCTTCCGCATAGGAATGAATTCTGGCGGTGTGCTTTTTCACCAGTTTTCCAAAAATGAATTTTTGAAACACAGCAAACACCAGAACAGACAATAGGAAATTCAACACAGACCAATAAGGCGGATATGCAATTACGCCTATACGCAGAATATTGAAGCCTGCTGCACTCCACACCAGACAGGCGAGAAACAACAGCGTATTTCGTTTTACTTTCATAAGATTCCCTCCTTTAATTGAACATTGTTCATTTTCAAGAATAAAAAACGCCCACTCCTCTGTGGGAAATTTAAGAAAGGCTCCTGCAAACAATTCTCGGCACCGTGCATACACCCCGGAAGCATCGCAAGTCATCTTCAAGGAAACACCGCTCTGCCAATCTCTTTAAGCGTCCAATATGAACATTGTTCATTATAGAGCACACTCTAATGTTTGTCAATGAAAAGTGAATGGAACGAAAGCAAAACAAGTTTGAACCGAGCAGTCCATGTATAAAGCCGCAAGCCAAAAGGATTTGACTTGCGGCGCTAATCTTCTTATTTTTCGTAATAAATCTGCTGTTTGATCTCCTCTGCTTTTTCCGCGCCTTCCAGGGCTTCCAGCACCAAGAACGCAAAATCCACCGTAGCCGCGGCGCTGCGCCCGGTGATCAAATTGCCATCCCGCACCGCGTACTGAGGATGGTACACGCCGCCGAAATCCTCGTTCATGCTGGTGAAGCAGGTGTAGTGTTTTCCTTTCAGATAACCCGCACGCCCCAAAATGGTGGGCGCAGCGCAGATGGCGCAGACCAGTTTTTCCGCCGTCCAAAAATCGCGGATGTAAGCCTGCACCTCTTTGCTTGCCTCGATGGCCTTGTATTCCGGTCCGCCCGGCAGCACCAAAGCGTCGTACTGTGTACCGTCAAAATCCGAAAAACGTTTCAGGTTTGTACAGGTCAGGCCAAACCGACCCGTGGCATCCTTGTCCAGCAGAGAATATACGTCCACTTCTACGCCGCCCCGGCGCAAAATGGCGAAGGTTCCCACCGCCTCAATTTCTTCAAATCCGTCTGTTACAAACATCGCCGCTCTTTTCATGGAAATCTCTCCTCGTATAATAGATTTACGGTTTAGATGTGGTGGGAACCGCATAAAACCCA
>ERZ894220.794-NODE-794-length-17567-cov-11.5194_pt1 | contig 17567 bp, 20 predicted proteins | sample MGYA00380292_ERZ894220 | MGnify/ENA primary metagenome ERZ894220 (study PRJEB32331, sample SAMN06328446) | human gut metagenome | biome: human gut microbiome; feature: stool | host: Homo sapiens | collected 2014-12-05 ... | reverse complement strand
ATATAAGCTACCAATGGTTTTAGTTCTTATATTCCTTACCATTCCATAATCACTATTTTTAATACTTAATTCTTTACCATCTTTAATTTCATATCCTTTAAGTTTTAATGCTTCTATAAGCTCATCATAACTTTTAACCTTAGATAACACTTCATCTAAATCCTTTTTAACTAAGCTTTTAAATGTTATACGGCCTTCTTCTTCCATTTTAATTTCAGTTAAAGTTTTTCTTACCTTTGCATTAGATTTAAAGTCTATTATGCTATGAGTTAAACCATGTTCCTTACATATTTCATTGCTTATATTAATAGCTCTTTCTAGCCACTTTTTATCTATATCTAATCTTTTACCATTAAGATCAATGGCATTAAGAGAAATATGTGTATGAATACATTTATCAGCACTATTTTTAGCTTCTGGATCACCATCATGAGTTGCCATTACACCTACACAATTATTATCTGGAAACATTCTTTCATACCATTCCATAGATATTAAATGTGCTTCATATGGATTTATATTTTCATCTTTATGAAAGGAATGAATTATATGCTTTATTTTAACTTCATTCTTTTTTCCATAATTCCTATTAATGTTTTCCATCTTTTCATTGGCTTTATATATATCATTACTACAGTTTACTCCTGTAATTAAATCTCCATTTAAAGTCTTTTCATTATTAGCTATATATTTTAAGTTTTTTATTGGTGTTTTCTTTATATTAACAACTTTAATTATTGCCATGCACTATAAACTTCCTCTATTTTTTCTTGTATTTCATTCATTTTATCTTCAATCATTTTAAAGCTGTCTTTAAACTCATCAAAGTTTCCTATGTTAATTGCCATATTGGCATTTAAAATATGTGCCATTTGATTGACATTTATTCCAACCTTTTTTATCTCCCAGCTTAACTTATTTATTTCACTTTCCAATGATTTTGTATCAGATCTGTTTCTTTTAACTTTTATTCCATCTATACATAGCTGCCTGCAAAATTTAGATACATCTAGTCCAGCTTCTTTTGCATTTTCATTTATGCTTTCTTTTTCTTCTTCACTACATCTAAATTCAATTTTTGTTTTCATAAAAAAATCTCCTTCATTAATAATCATTTATATATCTTAAAAGCTCATCTTTATTACAGGGTTTGGGATGCCCAAGAATCAATTAAAACCAACTTGTTTTAATTTAATTTGGATGTCTTGTCCTGACAAATAGTATCTTGCTTTTCTTAATATAATTATACTATATGCTATAAGTAATATAAAATATTCAGTGTTTAAGCAAAAAAATAAATCCTTAAAAAGGATTCATTTTTTTGTTTATTGGAAACACTATAATTAGTTTGCACATTAAAATCAATAATATCCTCAGGATCTTTAATCCCCTTTTTATCTAAAAAACTAGTAATCAAATATTTCATAACTCCACTCTTATTAGACTGCTTAGACCAAAAAGCTTCTATCCTTGGATCATCCCCTTCAGTTATGCTAAAGGTGCAATTTTTTTGCTTACTCTTTTTACCATTCATAAACCATTTGCTCCTTTACCTACATAAAATTTGACAAATCAACGGCAATATCATCACTTTTATCTTCTTCCTCTATATAGTCATTTTCATGGCTACTAGTCTCCATATTATTGGCACTACTATTAACTTCTGTCTTACTAGGTATATTTCCATTAAATTGTACATATGCTGCCTTTAAATCGTCACAAGCTAACCTATATAATACTTGCTTTATATAATCATTGGTACTATACTGCTTATCTAAGAAATCTATAATAATTGCATCCTTTTGATTCTTACCATTAAGAGTAAATCTAATATCTTTAAACTTTACAGTTCTGCTCATATTACTTCCAGATCTCCTTTACAATATTATAAGCTCCTTCTACATTTGTATATTCATCTGCAGTTTTAATAGGAGTATTCTTAAGTAGATCCTTAAGCATATTAAATCCCCCACCTATTCCCCATATATTAGTGAACATTCCAAGCTTAATACCATTTCCTTTAACCTTTCCTAAAACCTGATATAAAAACTCCTTACGTAATTCATCTTTACCTTGTAAATCAATATAAAGCTTATTAGAATTAGTAATTAAATCATCAATGTCTTCTTCAGTATAATTTTCACCAGTTATAAAATTAAACTTTTCCTTTATAACACTATAATAATCAAATACACCTATAGCTTCAGTTATTTTCTTTATTACATTTCCATTACTATCTACTATAGCTATATTTAATGTCCTACTTCCTAAATCCAAAATTAGTGTATTACCTTGCTTTATTCCAAGTGCCTTATAACCTACAGCCCCTTCACTTAACACCAGCACCTTCTTAACATTCTTTACTACAGACTTATTTTCAACCTTATATTTAAACATCTTATTCTTTAACTTACTTACATACTCTTCCTTAAAAGCAGTTTGTGATGTTGGTAATAACAGACACACATTAATATCATGAGATGTAGTTCCTAAATTTAATGCAAGCAATAACTGATAGATCCAATTTTCCTTTTTCACTTTATTGTACTCTCTATCATAGTTTCCACCATAACCTAACACATATGCCTTATTATCATAGACCACAGTATTTTTTATTTCATTTAATTCATCAGTTCTTTCAATAGTACTTTTAAATTTTCCCTTTTTATCTCTAGATTTAAACTTAACAGTTCCATTTCCTAAATCAACAATTAAATTAGCACTACACACCATATATCTACCCTACTTTCCATTATAAATATGTTATTTATACATTATATTTATTAAGATTTATAAATATTAGAATGACATTTAGCCAAGTCGTAATTTAGTATATAATGATATACTTTCATTTTTGGATAATTTATTTGGAAGTATTTTATCTATAGGCCATAAACTATCTACAAAAAAATTAGGTGGTAGCAACTTTGCTACTTTAATTAAACTAACAGGATCCATTTCAGCTAAATATAACATATACATTAACAATAAAAATATAGCATCAATTAAGTAACATATAATGTCTTTAGCTCTAAAATAGATATAGCCACTAAATAAAATAAATATAGTGTAACTGGAGATATAATTGGTCGAGATTTTATTATAAGATGTAATGGAGTAAGTGTAGCAAAAATTCAAAAAATAAGATTTAAAATTAAAGATAGGTACAAAATTGATATTTTTGATGATAATAATGATGCTTTATTTTTATCAATAGTTATAGCTATTGATAATTCAATTCACAATTAAATTTTAATTTTTTAGATGTATTAAACATTTAATACGAATAAGTCTATTTTTATAAAAATTAATATATACTAAACAAAGATAAGCCATTTATGCGTAATATCTTTACGTATAAATGGCTTAAAATCATAAAATTTTGTTATTTCGTAAAAATTACATTTAGATAAATTATACTTTATAATAATATGTAAAAATGTAGGGGGAATTGTATGGAGAGTGTAAAAAATCATGTTATCAATGAAGATGAAAATATTTATTTGTATGCATTACAATTTTCAAGAATGTATGATAGGGTAGTTGAAAGTCAAAATAGAGTTCCAGCTAGTACTGAAAATGCAGAAGTGATTAATGCACATAAAATGAAAGGAACAATTGTTGCTGAATTAGTTAATTTAGCTTTTGCAGATGAATTATATCTGAAAGCTATACTAAAACATGAGAAAGCAAATTATAGACATGAACACCGATTAGATAAATTATATAACCTATTAAGTAAAGAAGCACAAAAAGATATAAAAGATACTACGGTGAATATGTATAAAAATATATCTGGACAAGATGTAGATTTTGATGACTTTTTAGTAAAGAATGCAAATATATTTGTTGACTGGAGATATGCATTTGAAAAATCAGCGAGTGCAAGTGTAGATTTATTTGTTGTATTTAGTACAATTCTAAAGGTTTATGCAACGGATATATTTTATCCTGAAGTTACAAAAAACGTTATAGAAGGCAATTATTAATATGTCCGTTTTAAACTAACAAGTTTGGAATGGAATTAATAGATTTTTTTATAAGTACTTACAATTAATTCTATGGTTAATAAATAGGTATAGTACAGTAATTAAAAAAGTTTTTAGAATAGCTAAAGTACTCATTATAATAATACTGTTAAAAACTAATCCTATTATTATACTACAGAATAGGGCTACAATTAAGTTAATTATACACCCTATAAAATTATATATTTTTATATAATTCATATTTTTTCTCCCCTTTCTATTTTGTATAATTATATATTATTTTTTTAGTTTTATAATAATTTTTATGAACTATAAAAATGCAATGGTTATAGAGCATTGGATTTCCATTTTTCATTAAAGTTATATTTAGCTAAAAAATAATATTACTATATAATAGAGAGGTGATTTAATAATATAATTAATAAAGGTGATTTTTTTATTTTAATCTAAATATTATATTTGTATTGAAAGTTATGGTGAAAAGTGTAAAGTTATAAATTTAGATAAAAAAAGGTATAAGATTTACATGATGTAGGAAAATTATGGAAGTTATTTTCAATAAAAAACAAATAAAAGATTTTTTTGATAAACTTGCGAAAAATTTTAATGTATCTAAGGATGTAAATATAGGTGATTATGTTAAATTCAAAGTAAATAAAAGTGAACAGTAAGGAGTTATCTTTCAGTTCACATGGAATGACTATGAAATCATCGGAAATGATTGGTATACACAGATAACAAATTATAATTATAGAGATATTAATGATTGCATTAGTGTTATTCCATATAATTTTGCTAAGGCCTATTTATTATATAAAATAAAAATAGCTGATAATGAGGACAATAAAAGCCAATGTTTATATCGAATTGGCTTTTTTTCAGTAAAATGACATTTAATGAAATTATTATTAATATTTAAATAAGTTCAGATATTGGAACTTTTCTTAAAATCCTTACTGGCGGTTTTAATAAATATTCATATAATGGCTCACCAATACTTTTTCCTTCCCAATACAAATTAGCTAATGCAACAGAAACTAAATTATCACCTTTTATTAATAAGTTCATATCGTGCTTAGAATATATTTCTGATTCAACTTCATAAATATTAATAGTTGCTAATTCAGACTGTAATCTATGTAACATTGGAACAAGCATGTCTTTATCAATAGCAAAAAATGATTGAAAGCGTGAAATTTTATTAGGATATTTATATCTTCGAACTAATTCAAAAGTTAATTCTATATCTGCAGATGTAACGGGTAAATATGGTTTGTTTAGAAAATAAGCATTGCCATGAGAAGATACTCCTTCTGGAAACATTTCAGAAACTATCTCTTGTAGTGGAAGATTAGCATTTATACAGGTAATATCGTTATAAATTTTTAAATTAATATCTTTTATGCCATTGTCTAATAAAGTATTTAAAAAATTAGTCCTATCGATATGATAAAATTTTGCCATATAATCACCTCTTTATTATTATTCTAAACAAATTATACCATAGAGGGTACTAATAGTTGTTTATTACACTAAAATTATTTTATATTACCCTAATTAATAACAATTATAGTTCTAGTGCAAAATTAGCTAATGCATGTATACACATTAAATATATATTTATAAATAACATGTTCAAATTATTAACCACTTATTTTATTTGCATTAATTTTTATAATGTATTTATATTATTTATTTTAATAATTATTAAATATATTTTCATTTATATAATATCTATATTATTATCTATTACTCTATAATTTAACTAGTGTTTTCCTTAATTTTATTGGTATTATAAAATCTATATTCTTTTATTTCTTCATTATTTACCATGTCAATTAAAGTAGCTGCAATTTGATTTTTTAATTCAACTGCTACTTCTACTTTGACTTTTTCTTTATTAATTATCTCTAAAAGTTCACTTCTTAAAGATTCATTATTTTCTAATTCTTTCTTATATTTTCTAACCATTCTATCTGAAATACCTAAAGTTTCTGCTATTTCTTTAGTGGAAATTTTATCTTCAATTCCTTTTAAAACTTCTATAAGATTAGCTCTCTTTTTAACTTCTCTTTTAGTTAAACCATCTTCATTTCTTCTATTTCTTTTTCTTATTTCATTATTTCTCTCATATTTTACGTCTTCAGTAACCATTGAAGAAAGGTATTCCATCTCATCTTTAGATATATCCAAAAGCTCCACTAAAGTGGAATTTTTATAATTATACTTACCTATATAATTACTTTTAGTAGATGATCTTACTTCACTTAATGACAAAGGCTTAATAAACTTATTATTAAATTCATATGTTAATTCTAAGGCCCTATCCTTTCCCTCAAGTATTTCATTATAATACCTATAAAGAAATAATATTAATTCCCTTTTACCTTCTAAGTCATAGCCTCTAAGCTCTGCTAATTTTTCTAAATCATCTATTCTTGCTTTATACAATGAATAGATATTAAAGAACTTAACTATCTTCCCTTTAAATGCTTTTTTTTTAGTTTCTAATTTCTTAGTAACCTTAGGTAAATACATTTCTTTTAATTTTTTTAGTGTATATCTAACAAATTCAAATCTTAATAACTTTACATTAGTGTTTGACTTAGTGTTATATGAACCAATTACTCGTAATATTCTTGAAGGATCTAATGCTTGCCTATCTGCACCTAAACTCTTTAATTTATCATATAGATAATGCTGCATAGCACTCCATAAACTAACAGCTTTGCTTGGGACCTGCTCTATTAGCCATATTAAATATAGTCCTCTCCCTGAATCAACAATCATAGAAGGTACTGGTATAGATTTATTAAAATATTCATCTTCTAAATTTGATAATACTTCTTGTCTATTTAAATTCATTTTATAGTAATCAAGATCTATATAAAGAGAATTCAGATATCTTAAATTTTCTTTAGTTCTTTCAGGTTTATAAAAAGTATTCATAGACATATATAAATCAGTATTAAATTCAGTATCAAAGAAATTCTTAACACCTTTAAATAAATCATTTTTCTTATAAGCTTTTTGAAAAATACCTGTAAAGCCTTTTCTAAATAAAGAAACATAACCCTTAGATTCATTCTTATATAAAAGCTCAATAAATGAGCTATAATCAAAAGCTTCTTCATTAATCATATATTCACTTAAACCCATAATTTATACGTACCCTCCTTTCAAGAAGATCCAGGGATTACATCCCAATATAAAGAGCCATTTTAGTTCCGTTTTTAAATGTAAGTTTTTTCAAATAAAAAAAGCTTATTGATACCAAATATCAATAAGCTGAAAATAACTAAAATTGTAGAAAAAAACCCTTGAAAATTCATTTCAATTATTATATGATAGTCGTATAATAATAATTGAAATAAATAGTTATAATAACTATTTAGGGAGCTACAAAAGTACTTATATGATATGTCCGTATCATTTAGGTATCTTTAAATTGGTATTGGCGTACCGATTTAAAGTGTGGCTCTTTTATTATTTTGTTTTAAATTTATATATCTATATTAAATCTAATTGTGGATAAATTCAAGTTTTTTTCTATTTTTAAACTTTATTTTCAAAACTTATCCACAACTTATCTGTTTTTAATGTCTTTTATAAGCAATTCATTAAGATCTTTAACATTTTCCTTTACTAAAATATCTATGATATCTTTAAAAGATATATCATTACTTTTTAAACATTGTTCAAGTTGAAAAGAATACATTCTTCCAGCTTTATCATTATCTAATGCTAAATATACTTTTTTATTTTTAAAATACTCTTTATTATTATTTATTCTTTCAATTAACCTATTTACATTATTAGCACTATTTAATACTATAGAATTTATTCCATATGATAAACTACTTAATCCATCTTCCATGCCTTCAGTTATCATTAATTTATCTTTAGAATTATTAATTAAATATGCTATTTCCATTCCTTTAGGAGCATAGTTATGAACATATCTCTTGCTATTTTCCTTTTTATAAATATCTTTTTGTATGCAGCATACATTCTTTCCTTTTATAACATATATAATTGATTTAAAGTCCTTATATCCATTGAATAATATTTTAATACCTTTAATATTTAAACTTCTTACAACTTTAATTAAGCCACGTCTTTTAAAATATTCAATCCCATCTTTACTTTTTAATACTGGAATTGAATTATTAATTATTGCTTTCATGTTTTTTAAAGTTTGTTCTTCTTTTAACTTTTCCTTCTCAATAATCTTCTTATGATAAATTTGATTTTCTAAATCTCCATGTTTATTAATTGCCTTATTTCCTAAGATTTTTTCTACAGCTTCTTTAATTGAACAATTTTCAATTAAAGCTACAAGATCAACTTTATCTCCACCTATATTTCTTCCAAAGCATTTAAAGTACTCTTTACCATTTTTATAATATATAAAGCAAGATGGTGTCTTTTCATTTAAACAAGGCAGTTCAAACTTGGTTTCATTAATCATCCTTCCACCTAAACTTTCAATAATCTCTTTAAAAGAAATATATTCAACTTCTTTTAGCTTATCATAAAAACTACTATCAATCATATATTTCTCCATTAAATATAATTTAACACTTAAATTGATAGTATTATTTATATAATTATTCAAATCTTATTATTACTTATTTATAAAATTTTTTAATATTCTTACTAAAATTAATATAAAACCTATTTAAAATATTATTATTTTTTAATGTCAAATACCATTTAAAATAGCTATATACCTATGTTTATTCATATTAATTAACTTTAAATGAATTAATTTTATTAATAATTAAACATTTTTATTACATTAATTAAATTAATGTAATATTTATTATCAAATTATTGTTTTCATATTACTAATTATTTTACATATTAATAATATTAATTAGCTAAAGAAAGGAGAAATTATGATTAATCACTTTAAAAATAAAAGTTCAAAAGAATATGAAATAAAAAAAATAGTAGTTGATTTAGAAAATGGTATTAAAGATGTTTTTACTTCAAATAACTTCAAAGAATACTTAAAAACCATGAGCAAATTTCATAACTATTCCGCTTATAATACACTTCTTATTCATCTTCAAAATAAAGATTCAACTTATGTAGCTGGATATACTAAATGGCTTGAACTTGGAAGATATGTTAAAAAAGGTTCAAAGGCAATAAAAATACTAGCTCCAGTTCCCCATACTCAATATGTTGAACAGCCTAAAATTGATCCATTAACTAATAAACCAATTAAACTTAATGGAGAGATTGTACAAGAAAAGGTATTAAAATCATGGTTGTCTTATAAAATAGTACATGTCTTTGATATATCACAAACTGAAGGAAAAGATCTTCCAACTATAGCAAAAGAACTTGAAGGAAGAATAGATAACTTTAAATTATTAAAGAATTCAATAATTAATATTTCCCATGTTCCAATTGAATTTAATAAAATTGAAGGAACTTCAAAAGGCTATTATGATACTAATAATAAATTAATTAAAATTAAAGAGAATATGAGTGAAAAACAAACAATAAAAACAATGATACATGAACTAGCACACTCAAAATTACACGATAACAATATTAATCGAAATGCTGCTGAAGTTGAAGCTGAAAGTATTGCTTATGTTGTTAGTAATCACTTTAATATAGATACCAGTTCCTATAGCTTCGAATATATTGCTTCCTGGAGTAAAAATAAAGAATTAAAAGAACTTAAATCATCTTTAAATACTGTAATTAAAGCCTCCAATGAAATAATTTCAAGTATAGAAAAAGATTTAGAAAAATCATTAAAACCTAAAACACTTAAGGAAATTCTAAATGAAGCTAAAGAAAAATCAAATATTAACATCAAGTCTACAAACAAAAATAATGAAGTTGAAAGGAGCATCTAATTATGAACTTAACTTTTGAAGAAGAAACTTTATTAAATGAATATATAAAGCAAGGCTTATCTAAAAATGATATACTCCTTACTTTATCTACCCTAGAATCAGACTATGAAGAATTAATTTTTATTGCAGATTCATTATTAAATAAACTTAAATCAATTAATTAATAATTATTAAAATTAATGTAATCACATTAAAAATTATATTTTTTCCATAGAAAAAGTACCTAATTACTAGTACTTTAAATTTATTTAAATATATCACTCAATTTTATTTTTAACTCTGAAAAAAGAAGATGTAGAAAAATTTTGTGTAAAAGCAACTGTTTCTATATCCTCTATCTATACATTCTTCAATATTATTCTAAATTCTTATAAACTTTTTAAACTTAGGCATACTTCTTTATTAATTCTATAATATTCATCCTTAGAATAATTATCCTTAAAATACTCATTATAAGCTTTATCAATATCACATATTAATGGCCTATTGTTATATATTTTGCATAGATTTGTTGCTTCATCTAGATATCTACAAACTCCATCTCCTCTATTTAAATAATCATATAAATCATTAAGATTTAAACTTCTGCAACATTTACCACATTTATCGCATCTATACACTATATTATATTAACCTCTTAATGCTAATTGTTGCTCTGCATTTTTTAATGTAATTTTACTTTCAGCAGTTAAATTGCCATCATCACTTAATATTGGTGTATCTAATATCATTTTAACAACTTGAACTATTTGTAGTAATTTATATATTTTCTTTTTAGAAGATTCTTTATATGTACTATAGTCTGTTCCTTGAGTTTCTATAATAATTTTTAAATCATTTATACTACTAACAAGTCTAAAATTTAGTCTATCTAAAATACTTTTTATTTGATTAGTTCTTAATGCTATTTCATCTAATGTAATACATATTCCTTCAGATTGTTTTGCAAAAATTTCTGCTTCATGAACATTACTATATGCATTATTTAATGCTTTTTTAGCTTGACTAGCTAATAATACTCCACCAACTGCTAGGGCCGGTCCTGCTACTAAGCCACCTAAAACAACCATTCCTCCAGCCACTCCAAATCCTCCAGCCGCTAGGCTTCCACCACCTAACCAAGCTAAAGTTGCATTAGTTGCTGCTACGCCACTTAATGTACCTATTGCTGTACCTGTACTGGCCACTGCTCCTACAGCTCCAGACATTACAGCACTATAAGTTCCATAAGCTAATAATGCTCCTGATCCAACAGCTGCAATACCATTACATGCTACCTTTTTTGCTTCAAGTGATGCTGCCCTTAATTCAATCATATTATCGTTGTTAAATTCCAGATTTCTTAATTCATCTATTCCATCACTATTTAATAATTCAACACTCTTGATTTTTTCAAAGTTTTCTACAAACTCAGTAATAGTAGTTGTTAATACTTCTATTTTTTTTCTTCCTAAATTCTCTATTGATGTATTTACTCTCTTCTTTCTTTGTTCAATGTTCTTTTCAGCATTTTGCGCTATTAAAGTTGCTTTTTGATTTAAGCTTTTAGCTTCATTAGTATCATTCTTTGCATCTACTGCTTTTTTTGTACCTGCTGCAGCTGCTATTGCTGCTCCTGCCCCTAAAATAAATGGTATTGGCATAAACATATACTCCCTTCCATTAAAAAATTAATTTTCTCTCATTATCAGTCATAAATAAGTCAAACTCATTAAAATCTTTAAACTGTAATACTTGTCCAAATTCTATTGCAATTTGATTTAATCCTTTTGTAAACATTTCTAAATTTTCATATTTTACTGACATTTCTATATAATTAAAAGCTTCATCAAATTTCTCTTGCTTTTCAATATAATTTTTACTAATTTCCTTAACTAATATTTCTTGTTGAATATGCATATTTTCTAGTGCAATTTTTGCAAAGCCCTCTAGTTTAATTCTTCTTTCATATGAAAGACGTTCTTCTTTTAATATACTTAATGATCCATTATATATTGAAGAACTACACATATAACCTATAACTCCACCAATAATTGTTCCTATCCCTGGAAAAATAGCTGTTCCAATTGATGCACCTATGCTAGAAGCCATCATTCCTACTCCTTTTTCCCCTAACTCTTCTATAACTTCTAATTCTGTTAACTCACCATTGATATACTTCTTTATAGTTTTTCCTACTTCTAATGTTGTTGTTGCTATTAAACTTGGAATATTCCCTTTTGAAATAACTTGCAGTGTCTTATTTGTAGATGAAGCCATACAACTTTTTATTACACTTCCTGAACCTGCAATAACATAACTTATTCCAGCTCCAGTAGCAGTATCTTTTGCTACATCTTTTATAGCATCTTGTATATCTTTATTTCCGGTAGCAACTGCTGATATATTTTGAGATACAGAAATAACCCCTGCCACAATTGCTCCATATTTTGCTTGTTCCATACCTGCTCTATGGGCTGTTTTTCCAACTTCTTTTATAGTTGCTAACTTAGGATGTTCTCTTAAAAACATAGCCTCCTTACTACTAATACCACTATTTTTAACATCCTTAGCTACTTGTTCGTAATTATTAGCTTTCTCTTGAAGATTCTTAGCCTTATCAAAATCACCTTGTGATCTAAGCTTTCTAGCTTGTTCATTTAAATCATTTGCTTTATCTTCAGCATATTTTTTTATATGCTCATATTGCTCTGAAGGTACTAAAATATCATTTCCTCTATATCTTTCCCAATTTTCACCTGCCAACTTATCAGTTAATGATTTTGCACTACTAACAATTTCTTCTTTAGTTCCATACTTTCCACAGAACTTCATCTGAGCTCCCCATTTTGCATCTCCATTATTTATTAATGGATTTCCATTAGAATCTATCTCTATAAAATCAAATTTAGTATCATTAACCATTCCAACATTATCAGTTCTACTTATTCTTCTAGTATTTCCATTAATAATATTCTCAGCATTCACCTTATTCTCATAATGAACCTCTGCAGAAAACCCTGCTTGTTGCTTCAAGTTTTGGTATTTGTACTGTTCATTTACCTTTGATTTAGCTATTTGCTTTAAGCCTTTTGAAATTACTTCATTGTTATCACCAATATTTCCTTTATATCCTTTTATAAATTCATTTGCTGCATTTCCATATCTATTTACAACTTCATTGGCTGCTGTTCCTAAGGCAATATTTTTTAGTGTTTTTTTATTTTCTTCATTTTTTCTATAAACACTATCCATAATGAGTAACTACTCCTCTATCTTTTATCTACTCTTCTTTTCTCTACAACGTTAGACTTTTTTATAATAGTATAATCATCTGTAAACAAATACTTAGTGGCTGAAACTATCTTTTCCACAAAACTTTCCTTATTATTTATAGGTTTGTCAATTCTTCTTTCAACTTTATTTGAATTAGTAGAATTAATTACTCTTACACTCTCATTTTGTGCTACTTCATCTTTATATAAGTACTGACCAACCTCTAATATATGGTTCATTCTATCCATTGAAAAATTATTTCTTAAATTGGACCTAATCATTCTAAAATAATCTTTAGTCCATTGACTTTTATTTTTCGTTTCTCCACTTTTAGCAATATGTTCTTCCCATAACTTATCACTTAATTTACTTTTGTTTATATAATTTAATACATCATTCAATTCTCTATTCCTATTTCCTGGATTTTTAGTAATATAAGAGCTTATAGCTGCTCTTACATTACTAATATTTCCTGATTCTACCGCTACCTTTAAAAAATCTAATGGTTCAAAACTCATAATATAATCTCCTTCTAAATCTCTAAAATTCTTCCTAATCTTATATCTAACTCATTAATAAAATCTCTTTTTTCTTTCTCTCTTTCAATAACTTGTGTTAGAGCTTCTTCACTTTCAGAAATCTCACTTAATTTTTCTACCTCTTGAAGTAATAACTCTTCCATCTTATCAGCTTCTTGAAGTAAAGACTCCCTTAAATTATACAAACTATCGTTTATATAATTCTTTGCATGATTAGTCACTTCATATATCAAATTTGTTATAGGGCTTATACACTCTTCAGCTAATCCATCAGAATCTATATACTCTTCTTCTCTATATTCTGTTTCATAATAATATTTATTACCAAACCATCTTTTAGGATTAAATATACTTCTTTCCTTCTTTATTTTATACTCTACCGTTTCACTTTTTGTATTACTATCTATTAAATTTTCCACATCAATAACATTGTCAGACATAAATTCAATTATGTTACAGCCAATAGAACTATCCATTCCTACATCTGTTAAACTTGAAATATATCCTTTATACTGTTCCACAAACTTATTAACATATTCTACTCTAACGCCTCTAATTGTACTTTCAATTTCTGTAAGTAAATCAGCTTTTAAATTTTCTACATCTATTTTTAATCTTTTTAATAACACCCTAGCTTCATTTATATCTAGTTTACCACCATATCCAATTCTTTCTCTCATATCATCTAATTGCTCTAAACATCTAATCTCTACCTTGCTTATTTTATTTTCATAAAGCTCTTCTCCATTATAATTATCCAAATCATCTTTTAATGCTTCTAACTTATCTCCCTTTTGAATCTCATTATGAATTTTATTCATTAATTCATGTAATTTAAGTCTTTCTTCTTCATTATTTCTTATTTTCTCTTCAATTTTTTTAATATTTACATTATTATTAATAATTCTTCTTACAGCTTCCACAGATGTTGTAATTTTTAATGTTTCTGCATATTTTTCCAAATACTCACTTATAGCTTTCTCTACATATGGTATTCCAGAATGATATAGTGCTTCTCCAATCTCATCTCCATCTTTCTTTAATTTATTAATAGTTCTACTAATATCCTCTTTAGTACTATCACTTAAAGAAGCACATACTAATGAATGATAAAATTCCTCATCAATAAACAAGCCAAGTTTATACTGTAATTCTCTTTTTTCACTTCTAGTCAATGGCATACCATTTATATCTTTTCTAATTAACTTTGCTAAAGATGCTGAAGTAAGAAATAAGTTAGGATTTTCTATGCCATGTTTTAACAAGTATGATTTTGTATTATTTATTATTTTATTGATATCATCATCATCTGGATTAAATTGGTCAAATTTATTAATTACAAAAATAAATCTATCCTTGATTGCTTTCCACCTTCTTTCATTATATTAGCTATTGTACCTAATAAATGATTATCATCATTTGTATTTAGTTGTGTTGCATTCATTATATATAATATTAGCGGATTTCCCTCATATCCCTTAATTACTTTATATGTATGTTCTTTATGTGACTCATCTTGAGAATTGTTAGGTCCTGGGGTATCTATTAGTGTAAGATTCATGTTATCTGTATTTATGTATGGAATATTACATTCTATTTCTATGGTACTAATATTACTATCTTCATTAATATATGTTAAATCTTCAACAGTAGCATTACTTATTTCTTTTACCAACACATTATCTGCATCAAAAGCTTTTACACTGACCTCTTTACTTCCATTTACATTCTTTATTCTTGATATTTTAGCAGTACAAGCTTCATTTTTTGCCGGCATTAAATCTCTACCTAACATTGAATTTATTAGAGTTGACTTTCCAGAGCTCATAGTTGCAACAACTGCTATTTCAAGCTCAGAATTCATTGCTTTTTCAAAGTTTTTTAATATTCCTTCTTTATTTATCCCTTCAATATGTGTTTCCTCTACATATCTAATAAGATCATTTATTTCTCCAAACTTATTTTCTTTTTCTTTACAAGGTATATATGATAAATCAACTTTTATATTATCCTGTTTTAAAAGTATCTCTTTAACATCATTGTAATCTAAAAGGCTTTGTTTTAATAAACTGTTGAAATTTGATTAACCTCTATAAATATGGTTATAATATATAATATAACTACTATTTAGGAGGTTTTTTTATGCCAAGAGTTAATAATGTTATCCAACAAGTTTCACAATTAAATACATATGAGCAAGGGAAGGTATTTGATTTTTTAAAGACTGTACTGATGTCAAACGGAATAACTAATTCTATAGATGAAGAAATCGCTGAAAATAGATTTAACAAGGGGAAGTGCTGTCCTTTTTGTAATCATGATAAAATATCTAAGTATGGAAAATATCATGGTAAGAACGGTGTTAAACAAAGGTATAAATGCCAAAATGCAGAGTGCAAAAAAACTTTCAATGATTTTTCTAAATCTCCAGTTTCAAGTAGTAAAAAGGGATTAGATAAATGGCTACTATACGCTCAATGTATGGTAAACGGTAATACCATTAGGCAATGTGCTGAAATCGTTGAAATTAATATTGCAACAGCTTTCTTTTGGAGGCATAAAATTATAGACGCAATTAGAAAGTTTGTTGGCTATGGTTCTCTTGAAGGTGTTATTGAACTTGATGAGACTTATTTTGCCCTTAGCTATAAAGGTAATCATAGTAAAAGTTCTAGTTTTACTATGCCAAGGGAATCAAGAAAGCGTGGCAAAGAAATAAATACAAGAGGTATATCAAAGGAATTTGCTTGTGTATTGTGCGGTGTAGATAGATTAGGAAATATATATACTGGTTTAATATGTGATGGTAGACCTAAATATACTGATATAGATAGAGCTTTATCGGAAGTTGTTGAAGATAATTCTATATTATGTACAGATAAACATAGAAGTTATATACCTTTTGCCGCTCAACATAATTTTGAGTTACATCAAATTAGGGGTGGGAGAAAAAATGTGGATATATATAATATTCAAAGAGTTAATGCTTTTCATAGTAGCTTAAAAAGATGGATAAGGAAGTTTAACGGCGTTTCAACCAAGTTCTTAACAAACTACCTATTTTGGTATAAATGGACCCAATTATTTAAAACAGAAATGGAAATAAATAAGCCTAAAAAGTTCTTTGTTCATGCCAATTCAACATATTCTATATCTTTAATAAAGGATTTTAAGATTAGAAGACCAATATATGTATAAAAGGTAAAATTTGTTTTTATTTTACTGTTTTTAGTGTACAATAAATATAATGATTGATGAACAATTGTATTATATTGTGAGAGGAATAGGGATTAACAAGGGGGCAAATATATTGAAATTTCAAAGAGGAAAATTTGACATTATATTGAATGGCTTATGCTTGATAATTTTAGTTAGCACAATTTTATTTCTTATATTAACTTGGTCAAAAATTCCTGATAAAGTACCTATGCACTATGATTTTGCTGGGAATATTGATAGGTGGGGTTCAAAATTAGAAATACTTATTTTACCCATTATTACATGGATTATGTATGTTTTTATGACAATCATTGAAAAATTTCCAGAAGCATGGAATACAGGAGTTAAAGTTACAGAAGAAAATATAGAAAGAGTTTATTCTACCTTACTCCATCTTGTAAGCACAATAAAATTTATAATGGTGTGCGTGTTTGCATATCTTACAGTACAGACAGCATTGTCATTTGAATTATCTGCATGGTTTACACCTATATCTCTTTTGGTTATATTTGGTAATTTACTTTATTGGATTTTGAAGTTATATAGGGTTAAATAGTTTTTGAAATTCTAATATGTCCAGTATATTTAGATAAACAATCTTAATATTATACGATTCAAATAGGATGTCCAATGGACGTCCTATTATGTTATGCTAATTTCAACACTATTTTAAAACAAAGCCA
>ERZ894220.788-NODE-788-length-17669-cov-49.0573_pt1 | contig 17669 bp, 18 predicted proteins | sample MGYA00380292_ERZ894220 | MGnify/ENA primary metagenome ERZ894220 (study PRJEB32331, sample SAMN06328446) | human gut metagenome | biome: human gut microbiome; feature: stool | host: Homo sapiens | collected 2014-12-05 ... | reverse complement strand
CGCAGCTGCCGGAGCGGTGCTTAAGCCGCAAGGCGGGAATTGTGCGGTGTTGCCTAAGATTATAGCTCACACTGCACCGTAAATGCCGTGCACGCTCACTTCGCCGGTAAACACATGGGTGCTGCCCTCAGCCCCCTGCACCACCAGGCGGCCCTCTTCGTCCACATCCAGGGCGGTGCCTTCGCCGCCGTCAAAGGTCACATGCCTCCCCAGGTTTACACAGCGCGCCTTGTACGCATCCCGGATAGCGGAAAAGCCCTCCCGCTCAAAGCCGTACAGCGCGCGGTCAAAACCAAAGTTCGTCATGCTCTCCGCCAGGGCGGCGGCGTCCGCCGCCGGGTCCACGGCAATGCCCTGCAACGCCAGGCTGGTGCCGTGGGGCAACTCCATTGCGTCAAAATAGCTCTGCGGCTGGGCCAGATTGATGCCAATGCCACACACAATGGCATGGTGGTCCGGCATCCCCTCGCACAGAATGCCTACGATCTTTTTACCGTTCAGCAACAGGTCGTTGGGCCATTTGATCTGGCACTGGATGCCGTACCGCTGTTCCAGCGCATCTGCCACGGCCATGCTGGCAAACAGCGGCAGGCTTTCGGGCTGAGCCATCTCAGTTTTCAGCACTACCGTGTAATACAGCGCCTGCCCGGACGCATTGATCCAGGTGTGCCCGCGCCGCCCGCGGCCCGCCGTCTGGCTGGTGGTATACACTGCCCCCACCGGGCCGAATTTGTCCAGGTTTGCCTTTGCCCAGGTGTTGGTGCTGTCCACCTCTTCCAGATAGTACAGCTCGTTCACGCTGTTGTGGGATACTACTGCATTGTTTACCATTGTTCCGGCACCTGCTTCCATTCAAAACTGCACTGTCCATCCGTGATGGTGATCACGCCATAGCTGTGGGTATCCCGCAGGCTGCCGGGGTTGAACAGTGCCGGGGAAAACGGCGTACCATGGCGCAGCGTTTTATAGTGGGTGTGGCCAAACAGCACCACATCCGCCCCGCGGTCCGCTGCGTATTCGGCGATCCGCTCGTACCCGGATTTTACCCCGAACAGATGCCCGTGGGTATAAAAGAACAGCACACCACCAAAGGGTGCCAGCCCCTCTGCCGGGTCATCGAAACCAATATCGCAGTTGCCGCGCACCCGGTAGATGGGGTAATCCGGCGCAGCGCCGTTTGCGGCAATGGCCTGGTCCAGGTCATACAGGCCGTCCCCCAAAAAGAACAGGGCATCGGCAGTTTCGTTTTTCAGCAGCCAGCGCAGCGGGGTCACACGCCCGTGTACATCGCTGACAACCAGCACTTTCATGGGTTGCTCGGCCATATCATTCGCTCTCTTCTTCACGGTTGTCCTCATCTTTGGCCGCGATCAGTTCTTTGTAAATATCGCCCTTGCTGAACGGCGTTCCTTTGGCAGCCTGTTTTGCGGCTGCGGCGGGCGGGGTGCCCTGCGTCATCAGCAGGCGGGCGGTGGCAACGGCGTCCGGCAGGGTCACTTCCTCCGCCGCAGCCTGCGCCGCCGGGGCACCGGCCATAACCAGCACATACTCCCCGCGGGGATCGTTCTGTTCATAGTAGCGCACAGCTTCACCGATGGTCGTCTTGGTGATTTCCTCGTGCAGCTTGGTCAGCTCCCGGCACAAGGTAATGGAGCGCTCCGCGCCAAAGGCGGCGCACAGGTCGTCCAGTGTTCCGCGCAGCTTGTGGGGGGCCTCATAAAAAATCACGGTGCGGGTCTCCCCCTGCAAAAATTCCAGCCGCTCGCGGCGCTCCTTTTTGGGCACCGGCAAAAAGCCCTCAAAAACAAACCGGGCGGTATCCTGCCCCGAAACCGCCAGCGCCGTCACGCAGGCACTGGCACCCGGCACCGGCGTTACCGTAATGCCGCGGGCAATGGCGTCTTTCACGATCTGCTCACCGGGGTCGCTGATGCAGGGCATACCGGCGTCAGAGCAGAGCGCGCAGCTCTCTCCCGCTTCAATGCGGTCCAAAATTGCCGCGCCATGGTGCAGCGCATGCTCATAATAGCTCATCATCGGCTTTTTTAAGCCAAGATGGTTCAGCAGCTTCAGGGTCACGCGGGTATCCTCGGCGGCAACAAAATCCGCCGCGCCAAATGTAGCCGCCACCCGCGGCGGCATATCGTCCAGGTTGCCAATGGGCGTGGCAACAATATACAAAATTCCGGGCATGGGGTTCTCCTTTTATCTTTTACCGCGCCAAACGTATCAAACGCGCCGCGTGGTTTTGCTTCTGTGTTCATTATAGGCATTTTTGCCCCTGGGTGCAAGACGGCAGAAAAATTCAAATTTTTTTCTGCAGCCCTCTGAAAACCCTGTATTTTCAAGGCTTTTCGCCAGTGTAATTCTCAAACCTTATGTATTTTCCCTTGTTTTTGCCCTTATGAGCGAAAACAAGGGAAACTTTTTGTTATTCACCGCCGACTACCTTGTCCAGCAGCCTTGCGGAGGTACGCTTCGCTTCCCTTGTAGCGTGAGCGTAGATATTCATTGTGGTACTGACATCAGCGTGTCCGAGAAGCTCCTGCACATCTTTCGGTGCTGCCCCATTTGAGAGCAGATTGCTTGTGAATGTGTGACGAAGCTGGTGGAAATGAAAGTCCTCCAACCCCTCAACCTTTTTCCTTGCCGCTCTGCACATAATCCCTACCGTACTCGGCGATTCAAACACTCCGTCCGGTCTGAGGCAGACAAAGGATATTTCCTTGTATCCCTCCGGGACTTCTTCCGTTCTCGGCAGACTATAAACCTCGTAATAAGTACGGTCTTTTTCTTTGACCTCACTGTAATAGTTGAGGCTATACAGTTCTCCGTATCGGAAGCGGTTTTTGTGCTGTTCGGCTTTGGCTGTCTTAAAAATTGCCGCCAGTGTGTCGCAGAAGTCCACAGTACGGATTTTCTTTCGCTTGGTCGCTCCGATCTCCGTCTTGTGCCTTGCTCCGTTGTAGCGCATACTGCGGCAAACTGTGAGGTACTAACCTTCAAGGTTAATGTCCTGCCAGGTCAAGCCGCAGACCTCGCCAATGCGAAGCCCCGTGTAGTAGGCAATCTGAATGGGCAGCAACGCCGGATTGTCTTTCTTTTTCAAGAAATCTTCCAGTTGCAAATACTGTTCATAGCTGATTGTGGGAGCGGAAGTCATATGCCACCCAAGCCCACACGGGATATTGATATATCTGAGTTCCGTCATATGCGAAGTCTGATGATTAAGGTGCAGGACAGGGCAAGAGAAATCAAGCACTTGCAGGACAAGGTGCTGCCCGACCTGAAACAGCAGCTTGCCGAAACCAAAGGTATCTTCAAGGGCAAGGAGCGAAAGGCACTGGAAACGCAGATACAGCAAACCGAAAGCGAAATCGCTGATAAGCTGGATAAAATCCCTGATACGCTGAAAGCAGACGGTTATCCCGATGCACAGGCGTTTATGGATACCTTCCGAAAAATGGAGGGTGTTGTAGAGCAGTACAACCGTGACCTTGCCAAGTGGGAACAGCAGGTTAAGGAGAAAGAAAAGCCCAATAGACCGCCCGAAAAAGAAAGTATCCGAGACAGGCTCAGGCAGTTACAGGCAGAGGGCAAACAGCAAAGAACACGAAAGAAGTCCCAAGACAGAAAAAGATAGTTTTGACACCGAAAACGACACCGTAGGGCAGTATCCTTGCCTTGCGGGATTACATATATCAGAATATAAGAAAGTCTCCTGCGAGACGAAAAATCTTGTAGGAGACTTCATATCTTATGTTTTCAGAGCAACTTTGATAATTCCACCAGTTTTATTTTTGATACCCAAATTATAAACATATATTTAATCATTTCTATATTTTTTCCTTAATTTTCGCAATTTCAAACCACAATAAACAATCAGATAACTATATAGCAGGGTCATGATTGCAAAAAACACGGTGAACACGGTTGTAAGTGGGTCATTGGTTTCTATGCTTCTTATAAAATTAGGAAGAACGCAGCATAGAAAGATTATTAAAATTGGAAGTAAACGAGTTTTTACCACATGGTCGATCATTTCTATTCTTGATTCATTATCGGAAAATATTTCGCCATCACGCTCGGAATCCATCTCTGTTAACGGTTTACGAAAATACAGCCATCCAACACAACGGCAAATACATTCCCAACCGTAATCCCTAAAAATTTGGAAATAGTTACTTGTTTCCGAATTGTTTTTATAATCCAGTCGGTACGCTACTTCCGCTGGCGTACACTTTTCAAAAATATAGAAACAAGGGAGAATCATTTTTACCAGTTTCCAACCACTCATATGCTGATTATGCAACCAAATTTCTTCATCTTCATAATCTGCAATGGTAAAAAAGCGTATTACAGTTTTTTTGTTATTCATTTATTTCCTCTCCTTTGCTATTCTTATACAATCGCTCTATACGTTTAATTTCAAGATGTAAGATTTCTTTTCCAAGTTCGGTAATTCGATAAATCTTTCTTTTTTCCTCCTCACTTTCAAAATCAATTAAGCCATCTTTTTCCATTTTAGAAAGCGTTCCATACATTGTTCCTGCACTAATGATTAACTCTCCACCTGTCATTTGCCTGACCTGTTGACTAATTCCGTAGCCATGCTGAGGTTGTTGGAGACAGAACAAAATGTAAAAACCGCTTTCTGTCATAGGTACATAAATCCTTTTTATTTTACTATTCATAGGCATCCTCACTATTTCACTTCGATATATCGAATCTCTATATATATTGTATCGAGGTTCGATGTAGTTGTCAAGAATTTTTTGAAATAAAAGGCGGCAGAGATTATCCCTGCCGCCTTTATCTAATTATACAAAAATTATCTCATTGTTCACAATCTCTTTTGCACAAACTTGTATGTTGTTCATAAACAGGACCTGACCTATGACGAAGCCTATGAGGTCATGAACGAGATCATGAGCGGGCAGACAAGCCCCACCCAGAACGCGGCGTTCCTGGCGGCGCTTTCCACCAAAAGCACCAAGGCCGAAACGATTGATGACATTTCCGGCTGTGCCACCGCCATGCGGGACCACGCCACCCCGGTGGAGCATCCCGGCCTTGAGGTACTGGATATCGTGGGCGCCGTCGGCTTTGGCATTGCCACTCCGCAGCAGGCTGCCGCCATGGCCAAAGTCAGCGATGGTGCCATCGTCGGCAGCGCCATCATCAAGCTCTTTGCCCAATACGGCCCCGCCGCCGTGCCCCACATCGAAGCCTTTGTGCGCGATATGGCACAAGCGGTACATAATGCGTAGTTAGGAGTTAGGAAGTAGGAGTTTTTGGGCTGCCGGTTATTAAAACTCCTACGTAACTTTCCATTATAATCTGTAGGGAACGGTCTTGACCGTTCCCTACAATGCTTTTATTCGGTTCACGGCAGCCTTTATCCCGCCGCCCAACTCCTAACTCCTAACTCCTAACTCCTAACTTCTATACAACTTGGCGACAACTCTGTGCTATACTTAAGATAAATAACGATTGGGGGCATTGGATGAACCGCATTTTGATTGTGGAGGACGAAATTACCATTTCCCGGCTGATTGCGGTCAGCCTGCGCCGCGCGGGGTATGACTGCACGGTTGCCAACGATGGCAGCACCGCGGCGGACCTGATTGCCGAGCACGACTTTGACCTGGCCCTGCTGGATATTATGCTGCCCGGCCTGGATGGGTACGAGCTGCTGGGCTACCTGCGCCCGCTGGGGGTGCCGGTCATCTTTATCACGGCCAAGGGCGCCACTAAGGACCGGGTCAGAGGCCTGCAGCTCGGCGCCGATGATTATATCGTAAAGCCGTTTGAAATCGAAGAACTCCTAGCCCGTGTGGAAGCCGTACTGCGCCGCACCGGCCGCGGCGGCCAGACCCTGACCGCCTTTGATGTAACGATGGATATTGTGGCCCGCACCGTGACCCGGCAGGGCAAGGCGGTGGAGCTGACCCCGCGGGAGTTCGACCTGCTGGAGCAGCTCATGCGCAACCGCGGGGCGGCGCTGTACCGCGATGTATTGTACGGGCGGGTGTGGGGCGGCGATCTGCTGGACAGCCGCACCCTGGACCTGCACATCCAGCGCCTGCGCAAAAAACTTGGCTGGGCGGATAAGATCGAAACCGTCTACCGTGTCGGTTACCGCCTTAAATCCGACCAGAAATAACCTCAAATTGCTGATTTCTCATTTCCAATTTCAAACTTACTTACGGGTTTTTCTATGAAATTTTCTCAAAAACTTGTCTGCATCATGCTGCTGGTCATCGCCGCGTTTTTTGCCGTGGGCGGTGCGGTACTGGTCAACGGCAGCTTTATGGACCGCCTGAGCGCAGCCGCCGAGCAGGAACAAAGCATGCACGCCATGCTGTGCGGCGTGGTGGAGGATTACTACCTGGACCAGACCGGCCGCGGCGAAGATACCTGCGGGGATGATTTTATCACCGCCGCCACCTGGCGCGCAGGGGATCTGGCCCGTGGGGTTTATTCCCAGGGGCTGTTCCGCGCATCCGCTGACCCCGCCCAGGACGAAGCCTATGCCATATACGGCCTGCAGGACGGCCAAAGCATTTTGCAGTACGGCCCCAATGTGACCCGCACCTACCGCAGCGATCTGCTGGGCGGCCTTGTGATGGTAACCACCTTTGATGTAACGGAGATTTTTGTCGCGCGCAACCGCAGCCTGCAGCGCTTTTTCCTGCTGGAAGCTGCCGTGGTGGCCGGGGCTGCCGTGGTGGTCTGGCTTGTCAGCCGCCGCCTGACCCACCCACTGACCGTGCTGACCGCCGCCAGCGCCCGCATTGCCGCGGGTGATTATGCCTTGCGCACCAGGATGCACACCGGGGATGAGCTTGAAATCCTGAGCCAGGGCTTTGACCAGATGGCCGGTGCCGTGCAGGACAAAGTGGAAGCTCTGGAGCTTTCGGTCCAGCAGCGGGATGATTTTGTGGGTGCGTTTACCCATGAGCTCAAAACCCCCATGACCGGCATCATCGGCTATGCCGACCTTTTGCGCAGCATGCAGCCAGACCCCGAAGAACAGCGTGAAGCCGCCGGGGCCATCTTCCATGAAGCCCAGCGGCTGGAAGCCTTAAGCGGAAAGCTGCTGCAGCTGATGGGCCTGGGTGAGCACGCCCCCCAACTGGTACCCGTGCAGCTGGATTCTGTTTTTGCCGAAGCGCACCGCGCCGTTGCCCCCGCTCTGAACGGCTGCATTCTGACCATGCAGTCCAACGGCCTGACCGTGCAGGGAGATGCCGACCTGCTGTGTGATCTTGTCATCAACCTTGTCACCAACGCCGCCAAGGCCAGCACCCCCGGCAGCGCCATTGCGGTCTGCGCCGAACAGGCAGATGGTTCCATCCGGCTGACGGTTCAGGACCACGGCCAGGGCATCCCGGCGGACAAGCTGGCCCGCGTGGTGGAGCCGTTTTATATGGTGGATAAATCCCGTTCCCGCCGCCAGGGCGGCAGCGGCCTGGGCCTGGCCCTGTGCAGCCGCATTGCCCAGGCCCACGGCGGAACGCTTGCCATGGAAAGCGAGCTTGGCAAAGGCACCACCGTAACCGTCACCCTGCCCGCACCGAACCAAACCGCCGCCGAACTCGCACAGGAGGAACCCGTATGAAAACCACAAAACGCGGTAAGCTGCTGATGCTGGCCTGCGCCGCCCTGGTGGCTGTGCTGGCCTGCCTGCCGCTGCTCTGGTTCCGCGCACAGGATGCCCGTATGTTCGGCACCGTCAATCAAAGCTCTGGCCTGTATGAATCCCGCGAGGTCAGCGGGGATGATTTTTATCTATTACAACAGGTCAAAAATCGCACCCAGATGAACCGCACGGACTGGATGGTTTCCGCCGGGCTGGACGGCACAGCAGCCCTGTATACCCCCGCCGGGAGCAGCCGCTACAACATGACCTCCAGCGATACCGCCGCTGATTTTGCCGCCAGCCTGCTGACCCAGCTCCATGATGCCGAGGTATTGCCGGACACCTGGTACCATGTGGCAGCCGATAACCTGAGCAGCTACAGCAGCGGCGAGCTGTATACTTCCAGTGATTCCCTTGGCATTACGCGGCTGCTGCGCTACCCCCATGCCGCCTATGATGAAAGCGACCCCGAATACAACGAATCCCCCACATTCGCCCTGGATTATGATAATAAAACCGGCCGCCTGCTGAACCTGTGGGTTCAGGCCCCGCTGGACGATCCCACCCTGCTGTCCAGCAGCCCGGTATCGCTGAATATCTCCGACCTGCTGAACGCCTGGGTGCAGTGGGAGGGCCTTACCGACCTGGGCGACTGGACCGTGCCTTACGGCAGCGATTACGCCGAAACCGGCCTGTACAGCGCCAGAGGCAACGCCCTGCTGACCTGTGTGTACGGCTCCTTTACCCTTGACGATGTTCCCCGCGCCTATTACAGCATGCAGCTGACCTGGCAGCCCTATGCCCCCACCCCGCAGCCGGGCAGCACCGATCTGCTGCCCGCCGAGCCGCTGCCAGAAACCAGCGATTATTATTACACCGACGCCATCGCTTACCAGTGGGACGATGACCGCGCTGCCGCTGTGTTTGATTATGATGCCAACCTGATCCTTCGCACTAACCTGAGCACCGGCGTGCAGACCGTGTTCTGTGATGTGCCCGGCTGCCCCCATACCACTAACAGCTGCCCTGCCCGCATCACGGACCAGATGTATTCTCTGGTTCCCGCCGGGGATTGCGTTTACCTTGTTTACGGCACCTATTCGCCCACAACGGCAAAGGGCGCTTCCGGCGCGGATATCAACGCCATGTCGGACGATGAGATCATGCGCTGGGCGCGCGCGGCAGATGCCGGGGTTCCGCTGGCCCTTTATACCCAGGAGCTGGAGCCTTACACCCAGGAGGATGTTACCGCCGCCCGCCGCTTGATGCAGAACGCCTTTGGCCAGGGCCGCATTGAAATGCTGGACGGCACCACCCGCACCGAGCTTGTCCGGCTGGATCATGACGCCGTGTATATCGGCGGCTGCGATTCCACCTATTTATACGGCATCATGCGGAGCCAGCAGGGCGAAGAGCCCACCCGCTGGTTCCGCATGGAGCGCACCACCGGCCAGTACGAAACCATGCCCATCCCGGATACCGACCACCTCTGCGGTGTCTGGAACAACCAGCTTGTGCTGTTCCGGGAGCGCTGCTCCGAACCGTTCGCTTCCGATAAAATATCCGATTACAGCCTGGCCGGCAGTTATTCTTCCCGGTTCCAGAACACCAGTTATGACGTTGTGCTGTACGACCCCGTCACCGCCCAAAGCCGGCGGTTATACAGCCTGAACGAAAATTCCGGTTCTTTCACCCATGCCGCGCTGTATGGGGATTCTCTCTATCTGGATACCACCCTTTGGGAGGATCCGGATGATACCCCGTTCAACGCCATCCGGCTCAACCTGCGCAACGGGGAGCAGACCGCGCTGGAATCCCTTTTGGGGATCGACCGTTCCGATTATCCTTACGGTTATCTGTTGGGTTCTTCCACGGTTGCCAACCGCTACTCCCAAAAATGGGGCACCATGATGCTGTTTCGTTCCAACAGCGGTCAGGGCGGCGAAAGCCTGCTGCTGAACTTTGCCGTCGGCAGCGTGTTCCACACCAGCTGGCAGGCAGGTGAAAGCACCTATATTGCCGCCGAATCCCCTGTGGGCCAGTTGTTGCTGCTTTCCTGGGTGTATGATGATCTTTCGGACAACTGGTTCCAGACCTACCAGCAGTACCTTGCCCCCGCCAGTGATCCCACCATCATGACCCCCGTTGCCATGTGGGAACCGGGGCAGTAAACCTCCGCCCCGTAGGCGGTCGTAACCAATTTTTTACCAGTGTAAATTGATGGTTTGTTCACGGTTTGTTTACGTCGCGGTGGTTGTTATTGCCGGGGCAGTGTGGTATACTCACCCCCAAGATGTATCTGAAAGCAAAGAAGCCGACGAATTTTTCGCCTTTTCAGCTACACCCTAAGAAAGGGGGAATCTGCATGAAACATCTGCGTTCCTTTTTTGCGGTGCTGCTGGCCGCAGCCGTCTGCGCGGCGGTGGTGCTGTTTTCCGGCTGTGGGGCATCCGTTCAGGTGCAGCAGCTTACCATCCCCGGCGAGCGCGGCAGCATCCATGCCACGCTGACCACCCCTGCCAATGCCGAAAACATGCCTGCCGTGGTGATCTGCCACGGCTTTACCGGCAACCGCCAGCTGGACGGCCACGCCAAGCCGCTGGCCAAAACGCTGGCCCAGCACGGCATTGCCAGCATCGCCATTGACTTTGCGGGCAGCGGCGAAAGCGAGGAGCCGTTCACCGCTTACACCCCCGCCAACATGCGGGATGATATCACTTCTGCCATCACCTACCTGACCGACACTGTGGGTGCCGACCCGGAGCGCATCGGCCTGCTGGGCCACAGCATGGGCGGCCGCGCCGTCAGCGTCTACCTGAAAGATTCCATCAAAGCCGCCGCCCTGTGGGCACCGGCGGATAACACAGGGCTGGACGGGCTGGAATTTCTGGACCACAGCGCCGAGGGCCGCCAGGCTATTTATGACGGTGCCATACAGAACGGCGTGCTGGACCTGCCCAAGTGGGGTGTAACGATCAGCGCCGATTTTGTGCAGCAGGTTGCCGACCAGGACCCCACCGCCAGCCTGCGCACCTACAACGGCCCTCTGCTGCTGGCTTATACCGCCGGGGATGCCGAATTGCTGAGCCAGACCACCATTGACCTGACCCGCCAGGCTGCCGCCGAACACAGCGGCCCTCTGGTGGACCTGACCGGCCAGTATGAGGACGCCACTCACAATTTCACCGCCGCATCCGGCAAAAAAATCGACGATTTCTCCGTCCGCCGCCGCATCGAATCCGCCACCGCAGAATTTTTTGAAGAATATCTATAACCCATCCCTATTTGCCGCCGCCCCACCGGGCCGCGGCATTTTTTATGATAATTTTAAGGCAATACCGCACAATTCCCGCCTTGCGGCTTAAGCACCGCTCCGGCAGCTGCGGCACGGCATCTGCGTTGCCAAAATGCTCGATAAGACATCCAGTATTATCTGCGCTTTTGGCTTGGCATCTGCCGCACCTCGCTCGCCGTATCGGCACTTAGAATTATGCGGTGTTGCCTTAAGGTTCATGGCGCAGAGAAACCTTGCCATATGCCGCAAACCTCCCCCTCATCCGTAGGGAACGGTCTTGACCGTTCCGAACCCCTGCCATATATCCCTCAACAAAATTTCATTCCTAGGCCCCTCCGGGACGTCGAGGACGCCGTCCCCTACATATATTTTGAGGGCTGGCCGCCTTACCCACCACATTTTCCCCGCCCCAATTCCTAATTTCTAATTCCTAATTAACTCCTACCTTCTCCCTCCTAACTACTTCCTTCGCCCCACCGCAATTTTACAACTCCGCCCCCTTTCCGCCGGGGGTAAAATGTGATATAGTATAGAGGTATAGGATTTTGTCAAAAAGGGAGGGCTGAAATGGCACCCATTATCCATACCGTCAACCTGCGCAAGGTGTATGCCGTGGGCAAAGAACGGGTCGTTGCCCTGAACGATGTTTCTATCTCCATTGAAAAAGGGGAATTCTGCTGCATCGTGGGCCAGTCCGGCAGTGGCAAAAGCACCCTGCTGAATCAGCTGGCCGGGCTGGAAAAACCGACCCGCGGCAAGGTATTCATCGGTTCGCACGAGATCAGCGCTATGACCGAAGATGAGCTGGCCAAGTTCCGCCAGGCACACTTGGGCTTTATTTTTCAGAGCTACAACCTGCTGCCCACCATGACGGCGGCCGAAAACGTTGCTCTGCCGCTGATGTTCAAGGGCATTTCCCGCTCCCAGCGCCTTGCCATGGCCCGCAAAGAGTTAAAAAACATGGGCCTTGGCGGCCGTGCCGAACACATGCCCACCGAGATGAGCGGCGGCCAGCAGCAGCGCGTGGGCATCGCCCGCGCCTTTGTCAGCAAGCCGCGCGTGATCTTTGCGGACGAACCCACCGGCAACCTGGACTCTATCACATCCAAACAGGTGCTCTACCGCATGCTGCAAATATCCAAGCAGATGGGCACCACCTTTGTCATGGTCACCCATGAACCGGAGCTGGCCTCCTGTGCAGACCGCATTATTACCATTCTGGACGGCAAGGTGCAGTCCGATGTGGTGCAGGATCCCGCCACAAGGGAGCGCAACCGCGAAGCCCTGTTCGCCAGCCTGGAGGGCAACATGCGGATCGGCGGCGACTCTGCCAGCGGCGAAGTTCACCAGAAAACCGCAGCCGAGCTTGCCTCTTACGCAGCCCCTGCTGCCGCAGCCCAGCAGCCCGAACAACCCAAACCGTAAATTTTGCCCACTCATTCAGGAATATCAAAGCCATAGGCAATACCGCATAATTCTAAGTGCCGATACGGCGAGCGAGGTGCGGCAGCTGCTAGGCCAAAAGCGCAGATAATACTGGATGTCTTATCGAGCATTTTGGCAACGCAGATGCCGTGCCGCAGCCGTCGGAGCGGTGCTTAAGCCGTAAGGCGGGAATTGTGCGGTGTTGCCCATAGAAAAAGATGGAATCAATTTAAGGAGGACCCCGGAGTGAAAAAAGCTTCCCGTTTTGCCGCCCTGCTGGCGGCCGTCATGCTCTTCGGCAGCGTGGCTGCCATGCCCGCCCTTGCCGCCGAAGGCGAACCCTCTGCCCCTGTACCGACAGCAACCACCGAGCCTACCGTGACCCCCAACAACAGCGGCTCGGCCTACATCATTGCTCAGACCGTGACCGATGCCGCAGGCGGCGAGATCACCACCATTGACCGAGACAGCCGGTTTAACCTGATTCTGCGCGTGGCGGATTACGGTGCTTACAACAACTTCATTCCCGCGGACCAGATCTCTGCCCGCATCAACTCCTCCGCGTTCACCTTTACCGGCAACGCCGAAGTTGGCCAGCTGTACGAGGAAACCGACGCCAACGGTGCCGGTTACTACAGCTATGTACTGCTGTTCCGCGATGTGATCTACAACGGCGGCGGCAACAGCGTGCCCATCAACCTGAGTTACCTGAATTCCACCATGGCGATGCAGCAGCTCAGCGTTACCCTGGGCCAGTGTGTGGACGAAGACCCCGATACCCCCAACCTGATGATCCGCGCTTCCAGCTACGGCAATGAAGCGGTTGTGGCCGGGACGCCCTTTACCCTGACCCTGACCCTGTACGCCACCGGCGGCCAGGAGGACCTGAACGATGTGGTCATCTCGCTGACCCTGCCGGACGGCATCACCATGACCAGCGGCAGCCTGAGCAACTATCTGGGCACCATGGCCCCCAAGTCCACCCGCGATGTCAGCTTCAGCCTGACCCCCAGCGCCGGCTTTACCGGCGGCGTGGCCAACATTACCGTGAACAGCGTGGGCACCGGTGCCGACACCAACAAGGCCGTTACCGGTATGTCCACCACCATCTCGGTTCCGGTATCTCAGCCGGACCGCTTTGAGTTGGGCCAGCTGGAACTCAGCGACAGCATTACGCTGGGCGATTCTGCTTCCGTTACCCTGAACTTTGTCAACAAGGGCCGCAACGCCCTTTCCAACCTGGAAGCCACCCTTTCCGGCGATAACCTGGGCGCCGACACCACTGTGCAGTACATTGGCAACCTGAACGCCGGTTCCTCCAACAGCGTGGATTTTGACATGACCCCCACCCAGGAAGGCACCTGCAACGGTACCATCACCCTGACCTATGAGGACGCCAACGGCACCCTGAAAACCGTCAGCAAAGATTTTTCCTTCTCTGTTCAGCCGGCCATGGACTACGGCGATTCTGGCGATATGGACAATAACATGGATGACATGCAGCCCCAGCAGACCGGCCTGCCCCTGTGGGCCTATCTGGCAATCGGCGCTGCTGTGATCGTGGTGGTAGTTGTGATCGTTGTGGTGGTACGCAAAAAGAAGAAGGCCGCCGCACTTGCCAAGCTGGAGGAAGGCAACGATGAAGATATCTGACCAGATCGGGCTGGCTGTCACCAACCTGTCCCGCCGCAAGGGCCGCACGGCACTGACCGTTGTGGGCGTCGTTGTGGGCATCTGTGCGGTTATCGTTATGATCTCCATGGGCATTGCGGAAAGCCATAACAACGACGAAATGCTCAAAAATATGGGCGGCCTGACCAAGATTGAGGTATACAACTACGGCAGCCAGAACATCAATGGGCAGGAGGTCAAGCTGGATAACGAAGCCGTCCAGCGGTTCCGCAAGATCGACCACGTTACGGCTGTCACCCCCTATTACCAGCCGGGCCTGAACCTGTATGTAGAAGCAGGCAAAAACAACCGCTACCGCGCCAGTAATGTATGGAGCGTTCTCGGCCTGGACCCGGACACCATGCCCCTGCTGGACAACAAGCTGGAAAGCGGCGACTGGCCCAAAAGCGGCGTGAATTACGGCAAGGATGTGATCCCCGTTGTGGTGGGCAAGGAGTTTTTGTATCAGTTTGAGGATACCCGCCGCAGCCAAAACAGCTCCAAACGCCAGCGCTGGAGCGGCGAAACCGATGCCAACGGCAACCAGCTGCCGCCCTTTGTGGATGCTACCAAGGATACCTTTACCCTGACCCTGACCAATGGTGACACCGAGAGCCCCAAGACCCAGAGCTACAAGCTCAAAATCGTTGGCGTTGTCTCGGAAGAATCCGAGGATTACATGCTGCAATACGGCATTACTTTCCGCCTGAACGACCTTCTGATGCTGAGCGAAGCCTACAGCAAGCTGGCCAAAACGGATTTTAACCCCAAAAAAGTGACCTATAACGAAGTGTACATTAAGGTCGATGACATCAAGAATGTGGATAAGATCTGCGATACCTTAAAAGAGGAAGGCTACCAGATCAGCTCCATGGTGGATTACCGCAAGCAGATGCAGCAGCAGACCGCACAGCGCCAGCTGCGCCTGGCGGGTCTGGCGGCCATCAGCCTGTTTGTTGCCGCGCTGAACATCGCCAACACCATGACGATGGCCATTTACGAGCGCACCCGTGAGATCGGCGTGATGAAAGTTCTGGGCTGCGAGATTGGCAACATCCGGCGGATGTTCCTGATTGAAAGCGGTATGATCGGCTTTATCGGCGGCGTAGCCGGTACGATTTTAAGCTACATCATCAGCTTTGGCATGAACAACATGACGATGATCGTATACGGCCTGAACACCCTGCTGATGAAGCTGGGCATCAACGCCACCATCGACCTCAGCTCCCTGATGGGCAGCAGCGATTCGATGTATTACGGCGGTGGAATGTACATGTCTGATTCCGGCAGCGGAACCGTCATGTCCATCATTCCTATCTGGCTGGTGCTGGCTGCCATCGGCTTTGCCGTGGTGGTGGGCCTGCTTTCCGGCATCGTTCCCGCCAGCCGCGCCGTTCGCATCAGCGCCCTGGAGGCCATCCGGCACGATTAAATCAAATGCGCCTTCCCGCAAGGGAGGGCGCGTTTTTGTTTGAATGAAAAAAGAATAAAGAATAATTTCGGTGGACCGCGTTGCATCCGCGCCGCTCAAAAACCGCAGAGTTCTGCATTCTATGTATTACCCTTTTAGTTTATAGAGACCATAGGGGGCGCACATTGTGCGCCCGCCATCTTTATTACAGAGTGTACCATAAATCATATCTGTAGGGCGGGATGCCCTCATCCCGCCGCAGAGAGACATCATAAAATTGTACCACCTGCCCACGTTACGGCCCGCCCCACGGGACGATGCAAGCATCGTCCCCTACAAATCTCTTTTTCTGTTCGCGGCAAAATTTTACCTTTCTTCCCCTTCAATACATTTTCTTCCTCGTCATCATACAAAAACGCGCACAGCGCCCGATATTTATCGGCGCTGTGCGCGTTTTGCTAACTCCTAACTTTCTCCGGTATCTGCGCCCCAATAATTGCCGCAAACATCAAAGCACACCCTGCCAGTTCTACGCCGGAAAGGGTCTGGCCCAAAATCAGCCAGCCGGCCAGGGCGCTGAACACGCTTTCCATGCACATGGCCATGCTGGCAATGGTGGGGTCAAGTTCTTTCTGGCCCACAATTTGCAGCGTGTAGGCCACACCGCTGGACAAAATGCCGCAGTAAGCAATAGATACCGCCGCCCCCTGGATCTGGGCAAAGGTCGGCGTTTCAAACACAAACATAAAAACAGTGGAAAGGACCGCCGTTGCAAAAAATTCCGCAAAGCTCAGCTGCACACCGTCCAACCTGGGGCTGTAATGATCCACCAGCATAATCTGGAACGCAAACAGCAGCGAGCAGAGCAGCAGCATCCATTCGCCGCCGGTCAGGGTCTGGGTATCGTGCCCCGCCAGGCACAGCAGGTAAAGCCCCGCCAGGCTGATGCAGGCGCAGATTCCCAGTTTGACCCCCGGCCGCCGCCCAAAGAACACCCCCAGCAGCGGTACCAGCACCACATACAGCGCCGTCAAAAAGCCCGCCTTGGCCGTGCTGGTGGTGCCAATGCCGATCTGCTGTGCCGCCGAAGCCGCAAACAGCGCAATGCCGCAGAACACACCGCCCCGCAGCAGCATCCGGCCGTTGATCCAGAACGGAACACCGGGATCCGCTTTGCGGGCCTTGCCGCGGCGCAGCAAAACCAGCACGATCAAAAATGCGCAGGCCAGCCAGCTGCGGGCCGCCAAAAAGGTATACGGCCCCACATAGCCGCTGCCCACACTTTGCGCCACAAAGGCTGTGCCCCAGATCAGCGCCCCCAGCAGAAGCAGCAGGGTGTTGCGCAGCTGTTTTTTATCAAAGTTCATCTTTTGATTCCTTTTTTTGTTTCAGTCATATCCGCAAAATGCCCCGGCGTCGGTCTGCGTTGACCGCTGCGCCGGGGCACGCTTCATTTTTGGTTATTCTGCATCCGGGGCAACCAGGTCGTCGCTGCCAATGCCCTCAATTTTCACGCCGCCGGTAATGTAGAACATACCAGAGTCATAGCTGACATTGGCCTTGTACAGCCTGCCGGGGGTCAAGCCGGAGATGGTATAGGTGCTGCACTCCCCGCCGGTCGGGAAATACACCGTGGTGCCCGCCACATAGGAAGTGGTTGCCTTATCCTCCGAAAGTTCCCACAGCGCCACCTTGAACTCCAGAATACCGGTGGATTCGGTGGTGGCATAGCCCGTTACCTGCACGGTATCGGAACCCGCCACAAAATACTCGGTGTTGCGGTTCTGGATGCTGTTAAACGCAACATACAGCGTCCCATCCTGCACCTGTTGGTTCCAGTGAACCGAGGTATCCTGCAGCCCATCCGGGAAGTTCACCTCACCGCCGGGCTGCGCCACAATTTCGTCCGCCTCATCGTCGTCGGAACCTTCTTCACGCAGGCCCAGCAGGTCTGCCGTTTTCAAAATCAGATTGCTTGCTACTTCCTTGGGGCTGCAGGCGGTCAGGCTGAGCGCCAGAACCGCTGCCAGCACAAGTGCAGCTGCACGTTTTGCCAGTTTCATCATTCATTGCCCTCCATGGCAGGTAAAGCTGTTTGTAACCCTTTTATTATATCCCAATTCGCCGGGCAGAACAAGTGCTTCTTGGTGAAAACCTGGTAAAACCTAAGGCAACACCGCACAATTCCCGCCTTGCGGCTTAAGCACCGCTCCGGCAGCTGC
>ERZ894220.767-NODE-767-length-18364-cov-8.08258_pt1 | contig 18364 bp, 9 predicted proteins | sample MGYA00380292_ERZ894220 | MGnify/ENA primary metagenome ERZ894220 (study PRJEB32331, sample SAMN06328446) | human gut metagenome | biome: human gut microbiome; feature: stool | host: Homo sapiens | collected 2014-12-05 ... | reverse complement strand
CCTACACGCGTCTGCAGTCCGCTAGGCAACTGCCGATTGAAGCGGTGTCGTCGTTGAATCTGACCGTTCCGATGCGCGTCAACTGCGGCAAGGTGCATCGTTCGAATATTTTCTGGGGCGATGCCGCTTGGGCTGTGGAAAACGATTGGCGTGTTCGTCCGCTGCGTGACACTCAGGTGCGTAACCGCAACCAGAAAATCAATCCTGGTCAGTCTAGTTCGCGTTTTGCCATGAGCTCGACTTCTACATGGAGCTCGGGAGAGCATGAGCCGGCCGGCATTCTGCAGGTGGAAGGTTCGGTACGCCGCGCCCGCGATTTTTCCGTAATGTGGCAGATCGAGCATAACGGTCCGTGGGAGTGGGAAGTCGGCGAGGACGATCCCGGTCTGCACGTCACTGCGTTCGGTCCGGAATATAAGGATCATGGTTGGTTCACCAATCTTGGTGAAGGCAATGATTTCGAGTCCGTTCCTGTGTCGTTTGCCATTGCCGCAGGCGATTGGCAGCAGGCTGTTGCCGAAATGACGTTGCAGCGTCGTGCGCTGCGCATTGCCAAGGCTCGTGAGTTGGGGCGCGTCGATCAGTTCGAGCATACGCAGGGTCTTGTGATCTACAACGATTACATGAATACGCTGTTCGGTGACCCTCGTATTGAGAAGGAACTGCCGCTGATTGAAGGTGCGGCAAGCGTTGGCGCGGATGTTTTCTGCATTGACGCCGGCTGGTACGACAGCACCGACGGCGGCTGGTGGGACATGGTCGGCGAATGGCAGGCCTCCACCAACCGTTTCGGCGACGCCGGTCTGCGCGGTCTTGCCGACACGATTCGTGCTCATGGCATGGGCTTGGGACTGTGGCTCGAACCTGAAGTGATCGGCGTGAAATCGCCGCTTGCGAGCATGTTGCCGGATTCCGCGTTCTTCCAGCGTCATGGTGTTCGCGTGTGCGATTCGGGTCGTTATCTGCTTGATTTCCGTTCTCCCGAAGCGCGAGAGCATGTTACGCGTACTGTTGATCGTTTGATTGACGATTTCGGTGTGGTGTTCTTCAAGTTCGACTACAACACCATTCCCGGCGTCGGCACTGATTTGAATGCCGAGTCCGTTGGCGATGGCCTGCTCGAGCATTGCCGCGCATATGTGGATTGGCTTGACGATCTGCGTCGCCGTCATCCGGATGTGATGATCGAAAACTGCGGTTCCGGTGCCATGCGCGCCGATTACGCGCAGTTGTCCCGCTTGGATTTGCAGTCCACTTCCGACCAGTGCGATCCTCTGATTTATGCTGCGATTGCGGCTGGTGCAGGTATGACGATTCTGCCGGAACAGCAGGGTAATTGGGGTTACGCTCAGCAAGAGATGGATGATGAGACTGCTGTGTTCACGCTTGCTACGGGTGTGCTCGGCAGGCTGTATCTGTCTGGTTTCATCGATCGCATGACGGAGCCGCGTCTTTCGCTCGTTCGCGACGCTATCGCCTTACATCGTTGTGTACTTGCCGACCAGCAGCATATGGTGCCGTTCTGGCCGTCCGGACTTCCCGACTTCGACGGCGATTGGCTTGCCGTCGGCTTGCGTCATGTCGAAACGGATATGGGTGACGCGTATGTGTACGGCGAATCCGCTTGGAATGAGCAGGCTGCCGAGCAGAATGATCAGCAACCTCAGCCGGAAGATAAGCCCGACTACATCATCGTGTGGCGTCGCGGCGGCACACCGTCCGTGAACATGCCGTTGGATGCGGATCAAACCATCGAACAGGTGTTCCCGAATCCTGCCGAACCGGACCATGCGCCCAATGCCAAACCGTGGACTATCGAACGCATGGATCCGGAAACGGTTCGTCTGAACGCCGCCACCTCCAAGCAACCCTCCGCCCGCATCTTTGCCATTCGCCGCCGCGACTGATCGGGGCTGAGCCGACCAATCGCTGAAATGCCGTATTTCCGGCTATCGTGCGTTCCGCTGCAATCGGGCGCGGAACGCACGATAGCTATATGATCGCGGTCGTGGATTCACGTTCGACCAACTGATATCCGATGGTTGCGCGGCTCGGCGGCAGCACCGTGCCTGCATCATTGGAATTTCCGGCATTGCTGGAATTATCATTCACTTCGCCGCGTTCGATCCGTTCGACAATCATATCGACCGCGAATTTGGCAAGCTGGTCGAGATCCACTTGGATGGTGCTCAGCGAAGGGGTGGCGTAGGTTCCGGAAGTCACGCCGTCGAATCCGATCACCTTCACGTCTTGCGGCACATGGATGCCATAGTCGGCGAGGCCGCGAATCACGCCGAATGCGGCGAAATCATTGGCGCAGCACACTCCGTCGAACGCGATTGCGGGAATCTTGTCGGTCGTTTCGATCGATCTGCCCGTAATCTTGCCGCTTGCATCGTTGAAATCGGCGGTTCCGGCCGTGCCTGTTTCGCGGTCTCCAGCACCCGCGCCGGCTCCGCAGCCCGTCCTTCGCGCCGCCATGATCCGTTCGGCGATCGCGTGCCCGGCGGTAATGCCTTCGTCGGAGCGACCGCCTTCGAACACCATGGTTTCGTCATATGGCAATCCTGCGTCCAGCAACGCCGCGCACGCTCCTCGAAGTCGCAATGCAAATGCGTTCTGCGCATGCGCCAACTCGGCGCGCGGCACGAACGTATGCCCGACAATCGCAATATTCCGGCATCCCTGGGCGATCAGATACTGCATCGCAGCGCGTTCGCCCGCCTCGTTGGGAAAATTCACGGCATCCACGGTTGGCGTTTCCTCGCATGCGTCGAGCAGTACGAGAGGGCGCCCGCCGTTGAGTTTGGCGAGCGGTAGATTCGTGCCCAATCCGGTGGCGTGCAGAATCTCACCGTCGAAGAGCTGCCCTGAGAACGGATTGCTGGTCAGCGCATGTTCGGCCGCGTCCGGCGAATACTGGGTTTGCTCGATGAACGGCGTGAGTCCGCGTGAGGTGATCTCGCGGCTCAATGTTTGCGTCAGCTTCGAATAGAACGGCGAATCGAATTCGTTGACGATGATGTGAATAATGTTGCTGCGACCTGATTTGAGCATGCTGGCTGTCAGATTGATGCGATAGTCGAGTTTTTTCGCTGCTGCCAGCACTTTGGCCCGCGTCGATTCCTTGACGCCGGCTTTGCCGTGCAGCGCATTCGATGCGGTCATGGGGGAGACGCCGGCTTCCGCCGCCACGTCGCGCAATGTCGGTTTGCCGTTTGCCATGCACCGCTCCTTACAGCCAAGTTTTTCTGTAACGATATTATATATGATGATTTTCTGGTAATCGTTGAAATTTCAAAGAATCACCGATATCCTATCATGATTGTGATTTCTGAAATATGCTATAAAATATGTAACGGTACATATCTGAAGTTTTCCAAGATGATGAAGTCGAACAAGTAAGTCAAGGATGACGTCAGATACTGTAAACGGCACGCTTTTCTAACGTTGTACAAGGAGAAGGCAATGGCGACTACCGAGGATCTGCCAAAAGCATGGCGACCGCCAATGGGCTGGAACAGCTGGGATTCCTACGGCACCACCGTCACCGAAAGCGAAGTGCTTGCCAACGCACGATTCATGGCGGAACACCTGAAAGACGCCGGCTGGGATACGATCGTCGTCGACATCGACTGGTATGACCCGACCGCCCGCGCACACGGTTACAATGCCAATGCGCCGCTGATCCTCGACGAATACGGGCGTCAACTGCCCGACCCTGAACGATTCCCCAGCGCTGCAGACGGGCACGGTTTCGCACCGCTTGCCGAACAGATCCACGCCATGGGACTCAAATTTGGCGTACATATGATGCGAGGCATTCCGCGCTTGGCGGTCGACAACAATCTGCCGGTCAAAGGCACTCCATACACGGCGCAAGAGGTGGCGGACCTTAACCACGTGTGCAAGTGGAATTCAGACAATTATGGGCTGAACCATAACCACTCCGGAGCTCAAGCTTGGTATGACGAACAGCTCGACCTGTTCGCCTCATGGGGGCTTGACTTCCTCAAAGTCGACGACATGCAAACGCCATTCCACAGCGCGGAAATCGCCGCCTACCATAACGCCATCGCCAAAGCTGAAGCGCAATACGGTCGCAGCATCAGCCTGTCGCTCTCGCCGGGCGGTTGGGTGAGCACCGGCTACACCGAATTTCTGCGAGACAGCGCGCAAATGTGGCGTATCAGCGACGATTTATGGGATCGTTGGGAAGACATCTACCAGCAATTCCCGCGTCTTGCGAGGTGGGCGCCGTTCCAGACCACCGGTCATTGGGCTGACGCCGACATGCTGCCGTTGGGGCATATTGGATTGCGGGCCGAACGTGGAGACGATCGCCAAAGCCGCCTCACCGAAGATGAAAGCCGCACGTTGCTTGCCCTCTGGTGCATGGGACGCAGCCCACTTATGGTAGGCGGCGACCTGCCGACCAGTACCAGCGAAACCATTGAACTGCTCGCCAATCCGGCATTGCGCGAAGTCACCGCAGGATCCACCAACAATCACGAAACCGTGTACGAACGCATCTTCGAACGTTGGGATGACGAAAACTCCTACCTTGGGGATCTCGTGGTGTGGGCCGCCGATGCGGCCGACTGGGCGGATGGCACTCCTTCCGCACATTCGGGCGGACATTATGCAGCCATCTTCTGGACCGGCGATCGCGACTACGAACTGCCGGCAACCATCGAGCTGCAATCCATCGTCGGATTAAGCCAACGCAACGATCCGTGGACGATTACCAATCTGTTTGACGACGAAACCAACGCAACTGGCGAAACTGATGTAACCGGCGCACGTATCGAAGGTGAGGGCGAAGATCGAGTCATCCGTGGAACCATACCAGCGCATGGCGTGCTCTGGTTCGCACTCGACCCGCGCTGACGGCAACCAGCAGTCGCTATAAATCGCCATCAATCATCAAATTTCCAACAAAACTCAATGACAAACCACCAACCAAACACAAAAAGGAATGCCATGACCGATACCATCATCGCAACCCTCAACAAGGCGGGCGTGCGCAACATCAGCACCGACCTGTGGGGCATCTTCTACGAAGACATCAGCTACTCCGGCGACGGCGGACTCAACGCCGACCTCGTACAGAACGGCGCATTCGAATACAATCGCGCCGACTCCTCCGACTGGAGCAACTACAGCTTCTGGCGCAAAATCGTGCCCGCCGGCTCCTTCGCAGCCTTCGACGTGCTCACCGACAATCCGGTAGCCGAAGAAAACCCGCACTATGCGTCCGTCGAAGTCGAACAGGCGCCGGCTTCGCTTGAAAATATCGGCTGGGACGGCATGGTCTTCCGTGCCGGCGAAACCTACGATTTCTCCGCATGGATGCGTATTTCCAGCAATTGCGAAGCTTCCGCACTTCCCGTCACCGTCGCTCTGATTGACGACGATGGAAATGCGATTGCAGAACAAGATATCACCGTCGATTCCAACGATTGGCGTAAGCAAGAGGTTTCGCTGACGGTTTCCGGTGAAAGCAATGCCATCGTTGTGCACGAAGGTACGCTGCGACTGACCTTCACCGCGGAAGGCACCGTCGACCTTGATTTCGTCACCCTCGAACCGCGCACCACCTACAACGGACTCAAGCATTTCCGCCCCGACCTGGTCAAGGCGCTCGCCGATCTTCATCCACGCTTCATGCGCTTCCCGGGCGGCTGCATCACCCACGGTCTTGGCATGGGCAACATGTACCACTGGGATCGCACCATCGGCGACGTTGAGCATCGTCCGCACAATTTCAACCTGTGGGGCTACCACCAGTCGTTCCGTATCGGCTACTACGAATACTTGTGCCTGTGCGAAACCATTGGCGCGAAGCCGCTGCCGGTGCTGCCCGCCGCCGTGAGCTGCCAGAACACCAGTCAGGGCCCGGTGCCGATCGCGCAGAAAGACATGCCGGCATACATCGATGAAGTGCTGCATTTGGTCGAATTCTGCAATGGCGATGCCGCGACCACCGAATGGGGTGCCAAGCGTGCCGCCATGGGTCATCCGGAACCGTTCAACCTTGAATATTTGGGCATCGGCAACGAAGATCTCATCGATGACGTGTTCAGGAACCGCTTCCAGCAGATCTTCGACGCGGTCAAGGCCACCTACCCGGATATTGTTGTGGTTGGCACGGTCGGTCCGGCTCCGAGCGGTCCCGACTACGAGGCTGGTTGGCAGTATGCGCGTGAAGCCGGAGTTCCCATCGTTGACGAGCATTCCTATCAGTCCTCCAGCTGGTGGTTCCACAATCTCGACCACTACGACACCACGGATCGTGAGGGCCCGAAGGTGTACTTGGGCGAGTATGGTTCGTGGAACACGCAGCTGATCAACGGTCTTTCCGAAGCGGCGTTCATGGGTCGCATGGAATTGAACGGCGATGCCGTGGTCATGTCTTCGTATGCCCCGCTGTTCGCCAAGAACGGACATCACAGCTGGAATCCCGACCTGATCTACTTCGACAACGAACGTACCTACCTGCCGTACAGCTACTGGGTGCAGCAGATGTATGCCACCACCACGTCAGATACCGCATGGCCGGTCGCGGTGGAAGGCAAGACCACGCTGCGTCGCGAACTGCCACCAACCGTTGGCCTGCGCTTGGAAGGTGCCGCTCACGCCGACATCACCAACTTCAGCGTTGACACCGCTGATGGCCGCCATGTCGATCTTGAGGACTGCCATTACGCAGGCAATGGTCCGATGAACACGAGCCTCAACATTGACTCTGACGCCTACACCATCAACGCTACCATCACCTACTATCAGGGTCGTTGGGGCTTGCAGCTGGTCCACGGCGACATCAACGGCAAGAACCACAACATCACCTCCTTCGGTCGTGCTTTCGAAATCAAGGTGGTGCGCGACGGTACCGCCTACAATCTTGACGGCACCGAATGGTCCATGGACGAAGTGTTCCCCGGAACCGTGTGGCAGGTGCGCATCGAAGTGGCCGATCGCGGCGAAAGCATGAAGCTGTATATCGATGGAGAGCTTGTTGCACAGGGTGTTGAGAAGCCGGAAGAGCCCCGCCGTACCGTCACCGTGGCTCGCAATGATGCTGAAGGCGTCACCTACGTGCGTATCGTCAACGCGCTCGACGCTGAAGCCGAGATTGATCTGAACCAAGTGCTTGAAGAGCTTGGTGTTTCCGCGGAATCCCGCGCTTCGGCAACCGCCACCGTGCTCGCCGGAACCGACCCGTACGCCGGTGAAATCGGCAAGGCTTCGCCAACCGTTCCGGTTGAAACCGCAATCGACCTAACCAGCGGCGCCTACACCGCCCCCTCCTGGTCCTTCACCACCCTCACCCTCCATGACTAATCGCGGAAAGCGTTTCAGCGCTACGTCGCAAAACATATGGAGGTGCGTTGGTTAATCCCACTGCCATCGATGAATAACGCGGCTTCCGAAGCAAGACTGCCATCGAGCGTAGGCTGGAGGCATGAGCAAACACCATCGTGACCGCAGCTGGGCGCCAGCACCGCAACCACTTCCCGAGAACGCGCACGTCATCGACAACCACACGCATGTGGCGTCCGTCGTGCCGTTCTCGCGGGCCATGAGCCACGAAGCGCAAGAAAAAGGACAGCCGGAAGTCCCCGTATACAGCGTCGACGAACTGCTGAACCAAGCGCAACAAGTCGGAGTCGAAGGCGTCATCGACTGCGGATGCGAACTGCCAAACCTCATGACGGCCATCGACATGGCACGCGAACACCCCCAAACCGTGCATGCGGCCATCGCCATACACCCCAACGAATCCGTGCTCCACGGTCACCGCGGGGTGCCGGGCCCAGACGGGTTGCCGCTCAAATACAAGCCATGGCACGACACCAGCTTCGAAGACGCCATGGCCGAAGTGCACCGTCTCGCCACCGCCTACCCCAACCAGGTTGTGGCCATCGGCGAGACGGGCATGGACCTCTTCCGCACCGGAGAAGCCGCCAAAGAACTGCAGCGAGAAGCCTTCCGCGCGCACATCGCGCTCGCGAAAGAACTGAACCTGCCCATGCAGATCCATGATCGCGATTCACATAAGGAAGTCATCGAAACGCTGCTGGCGGACGGCGCTCCCGAACGGACCGTGTTCCACAGCTATTCCGGTGATGCCGAAATGGGTGAGATCGCACGTGAAAACGGTTGGTATCTCAGCCTTTCGGGCACATCCAGCTATAAGGGCAACGATGGTATTCGCGAGTCGGCGCGCATTGTCGGATTGAGCCATGTCATGGTCGAAACAGATGCCCCCTACCTAAGTCCGATGCCGTATCGGGGCCGCACCAACGCGCCATACATGATCCCCTACACCCTGCAGTCGTTGGCGAATTATCTCGATAAACCGCTGACGGAAGTCGCGCAGGCAACGCGAAAGACCACGCGCGAAGTGTACGGAATCTGAACAAATTCCGAAAATCGACAGGACGGAAACGATTTATCCGAAAATAAGAGAGAGTAAGAGAAAGACAAGAGGTAAAATAAGAAAAAAACCCACAGGAAGTTTACTTCGTGCGAGATCAAGAATCGCAAGAAACAATGTGAAGATTTGACAAGACTTCGTAAGGCTCCTAACGTGCCTTTTTGCGTTTATTTTGGGGAGTGGGTTGGAAGGCCCGCCACTTGGAGGTAGCGTTATGGCTAACGAGCCAAACGAGGATGAGCCGCTGTTTCACGCAGCCACATACACGCAGGCGCCGAAGGTTTCGCACAAGGTGCTGACCAAGGAAGAGCGACAGGTGCTGATCAAGCAGCACGAGGAGAAACAGCAGGAGGCCGCCAAACTTGACCAGGTGGCCAGCAAGGGTCCCGTCGGTCGTTGGTGGAGCCGTCTGCAATCCGGTCCAAACAGAATCACGCCCGCCATGGCGATCGTGGCGTTGGGCGTGGTATATGGCGATATCGGCACCTCGCCGCTGTACACCATGCAGACGTTCCTCAACGGGCAGGGCGGACTTGCGCATGCCGACCGCGAAGCCGTGCTCGGCGTGCTTTCGTTGGTGTTCTGGTCAATCACGCTTATCACCACCGTCAAATACGTGCTGATTGCCATGCGTATCGACAACAAGGGCGAAGGCGGCATTTTCGCGCTGTACTCGTTGGTTCGAAAGTACGGTGCATGGCTTGCGATTCCTGCCATGCTCGGCGGCGCCGCGTTCCTCGCCGATTCCGTACTCACCCCGGCTGTGTCCATCAGCTCGGCAGTGGAAGGCTTGGAGACGCTGCCAGCTTTTGAAAAACTTTTTACTGAAAACAAGCAGCTGACCCTGATGATCACCGCGGCCATCATTCTGATGCTGTTCTCTGTGCAGTCGCGTGGCACCGAGCGTATCGGCAAGGCGTTCGGTTCGGTCGTGCTTGTCTGGTTCTCGTTCCTGGCGGTTGTCGGCTTGGCGAACCTCAGCCAGTATTGGAGCGTGTTCGCGGCGCTCAACCCCGTGTACGGTGTCAGATTCCTGTTCAGCAGCCATAATGCCGCCGGGCTTGCCATCATGGGTACGGTGTTCCTGTCAACCACCGGTGCCGAAGCGCTTTATTCCGACATGGGGCATGTTGGCCGTGGCAACATCTATTTCACGTGGCCGTTCATCAAAATCGCGCTTGTGCTCTGTTATTTCGGCCAAGGCGCATGGATGCTCAATCATTGGGATGATTCGGCTTACATCCGCACGCACGGTTTGAACCCGTTCTTCGAAATGATGACGCCCAGCGTGCGTTACGTGGCCGTCGTGCTTTCCGTGGTCGCGGGCGTTATCGCATCGCAGGCGTTGATCACCGGCGCGTTCACGATGGTGTCTGAAGCCACCCATCTGAACTGGATGCCGCATCTTCAGGTCCGTTACCCGGCCCGTACCCGCGGCCAGCTGTACATTCCTGTGGTCAATGCGGTGCTTTGCGTTTCCACGCTGTTGGTTTTGGCGCTATTCCGTGATTCCGAGCATATTTCCGCGGCGTATGGTCTGGCGTTGACCATCACCATGATCACTACCACCATTCTGCTTGCCGTCTACATCTGGCATTCGGGGCGTCGTATCGGAGCGGTCGTATTCACCGTGCTGTTCCTTGCGATCCAATTCATGTTCTTCTTCGCTTCCATGGCGAAGTTCCTGCATGGCGGTTGGTTCACGATGCTGCTTACCTTCGCGATTCTGCTGGTTATGTACACGTGGAACGAAGGCACGAAGCTGGAACGTGCGCAGCGTCGCCATATGCAGCCCGCCGAATGCCTACCGGTGCTGAAGCGGTTGCATGATGACGATACGATTCCGTATTTTGCCGACAATATCGTCTATCTCACGTCGGATCCGGAGACGAAGCGTATCGATACCGATATCTTCTTCTCGATTTTCGCCGACCATCCAAAACGTGCCCGCGCTTGGTGGGCTGTTTCCGTCGAGACTGCCGATGAGCCGTTCACCCGCGAGTATTCGGTTGAGAATTTCGGTACGGATTATATGTTCCGTGTTCGCATTCGGCTTGGTTTCAAGGTTTCTCAGTCGATTCCAGCTTACATTCATCAGATCATGAACGATTTGTCGAAGTCGGGGGATCTGCCGAGGCAGGAAAGCCGCTATCCGAAGCTTGATGCTGATCCGAATATCGGTCCGATTCGATATGTGCTGATACACAAGGCGCTTATGCCTGAGTCGAAGGTGTCGCAGCGTGGCGCGATTTCTTTGGAAGTCAAGTATGCGATTCGTCATTTTGCGGGATCTCCGGTCAAATGGTTCGGCCTTGCGCCTTACAATCCGCTGATTGAGATACAGCCGCTGTTCCTCGCGACTCAGCGTCCTCCGCGGCTAAAGCGTGTGTGAAACAAGCCGTGAAACGGGCTGCGTGATGATGGCGATCGTATCTGCCATCGTCGCGCAGCCCGTTTTCGTAGGGCATTTTGTAGGTTTTTGCATGGTCTTATCTCGAAGAATCGTTGGAATCACGCTGTTTTTCGCACGCTATAAGCAATGTCGATAGCCATATGCGCGCGTTGCATTACAAGCCCTGTAGAGTAATCAACCATGTGCAGATTACTTGGATTCGCGGCAGCCGGAAGCAACACCAGTCTCAATGGCGTGCTCGGCATGCAGGCCGTACGCGATTTCCGGAATCTGAGCGAAATCCACAACGATGGCTGGGGCTCCGCGCTGGTCACCGTGCCGAGCGAGTCGCCGTACCTGCGTGACGGTGGCGCTCCCACCCCGGAAACCGGCACCGCCGTCTACAAGAACACGATCGCAGCCCGACATGATCCGATTTTCGACGAGCTTGCGAACACTCCGGCTCGTGGAGGCCTGTGGCACCTGCGTTTGGCCAGCTCGAACCTGCCGCTGATTCTCGAAAACCAGCAGCCGTTCTACGCCAACGGATTGAGCTTCATCCACAATGGCGATATTTCCGACGATCAGGGTCGCAACATCATCACCAACCGCGCGTTCCCGGTCGATCCCAACATCGTGCAGTCCACTGGCGGACGTTCCGATTCCGCCATTTTCTTCGCAGTGATCCTGCAGTACATCGGTTTTGGTTTCGCACTCGACGAGGCGGTCGCGCAGGCGGTGCGTGAACTGCGCAAAAGCTATCCGAAGTCCAGCTACAACTGCATGATCCAGAGCCAAGACCAATTCATCGCTCTGTGCGCGGCCGGTCGTGAGGTCACGTCCAAGCGCATTGTGGAAATCTATGACCAGTACGGCCGTGGCGACCAGGCGCATGACTATCGTGTGATGCGCTATCGTACGCTCGGTGAATCCGAAGCGGATCAGGCTGCAGGCCAGCCGAAGGGCGTGGTTGTGGCCAGCTCCGGTTTCGATCAGTGTGCCGAAGATGGCTGGACTCGTTTGGAAAACAATCAGATGATCGTTGCTTCCAACCGTACCGGCGCATTCCGTGTGCGTTCCATCTGAAATCCGTAATCTGAAATCCGTATTTCGGAATTTTTTGGCTGAAACTTTCATCGGGGATTTCCAGTTTTTTTTTCGACCGGATTCAGCATGCGGCAATCGTCATACAGCGCCTAAGATAGGCGGTATGACAACCGGATATATTCCTACACTCGCCCAAGTTGACGAACTGCATCGAAAAATCGCGCAATCGCAAGCCGCATACGATTTGATTCACGGACATTGCGTAGTCGTCGCCGACATCGCACGTCGCATGGCACGCAGGCAGAATGCACTGTTCACCCGCCGCTGCACACTACCGGACGATGCCCCTGAAAAAGCGGGCGATTTCGGCCTTAGGCTTACGCAAGACGGCAATGGAAGCGAATCGTTCGGTATGCTTCGCATCCCCTCCATTCCATCATCGGACGGGCTTACGGGTGGGACCGTTCCGCCGAGGCTGATCGACGAGCATCTGGTGGTGATCGGTGGTCTGCTGCATGATATCGGCACGTATTTTCTGCTCAAGCAAGACGGTTCCGACGGTGGACCGCTGAAATTCGACGGTCCGAATTACGTGCGGCATGGGCTTAAAGGCTACGAATATTTGTTGAATGAGGGTGTTGACGAGTCTATCGCGCAGTTCGCGCGCAACCACACCGGTGTGGGACTCACCAAAGAAGCGGTGGAATCGCAAGGATTGCCATTGCCTCCGGCCGACTATGTGCCCATGAATCTTGAGCAGGAAGTGGTGATGGTGGCCGACAAGTACAACAGCAAGTCGATTCCGCCGAAGTTCCTGACGGCCGAAGCCTATGCGCGCAAGGCGGCCCGTTTCGGCGAAAGTAACAGGCGCGAATGGCTGCGGCTGCTCGAACGATACGGCGTGCTTGACGTCACGCCGCTCGCCGAGCAGTACCACATGCGTATCGTCGAGTAGGGCAGACCGTTTCCAGAACACGCAAGCCCTTTGGAATTTGGCTAAAACCAGAATTCCAAAGGGCTTACCTATGGGCGCACGAAAGAGTCTATGTTCGTGCGCCCGTTGCACTAGGCGGCTAGTCGAGTTCCACGCTGTGCTCCATCGCATCGGCGATCTCCGGATTGGTGGTCACCACGATGATGGCGCGCCTGCGATCGGCATCGCGCTTGAACTTCTTCAACAGATCCAACACCACGGCCGCATCGTCGGCATCCAATCCAGCGGTCGGCTCGTCGGCGATGATCACTTCAGCCTCGCAGCTCAGCGCACGAGCGATGGCCACGCGGCGCTGGTTCAGTTCGCTTACTTCGCCGACTGCCAGGCCGGACGTCACTTCGTCGAAGCCCACGCGCTTGAGCAGGTCGCGGGCGATCACAGGCTTCGGCTTGAGGAAGTTGCGGTTCGACGCATCCATGGCGTACAGTACATTGCTTTCCGCGTCGAGGTCGGGGCGGAAAGCGAAACGTTGCGGAATGAATCCGATGCGGTGTCCCAACATTTCGACCGGTTCGACGTCGCTCAGGTTGGTGCTTTTGTGCATCACGTTGCCGCGGTCCGTGCGTACCATGCCGACCATGGTGGCCAGCAACGCCTGATGCTGTTCGCGATCCTCCGCGTCCACGAGCACCGCATGCGTGGCGCCCGCATGGAACGACAGCGACAGGTCGTCGAGAATATTGCGGCCGGTCTTGCGATTGGTCACGGTCACATGATCGAGTGCGAACGTCGGATTCGCATTGAAGAAAAACGCATCCTTCTTGCGATGATGCTTGATTTCGCGGTCGAGCTGTGAGGAGACGCTGGTTGCGGAATCGGCTTTCACCATTTCATGCGATTCCAGCACGGTCGGTTCGTCGGAAGAACGCAAGGCAAGCGTTTCCTTCACCTGATTCGCATTGTTGGCGACCACATCCGAACCATCCGCAGTATCAGCAGCAGTTGCAGCGTCATCTGCAACTTCGGTGGTATCTGCATTATCTGCAGATACCACAGCATCGCCGTCGGCAGCTACTGCAGTATCGCCATCGTTTACATCGTCGGAAATTTCCGCGCCGTCAGTTGCGGCAATTTCGATATCTGCATTGTCATCGTCGTATACCACCGCAAAATCGATGGATTCAATGGAATCAGCGGAAGATGCGTCAGCTGCAATATCGTCAGTCGCAACATCATCGACGGTCTCGTTTGATGCGGTCTCGGCAGTCTCGTCGACCACGGTCTCGTCGAGGTTCTCGTTCTTATCATTCATGTTGTCGCTCATGCCTTCACCTCCGAGCGTTCCTCAAACAGTTGGTTCAGGTTGAAGCAGGCCACGCGCGCGAATGCCACGATGCCAAGCACCAGGCATGCGCCCAAGCCGTACCAGATCACGTTCCACACCGAAGCGGACGTCATCGACACAGCCTGCCCGCCGGCCCATGCGGTGCCGATCGGCTTCGCCAACAGCGCGCCCGCAACCAAACCGACAATCCAACCCGGAACCGTCATCATGAACGTTTCCAGCATGAACTGCCATCCCAAACGGCCCTTGGTCACACCTGTGATCATCGCCATGCCGATCTCATCGCGGCGGCCGCCAATCGCAGCACATGCAATCAATGCCAGCAAAGCGATGCCACCGACAATCGTCACGGCAATCAGCATGATGCGCGCTGCCGAAGCGGCGGAATCAAGCGGCTCGATCGACTTCTTGTAAGCGGTAAGCGACGGCGAGGTGATCTCGTACGTCTTCGTGTCCAACTTGGCCTTCTTCACCAAGCGCACGAACGTGTTGTAGGTGGAAGGATTCGCCAGAGAGAAGATGATATTCAGATTCGGAATGGCCCATCCCGTGGCCTCCGTCGTATCAAGCCCGTTCTTGGCGAAATTGAGATACGTCGTGTAGATCACGTTCTCACGATTGTCCTTCGCATACTTCGCGTCGGATCCGTTGCCTTCCGGCACGTCGCTGTCGTATTCGTAAATGCCGCGCACGGTGAACGTGTATGTGTCGGAAGCCTTCGACGGATTACCGACCGTCACCTTGTCGCCGACCTTGAGATTGTTCTTATCGGCCAGCGCTTGCGAGATGAGTACGCCGTCGCTCTGCGTCTTATAGCTCAGATGCTTGCCTTTGACCACTTTGTAGTAGCCGTAATCGTTGATTTTCGCGGCGTCCAACGTGTAGAACGCCTGCAGGGTCAGGTTGCCGCCGGTCTTGTCTTCGCTGGTATCGTTTTTCGCGGCGATTGCCTGCAACGACTTGCTTTCGCGCACCGGCACCGATGTTGCCAACGTGTAATTGAAGGTCACGTTGTTGCTCTGTGCGGCCGTTGCATACGTGCTGTACTTTTCCCACGTCAAATACTTGTCGGTATAGCTGGAATCGGCACCGTCGCGCTTGGCTTGTGTTTGCGCGTTCGGCCGAATCACCGCCGTGGCTTTTTGCGACTGGTATGTTTCATTATTGGCGGTGTCGTCGGCTCGAATCACTGCCAAGTCCACGGCAGCCGAGAAAGACACCAGTAGTGCGAGTAGGGCGATCAGCGCGGTGCGCCATTTGACGCGACCAAGCGCCGCCCATGCGTTCTTGAGAACGAACATGCGGTACTTCTCCAGTTCTCTGTTATAGCGCGCCGGCGCATGCCGACGTCAGCGTTGGCCGGGACGCGCGCTCCGCAGCAAGGCAGGCCCGTAGCGCATGATGCGTCCCGTGCAATCATCTTGTGCTTCCAACGTGATTGTTTTCTTGCGCAACACTGTTATACCCCTGCATGAAGTCTGAATGATTCCTGAAAAGTGATTCCAGAGAATAAGCGTTGAGCATGGTTGCGGCACTCGCTACGATGGAATCGATGACTTCCGAACAGATTACGAATACCGGTTCCGTGTCGGGCGATTGTGGCTCGGCTCAGGCTCGTGCGCGAACTTATGTGCAGGCTTATGTGCAGACTCAGGCTCGGCAGAATGGCTCGGCCAAGGATGGTTCGGCTACGAATGGTCCAGCCAGGAATGATTCGGCCAAGGGCGGTCCGTCCGGGCAGAAACATGGCCTGCAGCGGTGCCACGCGATGTTGCGTCCGGTGTCGCTCCGCGCGTTATTGCCGTGGCTTACGTCGATTATCGGCGTCGCGTCCGCACTATGCCTGGTGATTGCGTGGTTCCCCTCCACGGTGTGGAATACGCCGATCGTCAGCAGCGATGCCCCCGCGCATTACTATTTCATTCACCGTCTGCTTGACGAGGGATTGGGGGCGGCTCTGCATTTGTGGCCGCATGATTCGTTTTATCCGCCGTTGTTTCACATCTGTGCTTACCTTGTGATTAAGATCGCGGCGCTGTTCGGCGTGCAATGTTCGATCTACGCGGCATTCAATATCACGTGGATCATTGCTTCGGGCGTGATTTTCCCTGCCGGAATGCTGGTATTATGCAGGTATTTCCTGCAACGTTGGAATCGCGGTAATCCAATTTCCAATCCAATTTCACGTATTTCTCAAGCATCGTCTACGCCTGAATCGTCGTCCGTATCTGAATCGTCGAATGTTTCAAATCAGCAGGTATCGTCAGCTGTGAATCGGCAATATAACGTCACTTTCGACGCTACTTTCGTTCTGCGGAATCTGATTGGACTGTTCGTGCCCGTGCTTGCCGTCAGCTCGGTGTGCCACCCGTACGGACTGCTGAATGCCGGTCCGCTGATCGCATTCGGTTTCGCCACGTCGCTGCTGCCGTTCCTCATCGCCGCCACATTGCGCTTGTTCGATGCGATCGCCGCGCGCGAGCATATAGCAAAATGGCTTGCGATCACTGCTGTCGCAGGCGTGGTTTGCCTCGTTGCGCACCCGCGTATCGCATTCACGTATGCTCTGATTCTGGTGCCGTTCATTGTGCTGCGCTTGCCGTGGAAGCTGATTCTTGGCGCGTTCATTGCCATGTGCGTCGGTGCGGTGGCGTTTGTGGCGTTGATGCTGACGTCGTTCAAATCGGACCGTTGGGCGAATCCCGATTCCTGGTTCCATAGCCATCAGCCGTCCAAGAATTTGTGGGAGTCGATTTCGTTCTGTCTCACGGATGGGCTTGACGGTTTTCCTGCGATTCTGTTCGCACTGTTGCTGATTGCGGGAACTGCGGCCGCTTTCGTTTGCGCTTCCCGCCGCGCGGCTGCGCGTGCTTCGGATTCGTTTTCGTCGGCTGCTTCCACTGTGGTTCCCGTGGCTTCTGCTGATGTCGATGTTGATGCTTCGACTTCTGATATTGCGGTTTCCGCCGCTGATTCCCCGGTTTCCGTTTCCTGTCCGCCACCTGCGTCGCACTCCAACGCCACTGATGCCGCGTCCGCGTCGTCCGAATCATCTCGACTTCGTCGCAACGATCGCCTGCGTGACGTGATTGCGTTGACGGCCGCATTCCTGCTGGTCGCGCTGGTGTATGTGTGCACGGTCACGCTGGTCGGCGCGTTGCCGAATATCATCAGCGCTCCGTGGTATCGCGATGAAAACCGTATTATGACCATGCTTCCGCTGGTCGCGCTGCCGCTGCTTGTCATTGGAATCAACGCTCTTGCCGAATGCGTTTCCGCGTGCGCCGCATCCGCTTCTTTCGCTCCTTCTGCATCGTCCTTTTCCACGAAGAATAGTGCTTCTTCCGTTCCTTCCCTTTCTTCTGCGTCTGCTGTTTCTTCCGTGAAGAACGCTTCTTTCGCTTCCAATTGGATCGTCCTAATCGCCGTATTCCTTGTGATTGCGATACTTGCGGTTTCCGCGCAGATCGTATGCCCATCGCGTTCTGCGGCTCGCGACACGATCATCGCGCATTCCAGTCTGAACCAAAGCGACCCCAACGAGCAGCTCACCGAGCAAAAGATCGCTGTGCTGCGCAAGGTCACGAAACGTACGGGCACCCAAGCTACCATCATTTCCGATCCGTTGAACGGTTCGATGTATGCGGAGACGCTGTTCAACGCGAACATGTTGTATCCGATCATCAATGCGCGCACCGATGTGCCATCCGCTCCGTTCGGCAAAGTGGAGACCGCGTTTGCTTCCGGCGATGCGCAGCAGGTGCTCGGCACGGTATGTCCGCTGACCGACGCTCCGGAATACTTCCTTACGATGGGCGACCAGGCGCAGAGTCTGCAGTCATTCCCGTATCGCGCCCAGTACGATTCCTTCCACAATGAGGAATTGATTGATACGTATGTGGATGGCGGCACGTTGGTGAAGGTTGCCGATTATTCGCAGTATGGCCAGGGCTGGGCGCTCTACCGTTTCGGTTGCACCGATTAATCGATTTTTGGCTGCGCTGCCTTGTTCTGCCGTCGCTTGCACACGCATATGCAAAACCGCACTTTCGATCAGTTGGGATCTGAATGTGTTCAGGACAACGATCGGCGGTGCGGTTTCGTTTATCTGCTTTCTTCTGTTTCTCCTATTTCAGCTTTCGGCTGGGAGGTTTTCTCGGATGGGTTGGCTTGGGGGATGGGCCGTAAACGGATAGTGTGGTTGCG
>ERZ894220.757-NODE-757-length-18569-cov-10.8249_pt1 | contig 18569 bp, 18 predicted proteins | sample MGYA00380292_ERZ894220 | MGnify/ENA primary metagenome ERZ894220 (study PRJEB32331, sample SAMN06328446) | human gut metagenome | biome: human gut microbiome; feature: stool | host: Homo sapiens | collected 2014-12-05 ... | reverse complement strand
ACTATATAATAAAAATAAAAATTTGACAAAAAAATAAGCCTATTTCAAGGCTTTGAAGTACTTTTTGGGATTTCAATGTGTCAAACTCCCGTGTACCAGCCTGGTAATAAGCGGACTCTGATATCTCCAGATAAGAATAGCATAAACATACTGGTTTGTCGAAAAAATAATCTTGCAATTACTGCGTTAACGTGTTATAGTAAGTTTTGTAAAACCAAATAATGCTTCAGGGCGGGGCGTAATTCCCCACCGGCGGTAAAGCCCGCGAGCCGTAAGGCATGAACTGGTGAGATTCCAGTGCCGACAGTAAAGTCTGGATGGAAGAAGTTGAATCGTTGCTGATAGAAACGGTTTCTATCATATATGCAGGAATAAAAAGTAAAACGCTCTGGAATGGGAATCATTCCAGAGTTTTTATTTTCCGGAAAATAAAATGCCGAGGTCGGATTCGATGAAAAAATGGTATTTCCGAGAAGTATGACAGAGCGTACAGCGATATAACTGAGAAAGAAAGCCCTGACAGGTAAGAGAATCTGTCAGGGCTTTTCCTATATGCCAAAGCACATTTTTTTGAAAATAGACTTATCCGGCAACATACCTAAAATGTTTAGCAGAGTACATTTCCCGGAGAATGTTTCCGGGAGAGATGAGAAAGGAGAAAAAATGACAGATGAATTTTATATGCGCCGTGCAATTGAACTGGCAAAAAAAGGACGTGGATGGACAAATCCAAACCCGATGGTTGGTGCCGTGATCGTAAAGAATGGAACCATTATCGGGGAAGGGTATCACGAAAAATGTGGTGAGCTTCATGCAGAACGGAACGCAATCGCATCTCTGACAGAGTGTGCCGAGGGAGGAACCCTTTATGTAACGCTGGAGCCGTGCTGCCATTATGGGAAGACACCACCGTGTACGGAAGCGATTCTGGAACAGAAGATCGCACGGGTTGTGATCGGATCGAGAGATCCGAATCCGAAAGTGTCCGGCAAAGGAGCAAAGATTTTGCGCGAGGCAGGCGTCCAGGTGGAAGAGGATTTCCTTCGCGAAGAATGTGATGCGTTAAATCCGGTCTTTTTCCACTATATCACAACAGGACTGCCCTATGTGGTGATGAAATATGCAATGACGGCAGACGGAAAGATTGCGACAAAAACAGGAGCATCAAAATGGATATCCGGTGAGGAAGCAAGAAGTCTGGTACATGAGATGCGCCATGACTATATGGGGATCATGGCAGGAATCGGAACGGTTCTGGCAGACAATCCGATGCTGAATGTGCGTCTGGAGGGAAAGAAAAGTCCGGTCAGAATTATCTGTGACAGTATGCTCAGGATTCCGCTGGACAGTCAGATCTGCCAGACAGCAGGGAAATACCGGACGATCGTTGCATATGCCGGTGAAAAGGGGAATGCGATTTATTTAGAAGAGAAAAAACGCAGTCTGGAAAAGCTTGGAGTCGTGCTTCTCAGAGTTCCTTCGGAAAAGGGGGAGATCAATCTGCAGCTTCTGATGAGAAAGCTTGGAGAGCTGGGAATTGACAGTGTACTTATTGAAGGCGGTGGAACTCTAAATGAGGATGCCCTGCAATCCGGTATTGTAAATGAGGTGAAAGCATTTATCGCACCGAAAATTTTTGGCGGAAGAGGCGGCAAGACTCCGGTGGAAGGCTTTGGAGTTGAGAAAGTAGACGATGCCATAAAGCTACAGCTTATGAGAATCTCGCAGGTTGGAGAAGACATTCTGGCAGAGTATAAGGTTTTGGAGGAAATGTAAATGTTTACAGGAATTGTAGAAGAAACCGGATCCATCCGGTCACTCCAACTTTTTGGATCATCCGGGAAGATTGCAATCCGGGCAAAAAAAGTACTCGGTGGAACCAGGATCGGAGACAGTATTGCGGTAAATGGTGTCTGCTTGACGGTGGTTTCCCTGGAAAAGGATGGATTTACCGCAGATGTGATGGCGGAGACGGTGCGAAGAACCAATCTCGGTGACACAAAGATCGGTGAGAAAGTGAATCTGGAACGCGCGATGGCGGCAGATGGCAGATTCGGCGGACATATCGTTGCAGGGCATATTGATGGGACCGGAATGATTGAGGAACTCAGAAAGGAAGAAAATGCAGTATGGGTAAAAATCCGGACAACGCCGGAGATTTTGGAACTGATCGTAGAAAAAGGTTCAATCTGTATTGATGGGATCAGTCTGACAGTGGCAGAAGTAGATGAAAAAAGCTTTCAGGTATCAGTCATTCCTCATACCGGAGAGGAAACCACGCTGCTGAAGAAAAAAGCTGGGGACAGGGTGAATCTGGAAAATGATATTGTAGGGAAGTATATTAAAAAGTTTCTTACACCATCGGAACCGGCTGGAAAATGTGGTGGACTTACCATGGAATTATTAGAGGAGTATGGAATTTGATGTGAAGAAATTCCGGGACTGGAATGGAGAGCATACAGAAGAACAGAATAAAAATAAGTTATAGATCGGACAGGAGGAAGTAACAAATGGAGAAACAGTATCAATACAATAGCGTAGAAGAGGCACTTGAAGAATTGCGCCAGGGAAGGATCGTTCTGGTAACGGATGATCCGGACCGGGAAAATGAAGGGGATATGATCTGCGCGGCGGAATTTGCAACCCAGGAGAATATCAATTTTATGGCATGCCATGCGAAAGGGCTGATCTGCACACCGATGAGTGCAGCGCTGGCCGGACAGCTTGGGCTTCCACAGATGGTCTCCGAAAATACAGATAACCATTCGACTGCATTTACGGTATCCGTTGACCATGTGGATACGACAACGGGAATTTCAGCAGAAGAGCGCGGATATACGATGCGCAGCCTGGCAGAAGAAGGAACGAAACCGCAGGACCTTCGAAGACCGGGGCATGTATTTCCGTTGGTGGCAAGACATGGAGGTGTGCTGGTAAGAAATGGTCATACCGAGGCAACGGTTGATCTGATGCGTCTTGCCGGACTGAAAGAATGTGGAATCTGCTGTGAGATCATGGAAGAGGACGGAACGATGATGCGGACAGAGAATCTCTGGAAGCTGGCGAAGAAGTACGATCTGAAATTTATTACGATCAAAGATCTGCAGGATTACTGCAGGATCCATGAAAAACATGTCGTGCGGGAAGCATGTGCAAAGATGCCGACCCAGTATGGAGAATTTCAGATCTATGGGTATGTGAATGACATTACCGGTGAACATCATGTGGCACTGGTGAAAGGTGAGATTGGTGATGGGGAAGACGTTCTGTGCCGTGTACATTCCGAGTGCCTGACCGGCGATACTTTCGGATCTCTCCGCTGCGATTGTGGAAAGCAGCTGCAGTCGGCGATGGAGCAGATTGAGAGAGAAGGAAGAGGAGTTCTTCTGTATATGCGACAGGAGGGAAGAGGAATCGGTCTGATCAACAAGCTGAAAGCGTATGAACTTCAGGAACAGGGATACGATACCGTGGAAGCCAACATCCGTCTGGGATTTGCACCGGATCTCAGGGAATACTGGGTAGGGGCTCAGATTTTATCGGATCTGGGAGTAAAATCACTCCGGCTTCTTACTAATAATCCGGAGAAGGTATATGGACTTTCCGGTTTCGGGCTTGCAATCCATGAGAGAGTACCGATTGAAATAGCACCGCAGAAATTTGATGCATTTTATATGAAGACGAAGCAGGAAAAGATGGGACATATCTTTAAAGAAATCAAATTTCAGTAAAAAGAGAATAAACAGTATTTATATAGAAGAAACACTTTAATTACAGGAGGAAAAAAACATGAGACAGATCAACGTATTAGAAGGAAAAGTAGTAGCACCAGAAGGAATGAAAGTAGGAATTGTTGCTTCAAGATTTAATGAGATTATTGTCAATAAACTACTTGGTGGTGCGGTAGACGGGCTGGTACGCCATGGCGTGGAGGATGAAAACATAACGGCTGCATGGGTACCTGGAGCATTTGAGATTCCGACAGCAGCTTCTAAAATGGCAGCGTCCGGAAAGTATGATGCAGTGATCTGCGTCGGAGCAGTGATCCGTGGAGACACAACTCACTATGATTATGTCTGCAATGAGGTGTCAAAAGGAATTGCACAGGTAGGTCTTGCGACAGGCGTTCCGGTATTATTTGGTGTGATCACGACTGAAAATATCGAACAGGCAATTTCAAGAGCCGGAAGTAAAGGTGGAAATAAGGGATATGATTGTGCACTTTCTGCAATCGAAATGGTAAATCTTCTGAGACAGATGTAATTTCTGATTGTCGGTTACAGAAAGAATCCCGTTTTCCGGCAGAAAAAAGGGCAGAGGACGGGATTTACTGGACATTTATGCAGGAAAAAGGTATCATATCTGGTAGGAGAAATCTGTAAAAGAAATAGTAAAGTTTCATTTCAGAGATAATGAAGGAGGAAATGAATTATGTATACAGCATCATCTGAGAGATATGATACCATGGTATATAACCGTTGTGGGAAAAGTGGGCTTTTGCTGCCGGCAGTTTCTTTAGGACTCTGGCATAATTTTGGAACCAATGCGGATCCGGAGAATATGAAGGCAATGTTGAGGACAGCATTTGATTTGGGAATCACCCATTTTGATCTTGCGAATAACTATGGACCGGAATACGGAAGTGCTGAGACGAATTTTGGAAAGATTTTAAAGGAAGATTTTGCACCATACAGGGACGAGATGATCATCAGTACCAAGGCAGGCTATGATATGTGGCCGGGACCTTACGGGAACTGGGGAAGCAGGAAGTATCTGATCGCAAGCCTTGATCAGAGCCTGAAGAGAATGGGACTGGATTATGTAGATATCTTCTATCATCACAGAATGGATCCGAATACTCCACTGGAAGAAACGATGGGTGCACTGGATTCCATCGTAAAGAGTGGAAAGGCACTTTATGTCGGAATTTCTAATTATGATGGTCCGACAATGGTACGTGCAGCGGAGATTCTGGAAGATCTGAAATGTCCGTTTGTCATTAACCAGAACCGGTATTCCATTTTTGACCGGACGATTGAACAGAACGGCCTGAAAAAGACGGCGAACCAGATGGGCAAAGGAATCATTGCATTTAGTCCGCTGGCACAGGGGCTTCTGACAGACAAGTATCTGCACGGAATTCCATCAGACAGCAGGATCGCTACCGATGGAAGATTCCTGCATGCCGATGCGCTGACGGCAGAAAAGCTGGCACAGATTGAGGCACTGAACAAACTGGCAGATGAGAGAGGACAGTCTCTTGCACAGATGGCACTGAGCTGGATCCTGAAAGATGAGGATGTGACCAGTGTGCTGATCGGAGCGTCCAGACCAGAGCAGATTATCCAGAATGTGGAAATCGTACATAATATGAAGTTCACCCGGGAAGAGCTGACAAAGATCGATCAGATCAGCAGGGGCAATCTGTAAGTGAGACCTACGCGAAGAAATTATGCGCAAAGTTGCGCAAAGGAAATATTGAATAAATGATTGACAGGAAGCAGCCATTGTGCTATTATAGTTCATGGTTGCTTCAGCAATCAACAATTTCATATAGGGGATTGGTCAAATGGTATGACAGGAGTCTCCAAAACTCTTAGCGGCAGTTCGATTCTGTCATCCCCTGTAATTTGAAGGACTCAGTTTGGGTCCTTTTTTTGTATGTGATGAGCCGAATGCAGAATGGTGATAGCGCAAGGAGTTATTGATTTGTTTTTGGGTTTTGGAATTTAAGAGCAGGTCAGTAGCTAGCGTTGTTGATCTATTTTAGATTTCTGCAATTTCTAATCAATGTTATTTGAAATCTTTGACCTGGTTTAGATTTCTATAGATCTCAATCAACTATATTGGTTGGAATCCTTGACTCATTTTAGAGTTCTACAGATTTTAATCAATAATATAGTTGGAATCCTTGACTCATTTTAGAGTTTTACAGATTTTAATCAATAATATAGCTTGGAATCGTTGACTTATTTTAGACTTCTGCAGGTCTCAATCAACTATATTAGCTGAAATCCTTGACTCATTTTAGATTTCTACAGATCTCAATCAACAATATAGTTGGAATCCTTGATCTATTTTAGATTTCCGTAGATCTCAATCAACAATATAAGTTGGAATCCTTGATCTATTTTAAATTTCCGCAGATTCTAATCAACATTATAAGTAAAATACATTGATCTAATTTTGATATCCGCAGTTTCTAATCAATTATATAGCAAAATATATTGATCTAATTTTGGTTTCCACAATTTTAAATCAAACACATCTGTCAGATTCATTGATCTGGTTAGAGCTTCTGCGATTTTCAATCAACCAAAGAACTAATTTTCAATGATCTATTTGAAACTTCCACAATTCTCAATCAACCTAAGATCCAGGAGAAAGGGATTCATTTTAACTTCCGCAAGTTCTAATCAATTCTTCATTTCCCAAAACAAAATAATCATCTCTCCAGATATATATAATCGACATAGTTACTATACAGAGTGCATAAAAACAAAAGAAAATAATTGTGAAAAAACGCCAAAAATTTAATCGTACAAAAGCATAAAATCCGTCAAAAAGGAATCTCAAATGCTACAAACTAAAAAAAGTGTCAAAAAATGGAAGTGAAAACAGCTAAAGAAAGCAAAAGAAAAACCGATAGAAATAGTGAAAATAGATAAAAAAATTGGTTTTTTTACTGTACAATCTACAAAAGCTGAAAATATTGACAAAGAAAAAGTGTGAGCGTAATATAAGCATGACTTTTAGAGGACACTCTAAAAATCACTATAAATAAGAATAAAAAGAAAGGGAGGGAGCGATACGGAACATTTAACAGAGACTCTGTTAGAAGAGCTGAACTGTGAGACCGTTTTTACCATTCCGCTGTTCGGTGGGATACCAGTAAAAGAATCGGTTGTAGTTACCTGGATCATCATGGCGGTTATCATAGGACTTTGTATCATATTTGTCCGGAACTTAAGTGTCGAAAATCCGGGGAAGGTTCAGCTTTTATTGGAATCCGCAATAGGAAAAGGACTGGACTTCTTTGAAGACATCATGGGAAAAGAAAACAGGAAATATATTCCGTATCTGATTACAGTGCTTATCTATATTGGGATAGCCAATATCATTGGTCTGTTCGGATTTAAGTCACCGACAAAAGACCTCAATGTAACAGCAGCACTTGCGATCATGAGTATGTGCCTGATTGAATTTTCCGGAATCCGGAAGAATGGATTTAAACACTGGGCGGCGCATTTTGCAAAGCCGGTACCATTCGTAGCACCAATTATGGTTCTGGAGATTGTGATCAGACCATTATCACTTTGCATGCGTCTGTTCGGTAATGTATTGGGAGCGTTTGTTATCATGGAGCTTTTAAAAGCAGTGGCTCCGGTTCTTATCCCGATACCATTTAGTTTTTACTTTGATATTTTCGATGGATTCCTGCAGGCATATGTATTCGTATTCCTGACAGCACTTTTCATGAATGAGGAGCAGGAATAACCCAAAAATAACAGAAGAAACAAAAATCTATAAGAAAAAAGGAGATCAAGATTATGTTAGTAGCAATTGGAGCAGCAGTAGCAGTTTTAACAGGTTTAGGAGCAGGACTTGGAATCAGCCTTGCAACAGGTAAAGCAGTAGATGCAATCGCAAGACAGCCAGAAGCAGAAAGCAAGATCAGCAAGAACCTGATCCTTGGTTGTGCACTTGCAGAGGCAACAGCTATTTATGGTTTCATTATCGGACTTCTTATCATCTTAATGCTGAAATAAGAAAAGTAAAATAAAGAAAGGCAGGTGGGACAGGTGATACAGTTTAATGTAAGCCTTCTCTTTACGATCATCAACCTGATTGTCTTTTATCTTTTGCTGAAAAAATTCTTATTCAAGCCGGTAATGGGAATAATGGAAAAACGTGAAAAACTGATCGCTGACGGACTGAAGAATGCCAGTGATAGTCAGGAAGAAGCTGCCAGACTGAAAGCGGAATACGAAAAGGCTCTGGAAGGAGCAAAGGCAGAATCCATTCAGATCGTGGAAAAAGCTAAGAAAACTGCAGCCGGAGAATCAGAGCGTATCCTTCAGGAAGCCAATACGGAAGCCGTAGGAATCCTGAAAGATGCCAGAGAGACGATTGAAAATGAACGCAAACAGACCATGAATGATCTGCAAAGTGAGATCGCAGGACTGGCAATGCAGGCAGCACGTAAGATTGTGGATGACACAAAAGGAAATCAGGATATATATGATCAGTTTCTGAAAGGCGCAGGTGATGCTCATGTCAATGAAGAGGTTAAATAAAGAGTATTGCTGTAGCCCTTCGGCAAAACAGTATGCACGTGTTTTATATGAACTTGAGATTCCAAAAGAAGCAGTAAAACAGACAGAAAAGCTTTTTGAAGAAGTACCGGTTCTTGAAGAAACATTTGCAAGTCCGGTGGTACCGATGCAGGAGAAATTAAGTTCGATAGACAGGATTTTTCCACAGGAGATAAGAAATTTTCTCAAAGTTGTATGCCGTAATCAGCGAATGAGCGAAATCGCCCAGATCCTTTTTGCATATGACAAATATAGTAAGAAGCAGGAAGGGATCCAGATGGCAACGCTTACCTGCGTGGAAGCACCAGATGAAAAGCGGCTTGAGAAAATCAGAGAATTTCTTTGTGAGAAGTACCATAAGACAGATGTGAAGATCGAGATAGTCAAAGATCCGGCATTACTTGGCGGATTTATCTTAAAGACCGGTGATGATGAATATGACTGGAGTCTGAAAGGAAGATTATCGAGATTGGAGCAAAAATTGACCTGGAGGTGAACAAGGTGAGTTCAATAAGTTCAGAAGAAATTATTTCTATTCTGAAAAATGAAATAGAGAATTTTGATCAGATCAGTAAAGACAGCGAGGTTGGAACGGTTGTCTCTGTCGGTGACGGAATTGCAAATATCTATGGAATAGAACATGCAATGTACGGAGAAATCGTGACATTTGAAAATGGACTGAAAGGTATGGTTCAGGATATTCAGAAAGACACCATCGGCTGTATTTTGTTCGGATCAGATGTTGATATTAAAGAAGGTACGAAAGTAATGCGTACCAAAAAGAAAGCCGGAGTACCGGTTGGCGATAAATTTATCGGACGTGTCGTAAATGCACTTGGAGCTCCGATTGATGGAGCCGGAGAAATCGAAGCAGAAGATTACAGACCGATTGAAAATGAAGCACCTGGAATTGTAGACCGTAAATCCGTCAGTGTTCCAATGGAAACAGGAATCCTTTCTATCGATTCTATGTTCCCGATCGGACGTGGACAGAGAGAGTTGATCATCGGAGACCGTCAGACAGGAAAGACTTCCATTGCTACAGACACGATTTTGAATCAGAAGGGCAAGGATGTCATCTGTATCTATGTAGCGATCGGTCAGAAAGCATCAACGATCGCAAAGGTTGTCAATACCTTTAAAAACGGCGGCGCAATGGATTACACCATCGTAGTAGCATCAACAGCAAGTGACTGTGCACCGCTTCAGTATATTGCACCTTATGCAGGAACCGCTATTGCAGAACATTTCATGCACAAAGGAAAAGATGTCCTGATCGTTTACGATGATCTTTCAAAGCACGCAGTTGCATACCGTGCGCTGTCCCTGCTTCTTGGACGTTCACCGGGACGTGAAGCTTATCCCGGAGATGTTTTCTATCTTCATTCAAGACTGCTTGAGAGATCAAGCCGTTTAAGTGATGAAATGGGAGGCGGTTCGATCACAGCACTTCCGATCATCGAGACACAGGCAGGAGATGTATCTGCATACATTCCGACCAACGTCATTTCCATTACAGACGGACAGATCTTCCTGGAAAGTGATCTGTTCTTCTCAGGAATGAGACCGGCGGTTAACGTAGGTCTTTCCGTATCCCGTGTTGGTGGTGCAGCACAGACAAAGGCAATGAAGAAGGCAGCCGGAAGTATCCGTATCGATCTTGCACAGTATCGTGAGATGGAAGTCTTTACACAGTTCAGTTCCGATCTGGATGCAGCAACAAAGGAACAGCTGGAATATGGATCCGGTCTGATGGAACTTCTGAAACAGCCACTTGGACATCCAATGTCCATGCATGAGATGGTCATTACCTTATGTGCAGCAAGAAATAAAGTACTGCTTGGTATTGATACAAAAGAAGTCAAGAAATTCCAGATGGATATGCTGAATTATTTTGCAACAGTTCATCCGGAAATCAGTGAAGAGATTGAGCAGACAAAGGCTCTGTCCGATGAACTGGCTGCAAAGATCGTGGAAGTAGCGAAGGAATTCAAAGACAGCAGGTGTTAATATGGCAAATATCAGAGAAATACAGACTCGGATCAACAGTGTAAAAGATACAATGAAGATCACAAACGCCATGTATATGATCTCATCTACCAAGATGAGACAGGCGAAGAAAAAGCTGGCAGAGTCAGAACCGTATTTTTACGGACTGCAGGGAGAGATTTCCAGAATCCTGCGTCATATGCCGGAAATCGAACATCTCTATTTTGATAAGAGAGAAGAGGTTCCGAAAGAGAAACGAAAAATAGGTTCGATCGTTATTACTGCAGATAAAGGACTTGCTGGAGCGTATAATCATAATATTGTAAAAGTAGAGGATGAGCTGCTGAAAGAGCCCGGGGAACATAAATTATTCGTGGTCGGTGAACTTGGAAGACATTATTATGCGAATAAAGGTGTGAAAATTGATACGAATTTTCTCTATACAGTTCAGAAACCTACAATGCATAGAGCGAGAGATATTGCAGAAGAGATCTTTTCACAGTTCCGCGAGGGTGAGCTGGATGAGGTATATATCGTTTATACCCGAATGGAAAATTCCATGCTGACAATGGTTGAGAAGATGAAGATCCTTCCACTTGAAAGATCTTCTTTCAATGAGATGAAAATGCCGATCAATATCCATCGTGAAGCGATCGCACTTTATCCATCAGCTGAAGCAGTTCTGGACAGTATCGTACCGAACTATGTGGTCGGTATGATCTATGGATGTCTGGTAGAGGCATATGCAAGTGAACATAATGCGCGAATGACAGCAATGCAATCAGCAACAGACAGCGCGCAGGAAATCATCAAAGATCTTTCTATTATATATAACAGGGCAAGGCAGGCTGCGATCACACAGGAAATTACTGAGGTTTGTGCAGGCGCCAAAGCCCAGAAACGGAAAAGGAAGTGAAAACAGGTATGAATAAAGGACGTATTGTACAGGTCATGGGACCAGTTGTTGACGTTGTATTTGAGGACGGAAATCTGCCGCGTATCAAAGATGCCCTGCAGGTGGAGAACAACGGAAAAACCTGTATTATGGAAGTTGCGCAGCATCTGGGAAATGATGAGGTTCGTTGTCTGATGCTGGCAGCAAGTGAAGGCCTTTGCAAGGACATGGAAGTAACCGCTACCGGTTCTGGAATTAAAGTACCGGTTGGAGAGCAGACACTTGGACGTCTGTTCAACGTACTTGGAGAGACCATCGATAATGGTGAAGAAATAAAAGAAGATACCGAACACTGGGTGATCCACAGAGATCCGCCGTCATTTGAAGACCAGAGCCCGGTTGTAGAAATCCTGGAAACAGGGATCAAGGTTATTGACCTGCTTGCACCTTATGCAAAGGGTGGTAAGATCGGTCTGTTCGGTGGTGCCGGTGTAGGTAAGACTGTACTGATCCAGGAACTGATCCGTAACGTAGCCACAGAGCACGGCGGATATTCCATCTTTACCGGTGTTGGAGAACGTTCCCGTGAAGGTAATGACCTCTGGACAGAAATGAAAGCATCCGGAGTTCTGGATAAGACAGCCTTAGTGTTTGGTCAGATGAATGAACCACCTGGAGCACGTATGCGTGTCGCTGAGACAGGACTTACGATGGCTGAATATTTCCGTGATAAAGAACATCAGAATGTGCTTCTTTTCATTGATAATATTTTCCGTTTTACACAGGCAGGTTCCGAAGTATCCGCACTTCTTGGACGTATGCCATCAGCCGTAGGTTATCAGCCGACACTGGCAACTGAAATGGGTGAACTGCAGGAGAGGATCGCATCTACAAAGAATGGTTCTGTCACATCCGTACAGGCTGTTTATGTACCTGCCGATGACCTTACAGACCCGGCTCCGGCAACTACATTTGCTCATCTGGATGCAACAACAGTACTCTCCCGTAAGGTTGTTGAACAGGGAATTTACCCGGCAGTTGATCCACTGGAATCTAACTCCCGTATTCTGGAGGCAGATATTGTCGGAGAAGAGCATTATGAAGTTGCAAACCGTGTAACAGAGGTTCTGCAGAAATACAAAGAGCTGCAGGATATCATCGCAATTCTTGGTATGGAAGAGCTTTCAGATGAAGACAAGGCAACGGTTATGAGAGCAAGAAAGATTCAGAAATTCCTCTCCCAGCCATTCTTCGTTGCAGAGACATTTACCGGAGTTCCGGGAAAATATGTACCTCTGAAAGAGACGATCCGTGGATTTAAAATGATCCTCGACGGAGAAATGGATGAGTATCCGGAGAATGCATTCTTCAATGTAGGAACGATTGATGAAGTCATTGAGAAGGCAAAGGCTGAAAAAGCAGAATAGAGGTGCCGGGTATGGATACATTTGGACTTAAAATCATTTCCAGTGACCGGGTATTCTATGAAGGACGCTGCAGAAAGATGATCGTGCCGGTACCGGACGGCGGTGGAATGGAGATCCTTCCTCATCATGAAAATATGGTGATCGCTGTTGCAATCGGTGATACAAAACTTCAGTTTGAAGAAGGCGAATGGGTAGATGTCGCTGTGGGAACCGGTTTTCTTGAGATTGTTAACAACCGTGTGACCATGCTGGTGCAGACAGCGGAAAAACCGGAAGACATTGATGCAAGACATGCCCAGGAGCAGAAAGAGTATGCAGAAGAAAGGCTTCGCCAGAAACAGAGTATACAGGAATATTACCGGACACAGGCTTCGCTTTCGAGGGCGATGAACCGGTTGAAGGTGTCAAAGCGAAAAGAATGGTAAATTAGGAAACAAATTTATGTGGAAGCGCGTAATCTACTACAGATTGCGCGCTTTTTCAATACGGAATTTTTGACAAAATTTATTGGGAAAAATGGTGCAATCTTTTACAAAATAAAAGTTTCGATATAGGATAGTTTGTGGTAGAATATATAACAGTGCGCGTGTACTGAGAAACAGGATTTTGAGGTGTTAAATAGTGTGTATTTCATCATAGAAGGAGCAAAAACGTGGAAAAAGAGGAGCTTACGCAATTATTTAATTTCTTTCGGGAGATTGACAAGGAAAAATTTATTGGGAGGCAGACATATCTGACGGATGGGGTGCGTAAGGAGAATGACGCGGAGCATGCGTGGCATATGGCGATCATGACGGTTCTGCTTGCGGGATATTCCAATGAGAAGATTGATGTTCTTAAGACAGTGACGATGCTTTTGATCCATGATATTGTAGAAATTGATGCAGGGGATACCTATGCCTATGATGAGGATGCGAAGAAGACGCAGAAGGAACGGGAAGTGAAGGCTGCGGACCGGATTTTCGGACTTCTTCCGGTAAAGCAGGGAAAGGAATTTCGGACGCTCTGGGAGGAATTTGAGGCACAGGAGACTGCTGAGTCGAGGTTTGCCCGGACGATGGACAATATCCAGCCGATCATGTTAAATGCGGCTACAGACGGCAAAGCATGGGAGGAACATGATGTTCATATTGAACAGATCCTGAACCGTAACCAGAATACGGCAAAGGGCTCAGAAGCAATCTGGGAGTATGCAAAGGAAGAATTTTTAAGACCGAATCTGGAAAATGGCAAGATAAAAAAATAACATAAAAAAAACAAAAATCCCCCTTTTCATTTTCATGAATATGGGGTATCATATACTACAGAGCGCAAAATATAGTGGAGAAACTTAAAAGTGACACTATATTTTGTAGAGCGATGGAACAAAGTTAGGAGAAAGTTGGGATGGGTTTGGAAGTAAAAACGAGAGTAATCAAAAGAAACGGTGAGGAAGTAGACTTCCGGCTGGAGAAGATTGTGAATGCGATCAAAAAAGCGAATGAAGAGGTTGAGAACATCCACAAGATGAATGACTTTCAGATCATTGCAATTGCGGAGAAGATTGCACAGCAGGCAGAGGAATTTACGCATGCAGTGAATGTGGAGGACATCCAGGATATGGTTGAGACCGGCATTATGGAGATGCGTGGTTATGAGGTTGCCCAGAAGTATGTCCGCTATCGCTATAAGAGAGAATTAACCAGAAAGTCGAATACAACGGATAACGGAATCCTTGCATTGATCGATCATATGAACGAGGAAGTAAAGCAGGAGAACTCCAATAAGAATCCTGTGATCAATTCTACACAGAGAGATTACATGGCAGGAGAGGTCAGCAAGGACCTTACCAGGAGAGTCCTTCTTCCGGAAGAAATCGTCCGTGCACACGAAGAAGGAATCATTCATTTTCATGATATGGACTATTTTGCACAGAAAGAGCACAACTGTGATCTGATCAACCTGGAGGATATGCTCCAGAACGGAACTGTCATCAGTGAGACGATGATCGAGAAACCACATAGTTTCTTTACCGCGTGTAATGTGACCACACAGATCGTTGCACAGGTTGCAAGTAACCAGTATGGCGGACAGTCATTTACTCTGTCACATCTTGCACCATTCGTAGATGTAAGCCGTCAGAAGCTCCGCAAGAGTGTCATTGAAGAAAGAATGGAATCAGGAGAGGTTCTGGATGATGCGATTATCGACAAGATCACAGAGAGAAGACTCCGCACCGAAGTACAGAGCGGAATCCAGACAATCCAGTATCAGCTGATCACACTGATGACCTGTAATGGACAGGCACCTTTCGTAACTGTTTTCATGTATCTGGATGAGGTTCCGGAAGGAAGAACCAGGGATGACCTTGCGATGATCATCGAAGAAGTGATGAAGCAGCGTATGCAGGGTGTTAAGAATGAAAAGGGAGTATGGATCACACCGGCGTTTCCGAAGCTGATCTATGTACTGGATGAAGATAATATTACCGAAGATTCCAAATACTGGTATCTGACTGAGCTGGCTGCAAAATGTACCGCAAAGCGTATGGTGCCGGATTATATTTCTGCAAAGATCATGAAAGAACTGAAAGATGGAGATGTTTATCCGTGCATGGGATGCCGCTCATTCCTTACCGTAGAAGATTCCCAGAGAAATGCAGACGGAAGCCATAAGTTCTACGGACGTTTCAACCAGGGGGTTGTGACGATCAACCTGGTGGATGTGGCATGTTCATCAGAAGGCAATATGGAACGTTTCTGGGAGATTCTGGACGAGAGACTGGAGCTTTGTCACAGAGCACTCAGATGCAGACACGAACGCCTTCTCGGAACCGTTTCAGATGTTGCACCGATCCTGTGGCAGAACGGGGCGCTTGCCCGTCTGAAAAAGGGAGAGACCATCGACAAGCTGTTATTTGATGGATATTCAACCATTTCCCTTGGCTATGCGGGACTTTATGAGATGTGTATGCGGATGCTTGGCAAATCCCATACAGATCCGGAAGCAAAGCCATTTGCACTGTCAGTTATGCAGCGTCTGAACGATAAATGTAAAGAATGGAAAGAGGCAGAAAATATCAGCTATTCCGTATACGGAACACCGATGGAATCTACCACATACAAGTTCGCAAAATGTCTGCAGAAGCGTTTCGGAATCATTCCGGGCGTTACAGATAAGAACTATATTACGAACAGCTATCATGTACATGTTACCGAAGAGATCGATGCATTCAGTAAGCTGAAATTTGAATCGGAATTTCAGAAGCTTTCACCGGGCGGGGCGATCAGCTATATCGAAGTGCCGAATATGCAGACCAATATTCCGGCAGTGCTTTCCGTATTACAGTACATTTATGAGAATATCATGTATGCAGAGTTGAATACCAAGAGTGATTTCTGCGAAGTCTGCGGTTATGACGGAGAGATCAAGATCATCGAGGACGAGACCGGAAAGCTGGTATGGGAATGCCCGAACTGTGGCAACCGTGACCAGGACAAGCTTTTTGTGGCGAGAAGAACCTGCGGATATATCGGAACCCAGTTCTGGAATCAGGGAAGAACCCAGGAGATTAAGGACAGGGTGTTGCATCTGTAAGGATGGAAATATTTTTGAAAAAAAGTGAGAAGATATAATAAAGGACACGGCTTTCGTTCAAAGAAGCCGTGTCTTTTATTTAGGACAAGTTATTTAAAGTTAAGTGGATAAACGTCTTTGATCAAACCATCCTGGTCATAAGAAAAATATATCTTTTGGACTATTTCTTTCTTATCGACCGAAAAAGTCACAAGAACAGTTTCGGAATCATCTGTTTTGGAGTCAAGCGAAATATCTTTTACAGCTATTTTGGTATTATTAACAGCTGCCTCTGACAGATAGGTCTGACCATAGGTTGAAACAAAATATTCTAATCGACTGCTTTCAAAATATTTTCCTACAAGCTTGTTCCAGTTCTCAAGAATTTTCTCAGAATTGGCGAAAGCATCATCAGAATTTGCATCATTATTTTCACCGATTACGGTAGAAGCATCCGGAGAGTATAATTCTTCATTTGGCGCGGTAAACATTGCATTGATTACTGCTTCGGCTTCCGGATTTACGGCTGATTCAGATGCCTTTTTGCCTGAGCAGCCAGTAAGCAGAATAAACAAAAGTAACAGAATAAAATAAATTTTTGGTGTTGCTTTTTTCGTCATGAGAATCCCTCCTTTGCTTGTGGGGGCAGTTAAAATAGTTTTCCTACCATTGGCTTGATCTGCCTTTTACATTTTGGGTGTTTATAAGTATAGTATAATGGATCTGGCTGTAAAACGCTAATATTATTTTTGCAAGAAAACAGCTGCCTGGGAGACCGTATGTGGTCAGATCGTAGCAGCACTGATTACAGCGTTTGGAGGAGTCCAAAGACCGCCGGAGTGGTTGGAGTCGTGCTTTACCGGAGGACAATAATAGTTGATTTTCGGGCGTGATTTGCTATAATTGTAAGAAGAGTAAGAATGGACAGCAGAGTAGTCCTGCCATGATGAGAAAAAGGAAAGTATGAAGATATGAATTACGGAACAATCAAAAATTACGATATCGCAAATGGAACCGGCGTCAGGGTCAGCCTTTTTGTGTCCGGATGCCGACATCACTGCAAAGGATGCTTCAATTCCGAAACCTGGGATTTCAATTACGGCAATCCATACACCAAAGAAGTTGAAGCACAGATCCTCGAAGCACTCAAACCGGCATATATCCAGGGATTTTCCCTCCTCGGCGGCGAACCCTTCGAGCCAGAGAACCAGAAAGAACTCGCAGGACTCCTGCAAAAGATCAAAGAAAGCTACCCGGAGAAAAATGTCTGGTGCTACACCGGATACCTCTATGATGTAGATCTCATCCCCGGCGGAAAAGTCTACACCGAATACACGGATCAGATGCTCGATTGCATCGACACCCTCGTGGACGGCGAATTCATCGAAGCCGAAAAAGATCTCACCCTGGAATTCCGCGGAAGCCGCAACCAGAGAATCCTGCATCTTAATGAAATCCGTCAAAATGCGAAAAAATGCGAAAAACTAAAATAATTCATTGACAAAAAAAGACCACTGTGCTATAAATAACAAGTGGTCTTTTTTAGATCATAAAATCAAATAGGGGATTGGTCAAATGGTATGACAGGAGTCTCCAAAACTCTTAGCGGCAGTTCGATTCTGTCATCCCCTGTAAAGCCCTCTCGGAAGCAGTTCCGGGAGGTTTTTTTATACGCTAATAAGTGTTTCTTGAATAAAAGTTTCTTGAATAAAATACAAAAAAGAATGACAGTATCATTTTCTAATGCTATGATATATAGAAATGTAAAGTATGAGTGAGGTGTGGAAAATGAAAATTGAATTAAAAAAATGGAGTATTGAAGATAAAGAATCCCTTATAAGAATATGTAATACTATAGATAGAAACTATTTATCAGATAGATTACCAAATCCATATACAAATGAATCAGCGGAATGGTGGTTAAATGTGGTAAAAGAAAATGAGGGAAAAACGGGTATATTTCGAGAAATTATTGTTGATGGCAAAATAATAGGAACAATATCAGTTGAACAAAAAGAAGATGTCTATCGAAAAGATGCTGAAATAGGATATTATTTATTACCAGAAGAATACTCAAAAGGAATCATGACAGAAGCAGTAAGACAAATCTGTGAAACAGCTTTTGAAAAATTAGACATCATCCGAATCACAGGGCTGGTATACGAACCTAATATTGCCTCCAGAAAAGTACTGGAAAAGAACAACTTTATACTTGAAGACACAATGAAAAAAGCAGTCATCAAAAATAATAATATTTATGATCTTTGCATTTACGGAAAAAATAAGATAACAAGTTAAACAATAAGTAGATCTGCAACCAATAAATGTAAGCGGCAACGAAGCAAAATAATTCCCCTCAGATTCAATTTTTGTGCAATGGAGATGAAA
>ERZ894220.755-NODE-755-length-18613-cov-8.97861_pt1 | contig 18613 bp, 18 predicted proteins | sample MGYA00380292_ERZ894220 | MGnify/ENA primary metagenome ERZ894220 (study PRJEB32331, sample SAMN06328446) | human gut metagenome | biome: human gut microbiome; feature: stool | host: Homo sapiens | collected 2014-12-05 ... | reverse complement strand
AACACCTGGTACGCTGCTGACAGCCATTACAGACATAGGGAGGTTTGGAAAGCTTCCTCTGCAACCCAGCCCTCACCGAGCATGTGAATAGCCTCTAAGTCGGAAACATTTAACACCTACAGAGAGGACATTGAAGTTATCAATGCCACCATGAGTGGTGACAGCTCAAGGTTCTTTGAAGCAGAACGTCTACTCCACTTTGCAGAGCGTAGGTCAATGCTTGAAGAATACAGCGAAGATTTATTTGAGAGATTTGTAGACCACATTCAGGTGTATTCCAGACATGAAGTTGGATTTGTCATGAAGTGTGGTCTTACTTTTAAGGAGATGATTTGATGGGACATACGCCACTTGGCTATCGTATCGAGAATGGCATCGCAGTTATCGATGAAGAAGCTGCAGCAAAGGTGCGACAGCTATACAAGAATTACCTTGGCGGTCTTTCACTTACGAATGCTGCTAAGGAAGCTGGAATCAATGCACTGCACGCTGGTTCCAAGCGAATTATGCAAAACAAGCATTATCTCGGTGATGACTTTTATCCAGCCATCATCGATAAGGAAACCTTCATTGCTGCAGGTAGAGAAATCAGGCGCAGGTCAGCCAAACTTGGTCGCAACGATAGATTCAAAGAAATACCTGAGAAGAAGGCTCCGATACTCTTCCGCTTCGGCGATATCACAGAGTATTTTGACAATCCAGTAAAACAGGCTGAGTACTTATACAGCCTTATAGAAAGCGAGGTTATTTGATGGGAAATGTAATGGTCATTCCTGCCAAACGACAAATTGGTAATACCGGTCGTAAGCAGGATGCAAAGCCTAAGCTCCGAGTCGCGGCGTACTGTAGAGTTAGTACTGACAGCGATGAGCAGGCTACAAGTTATGAGGCTCAGGTTGAGCACTATACAGAATATATTAAGAAGAACCCTGAATGGGAATTTGCCGGAATATACGCTGATGATGGTATTTCCGGTAAAGAACCTATCCATGTTGCATTGACATCGTTATCAACTGATAGCTTTACTATGTTTGAACGAATTAAATCTTCACCCTTTAATGTTAAAAAGGCAAAAATGACAGTCAAAACCAAGCCTATAACTACAGGCTTAATCCATTTTTTCTTTTTCTTTTGAAGTTGGTCTTGTCCAAACCTCTTCACGCTTATTTTGTCGTTCTTCATATTTATTCATCCTCTTTGCTATTTTCTTTTGGGGTTACTGGCTTCTCTCCAAATTCAAATCTTGCTTCACGTGCAGCAGTTGCTGCTGTAGCTAGTTCTTCTTCTGTCACATTAGGGAGAACCCACAGTCCACGCATAAAGCGCGAATAATATTCTTTTTCTGACAACTCTTCTGGAGCAAGAAATCTAACATTCTCAGGATATTTCTCTGATGGCCATTCCCATACATACTCCATAATACCGGCAAATACATCTATTTTCACAGCTTCTGGAGAACCCACCAAGACCGAGAATTTGATATTTTCATTGTCTTTGTTAAAGCAGAATTCCTCGCACTTTTTCATTTCATACTCACTTAATGGCTTAGCTTTGATTTCAAACCATCTGTCAAGGCTTGGAATATAGAAGTCTGGGAGATAACGAATACCATTCATCTCAAACCCTTCAACTTCGTATTCATATTTCAAACCAATCATATCGAAGAAAACAGCCCAACGAGCTTCCAAGCGACTTCTAAATCTGAAACCATTGTATTTTGTCTCGATAGGTTTTATTGTTTTTTCCACTTTCGCTTCTCCTTCCATAACATCTAATCCACTGCCTGCTATATTTCCCACAGTCGAGTTGCCGGATTAGACAACATCTAAATCACTCACTCAAATTGAGTTAGCACCCTAGATAACATCTATCCTAGTGCCACAACCCACGACATCTAATCCACTGCCTAAACCCTCTGACCATTTTTACAGTAGATATGTTTCAATATAAGAAATACGGACTTTCATGAGCTATTGCCTAATCTCAAAAAAGCCCGTAAATACGCTACTTTTCGCTATTTATTTCTCTTTCCTAGACATCAAGCAGACCGTCTCAACATGGTAAGTGCCCGGAAAAAGATCCACACACCCAATCCGTTCTACCTGATATCCTCTTCCCTGCAGAAGCTCCAGATCTCTTGCCAGGCTGGTCGGTTTGCAGGCAATATAAACCATTCTCTCCACACCAAAATCAATGATCTTTTCCAGTGCTTTCGGATGCACGCCGTCTCTTGGGGGATCCAGCACGATCAGATCCGGTACTTCACCCAGATCATCGATTACTTTCAACACATCTCCAGCCCAGAAGGTACAGTTATCGAGTCCATTTAAAGCAGCATTTTCTTTTGCAGCCTCTACCGCCTCTTCAACAATCTCCACACCTACTACTTTTTTTGCCACTGGTGCAAGGATCTGTGCAATCGTTCCGGTTCCACTGTAGAGATCAAAGATTACCTTATCTTTTGTCTCACCGATATAAGATCTTGCTGCCTCATAAAGCACTTCCGCGCCAAGGGAATTAGTCTGGAAAAAAGAAAATGGTGTGATCTTGAACTTCAGTCCCAGAAGTTCCTCATAGAAATAATCCTGTCCATATAAGGTTCTGGTTCCTTCATCTTTTACCACATCCGCAAGGCTGTTATTGGTTGTATGAAGAATTCCGGCAAGCTTCCCATCATAAGAAAGACCGGTAAGCTTTTCCACCAGTCCGGCTTCATCTAGCTGTGCCTCCGATGTTGTTACCAGATCGATCAGAATTTCTCCGGTACGAACTGCCTTTCTCACAAGAAGATGACGGAAAAATCCAGTATGGCGCATTCTGTGATAATACGGAAGACCTGTATCTGTCGCGAACTCCAGAACAGCCTTTAAAATTCGTCTGAAATCCTCATCCACGATCTTGCATTCTGTAACATTTACAATATCGTGAAAGCTGCCTCTTTTATGCATACCAAGTGCAAGAGGCCCGTCCTTATATTCGTCTCCAAAAGAAAATTCCATTTTATTGCGGTATCCCTCTCTGACCGGGCTTTCTTTAACACCCTCCCAGATATAATCACCATCAACCGCCGCATCCATCATTGCACGGATCTGCGCTTCCTTCATCTCCACCTGCTTTTCATACGGCAGATTCTGATAAGTACATCCGCCACAGGCTCCAAAATGCGGACATACCGGCTGACATTCTTCCGGTGAATGCTCCAGAATTTCCAGAAGCCGACCCTCTGCCTGACCTTTTCGTATCTTATTCACCGCGAAACGCACCTTCTGTTCCGGAACGGTATTCTTCACAATCACTTTTTTTTCTTCGCCCTCTACCACGGCAAATCCTTTATTCGGGAAATCTACCCTTTCTATATATCCTTCTAATATCTGTCCTTTTTTCATCTATCTATATACCCTCACATAGAAAAGGCAGGAATCTTTGACAATTCCTGCCTTCGCTGCTTTCTTAATATTACTGTACTTCGTCTTCGTCACTGAAGAAATCATTGTCGAAATCATCGTCAAAATCTTCTTCAAAGTCTTCCAGATAATCCGGAGTAAAGAAACAATATACTGCATATGCAATTGCTGCAACTGCTGCTACCGCACCGATAATTGCAAGAATCCAGAGAACAGTTGTCTTCTGATCATCATCTTTCTTATGCATCATATCGTTGAGTTTCGTTGTTGCAAGTAATTCTTCGATTCTGTTCATCTCCATACACGCCCTTTCTGCCGTCACTTTCCGCTTCGGCTCACTCATTATTTATAGCTAGTATACCACAAATCCATGCATAATTTCCACCATATTGCACAGATTTTACGAAAAAGAATGTGTTTCTTAGGCACATAGTGCAGTTTTAGTCAATTTTCTGCAGTTTTGCAAACATGGCAAACATCTTCTTCGTGCCCGCCGTATCAAAGTCCACAGTCACTTCGTAGTCTCTTCCGCCTTCTGTGATCTGTGTCACCAGTCCTTCCCCAAACTTTATATGACGCACTCTGTCCCCCACATCATATCCCGGACCTTTTCCCTTGGTCACAGTAAACTGCTGTGCAGGCTTTGTCGCCGCGAACGCTTTTGTCGCAAATGCCTGCTTTGCCTGACGGTAAGCAGATACCTTTGGTTCCTCCTCTGTCTGCTCTTTTTTGAACAGGGCACCGGTAGAAAGCAGACTCAGCGGAATCTCTTTTAAGAATCTGGACATCTTATTATACTGTGTCTCACCGTGTACCATCCGTCGTCTTGCACAGGTCAGCGTCAGATTCTCCTTTGCACGGGTAATTCCCACATAGCAGAGTCTTCTCTCTTCTTCCAGCTCTGCCGGATCATCTGCCGTGATCGTCATATAGCTTGGGAAAATCCCATCTTCCAGGCCGGCGAGATAGACGTGTGGAAATTCCAGACCTTTCGCACTATGTAAAGTCATCAGCACCACATAGTCCGTCTCCTCATCAAGACTGTCGATATCTGCAACCAATGCCACTTGCTCTAAAAAGCCGGAAAGTGTCGGTTTTTCATCTTCTGCTTCACAGGATTCTTCGTATGCAACAATTTTATTCCGAAGCTCTTCAATATTTTCCAGACGGCTTTCTGCTTCTTCATCAGAATCCGCCTGCAGTTCTTCTACATATCCAGTTGCATCGATAATCTCATCCATCAGCTCCGCTACACTCATGCGTTCGCCTTCGGCTTTGAAATGCTCAATCAGGGCTGCAAAGGATTCGATTTTGCCAAGCGCACGTCCGATTCCCGGAACCGATCCTGCTGCCAGGATTGCTTCATAGAAACTTATTTCCCGTTCCGTTGCATAATCCTGTACCCTTCCGATAGTTGTCAGTCCGATTCCCCTCTTCGGCACATTGATGATCCTCCGCACTGCCAAATCATCTTTTCCATTATCTACTGTTTTTAAATATGCCAGCAGATCCTTTATTTCGCGTCTTGCATAGAAGTTTACTCCACCAACGATCTTATACGGAACATTGGATACCACCATCTTTTCCTCGAATATACGGGACTGCGCATTGGTTCTGTATAAAATAGCGAAATCCTTGTATTCTCTTTTTCCACTGTTCACCTTGTCTTTGATATCACTGACAATATAATCCGCCTCATCGTAAGCAGAATCAAACTGACGGAACTGAATCTTCTCACCCTCACCATTCTCGGTCCAGAGCGACTTCTCTTTCCGTCCTGTATTGTGACGGATCACTTCATTTGCTGCGTTCAGGATTGTGGATGTGGAACGGTAATTCTGTTCCAGCTTGATCACCTTCGCATTCGGATATTCTTTTTCAAAATTCAGGATATTCATGATATTCGCACCCCTGAATTTGTAGATCGACTGGTCGTCATCACCAACTACACACAGATTCTGATACTTACCGGCAAGAAGACTTACCAGCTTAAACTGTACCGTATTCGTATCCTGATACTCATCCACCATGATATAACGGAATCTTTCCTGATAATACTCCAGCACGTCCGGCTGTGTCTGAAGAAGCTGTACCGTCTTTAAAAGCAGATCGTCAAAATCGAGTGCATTGTTAGCTTTCAGCTGCTTTTCATACTCGGTATAAACCTGTGCAATCTTCTTTTTCGCCCAATCTCCTTCTGCACGAAGTGTCATCTCTTCCGGTGTGACAAGCTCATCTTTTGCGGAAGAAATCGCACTAAGAAGCGACCGTTCCTTAAACATTTTCGTATCGATCTGCAGATATTTACACACATCCTTGATCAGTGTCTTCTGATCATCTGCATCATAAATCGTAAAATTTGTATCATACCCGAGCCGGTCAATATATCTGCGCAGGATCCGCACACACATTGAATGGAAGGTGCTCACCCAGATACTTTCCGAACCGAATCCAACAATCTGATCCACTCTCTCACGCATCTCCCCGGCTGCCTTGTTCGTAAATGTGATCGCCAGGATATTCCATGGGTTCACACCTATCTGATCGATCAGCCAGGCAATCCTGTGTGTAAGGACACGTGTCTTACCGGATCCTGCTCCGGCAAGGATCAGAAGCGGACCCTCTGTATAGAAAACAGCCTCCTGCTGTTTGTCATTTAATGTATCATAAATACTCATATTTTTGTTCCTCTTTCTTCTCCTCTCTCGAGGCTCTATTGCATCATTATATTATAAAAAAAGTGGGGTGTCAAAGAATCTCTCCTCCCTATTTTTCGTCGTAAAAATAGAAAAATCCAGCTCCTTTTTTCTTATCTGTAAAATTTTGTAAAATATCTGGACTTTAAAATTTTAATGTGCTAAAATGTTATTGTATGAATGAGTGGGGCAGTTTTTGTCACACTCTTATTGATTATTTGTCACGGAGGGATAATATAATGAGTAGAAAAATCAGAACAGAAGCGGTCGATTCTCTATTTGACGCCGTTCTCAGTCTGAAAAGCAGAGAAGAATGCTACACATTCTTTGAAGATGTCTGCACGATCAATGAGCTTTTATCGCTTTCACAGCGTTTTGAAGTAGCTAAGATGTTGCGTGATCAGAAAACATACCTGGAGATTGCAGAAAAGACCGGTGCTTCCACAGCAACAATCAGCCGCGTAAACCGCTCTCTTAATTATGGTAATGATGGATACGATATGGTATTTGAGAGACTTCAGTCGGGGGCTGAAGAATCCGAATCTTAATTTTACAGACACCGGCAGGAGCTGGTAGTAACAGCCATTGCCAGACACATAATAGTAAAAAAGGAACGAATTTCAAAATCTGAAATCCGTTCCTTTTTTATCCTTTTTTTAACTAACGCTTTTATTTTTTCTTATCCGGCTTTGGAAGTTCGTCCACCATTTTTTCGATCAGCTGCTTTTTCACATACACATCAAAACTGAGATTGCAGATAAAGGCAAACTTCTGAAGCTGTTCTCTTTCTTCATCATCCACACATGCAAAAGAATGCTCAGCAGTCTCATACGCCTTGCGAATACTATCCTGCAGCTCTCCAATCCTGCTTTTTTCCATCTTACAGACTTCTTCATAGATGCTTTCCATGTCAAATTCCGAATCTACAGCAAAATATTTGTCCGTCAGTGGCTTTAACAAGATCTCAATATCTTTGATCGAGAGCAGGTTCTTAAAATAATAGACAAAAATCAAAACCAGAAGGTGCTCTTTGGAATACTTTTTCTTGATCGGAGGCGGAAGCAGATTGTTCTTCGCATAATTATTGATCATCGTTTTCGTCAGGATCTTATCATCCTCATAACGCTTCGTCGAACTGAGCTGCTCCTCCATAAAAGTTGTTACCTGATCCATATATAAATCTATATTCGGAATATCTACCGGATGAATATAATCAATTCCACCGACACTTTCCAGGATACTGTTTAATAAATCTTCCGTATTTATCGTCATTCTTTTTCACCTCAATATAGATATTATATAGTATTAAAAACTAGATATCAAGTCTTTTCTCTATCTTTCATCCAGGCTTTTTTAACGTAAGTGACGTATTAACAATTCACTTTTTTCTGTTTCCACATATTCCGTTTATGCCGGATACATGATTCCAGAAGCTCTGCAGAAGTATTAACGGTCAGTTCTTCCGGAAAATGACTCTCCTCGATCACCGGGAGCGCATAACTGTAATCTGCAAGATCTACATCCATGTGTGCGTCGCTTCCCATCGTAACCGGAACTTCGTATTTCTTACAGTATTCAAGCATTTTTAAATCATTTTTCCTGGTATCCACGCGGAATCCGCCAGGTCTTAACGAACCGTTATTTACCTCCAGAATGGTTCCTGTCTCTTTTGCTTTTTTTGCCAGCTGTTCATAATCCACCGGATATCTTCCGTCATCCGGATGTCCAATAATGTGAATCAGCGGATTCTCCATTGCCGCAAGGTATGCTGCCGTGATTGCCTCTTCCGTCCGCTCGCCTTTATAACAAGGTCCATGAATACTTGCAATTGCAAGATCCATCTGACAAAGTGTGCTCTCCGGAAGGTCAACCTCTCCCTTTTCATTCATAATATTCAGTTCCACACCCATGAACAGTCTCACGCCGTACATTTCACGCGGTACGATATGCAGATTCTGGAAATAGAACTCATGACAGGTTCCCGGCATCTGCGGTGCATGTTCAGTCAGTGCAAATGCCTCCAGTCCTTTCTCTTTCGCCATCTGTGCCATCTCACGGATCGTATTATATGCATGTCCGCTGACAATGGTATGTGCATGTGTATCTAAAACTATTTTCATCGGTCTTTCCTCCTGCCTGCTCTTTGTCTGTATTCTCACAGCTCATCTTTTCTTATATTCTTATGATAAACTGATTCTTTCTTTTTTACAATCCGTTTTTTCCCGCTGTTTTCATTTCTAAAATTTCTATAAAATGTGCGGTGTTTTTGTTGTCACATGGTACAATAGACTATAAGAATATTTAACGAAAGAGGTTTTTTTATGAATCTTTTAGCAGCACTTGCAAGTGTACGGATCTTTCCCGGAAAAGCTTCCCATCAGACACTGACTACCCGTTGGGGAAAAGCTCTTGATCCGCAGCACATACTGGAAGAATATCCACGTCCGCAAATGATCCGCGATCAATATATCAACCTGAATGGAGAATGGAATTACACAGTTCTTTCAGAGAAAAATACCATAACCAAAGAAGGAACTCTTCTCGTTCCTTTTTCTCCGGAAGCCCCTCTTTCCGGTGCCGGTTTCCAGTTAAAACCGCACGAAAAAATGCTCTGTGAGCGCCTTCTGCCGATCAAGTGCCTACCTTCCGACGGATCCCGGTGCATCTTACATTTTGGTGCAGTCGATCAGTATGCAAAAGTTCTGGTAAATGGAAAAGTAGTTGTCTCACATATCGGCGGATATCTTCCATTTTCTGCTGATATCACAGATGCTCTGCAGGCGGGTTCCAACACTCTGACTGTACACATTGAAGACCGTTCCGACACTTCTTATCACAGTGTTGGAAAACAGAAATTAAAGCGTGGCGGAATGTTCTACACCGCCCAGAGTGGAATCTGGCAGACAGTATGGATGGAATGGGTTCCGGCTGTCTATGTCAAAGAACTGGAGCTCACCCCTTTATATGAAAAAGAGACGGTACACGTATCCCTTCTTTTAAATCATCCGATTTCCGGATGCAGCGATGCCGAAGCGGTTGTCTGTCATGTCAGAGACATGGACGGTCGCCTGATTTCCAAAGGGATCTGCACCAATCAGTCTGACTCTCTATGCTGTTACTCCTGCTACTGTGACGTCAACAATATGCATCCCTGGAATCCGGATGATCCTTATCTTTATACGATGGAGATACAGGCAGGCGAAGATAAAGTCACCGGCTATTTTGCAATGCGTACCTTTACCATCGAACCGGATAAAAAAGGACTTCCCCGTTTCTGCCTGAACCATGAACCGCTTTTTCTGAATGGCGTCCTGGATCAGGGATACTGGCCGGACGGACTTTACACTGCGCCATCTGATGAAGCGCTGATCTATGATATCCAGACCATGAAAAATCTCGGCTTCAACATGATCCGTAAGCATGTAAAAGTCGAGACTGCAAGATGGTATTATCATTGCGACCGCCTGGGAATGATTGTCTGGCAGGACATGGTAAACGGCGGTACCTACAATGCTCCGTTCATGACCTGGCTGCCTGCGCTCTTTCCAAAATTCAAACTGCATACCAGTGACCGGATTCATCCTCTCTTCGGCAGGAAAAATGTACATGGCAGAGAAGAATTCATCCGCGAATGCAAAGAAACTGTCGCTGCCCTAAAAGCATTCCCATGCATCAGCACCTGGGTGATCTTCAATGAAGGCTGGGGACAGTTTGATTCGAAAAAGCTCACTGCCTTGTTCCGCGAACTGGATGACACCCGGCTCATCGATTCCGCCAGTGGCTGGTTTGACAGACGGCAGGGAGATTTCAAAAGTGAACATAATTACTTTGCAAAGCAGTTCGTAACTCCATCTGACCGCGCTTTCGTCATCTCCGAATACGGCGGCTACACCTGCCAGGTCAAAGGACATACCTGCTCCGGCAAGACATACGGATATAAGATCTGCTCTTCACCGGAAGAATTCCAGACAGCCTATCATAAACTTATGGCTGAAGAAATCGAGCCACTCAAAGAACAGGGCTTGTGCGGAGCAGTATATACGCAACTCTCCGACATCGAAGATGAAATAAACGGGCTGATGACGTACGACAGGGAGGTTTGCAAGTTGTAGGTGGTTGGCAAAGTTACGCACCCATGGATTCGGATTCACCCCCGCTCGCGCTTAGTCCGCAAACGTAGCGGATACTAAGTTCGATGATGTCTGACGACATCCTCTCACTAAGTACCGACGTTTCCGATGGGGTTCATTCCGAATGCATGGGTGCTTGCGTTTGTCGCTCCAGTACAAATTGTGCGGAGGCGCTTCGCTGCCGCACTGGGAAAATACTATTTTAATTTCAGTGGGATAGGTTGCACAGGAACGTAAACTTCATATCATTCACTTATACTTCTCCAGTACCGATATTAAATTTTATAGTATCTACTAATTGGCATCCTACATAAATCCATTGCCACCACTTCCCGTCAGACAACATATCAGGCGACGCGCAGCGGATGCCGTCCCCCTGGTATTAGTTTTTTGTGCGCTTAGTATGGTGCCGTCTTCCCCTTCGCCGATGCGGTTCTGGTGTCATAGCACAGCCCGGGGCAGAACGATATTTCTGCTTTCGGGCGTCCCTTTCCCATCACCTAACTCATCAGCAAAATCCCCGAAAACGGCGGCAGGTCCAGCGTCACATGCGTCCCTTTTTTTGCTTTTGCCGGCAATGTCTTTTTCTTTTTTGTATTTCCTCCATATTCGTCCCAGTCCGTATTCAGTACCACACTGAGTTTTCCTTCTTCTTCGGTATCCAGTTCGTAATCTTCCTGTTCTTCGTCTGAGAAGTTGAATATCGCGATAAAGTTCTTATCTTTTCCTTTTCTTTTGATTGCATAGATACAGCGTTCTTCCTGATGACAGTCCAGCCATTTGAAATTCTCCGGATCGTAATCATGCCAGAATGCATCATTTTCCTGACCGATACGGTTCAGTTCGATCATATATCGGTGAAATGCACCATGGAGCGGATATTTTAAGATATCCCAGTCCTGCTCGCGGCTTTCATCCCACTCGCGGAGCTGACCGAATTCATTTCCCATAAAATTCAGCTTCTTACCAGGATGCGCCATCATATACAGATACATGGCTCTTGCCTGCGGGAACTTATCCTCATATTCTCCGTTCATCTTCTGGAGAATCGTTGCCTTTCCATGTACCACTTCATCATGACAGTATTCCAGCAGAAAACGCTCATTATAATAATACATCATCGAGAACGTCAGCTTATGATAATCTCTGCTTCTGTATTCTGGTGCACTCTGGAAATATTCCAGCGTATCGTGCATGAAGCCAAGATCCCACTTGTAATCAAAACCAAGTCCTCCCTGGTCAACCGGTTTGGTGACACCTGGAAAATTAGTGGAATCTTCTGCGATCAGCATGGCCGTCGGATGAAGGGACTTTAGTCCCTGGTTCATCACCTTCAGAAAATCCAGTGTCGTTCCGTTGACACCTCTGGTCTCGTCACCCTGCCAGTAGATCAGACGGCTGACCGCATCCATACGGATTCCGTCAAAATGGAACTCACTCAGCCAGTAATTTGCTGCCGACTGTAAGAAACATCGTACTTCCCCTCTGGAATGCATGAAATTACAGCTTCCCCATTCGCTTTCACCTACTGCCGCATTTGGATATTCATACAGACAGGTTCCGTCAAATTCTTTCAGTCCATAATAATCGACTGCAAAATGTACCGGAACAAAGTCCATGATCACACCAATTCCTGCCTGGTGACACTCATCCACAAATTTTTTCAGCTCATCCGGTGTTCCATAGCGTGCGGTCGGTGCAAAAAATCCGGTATTCTGATATCCCCAGGATCCGTCAAACGGATGCTCGGAAAGCGGCATCATCTCAATATGGGTATAGTGATTCTTTTTTACATAAGGAATCAGAAGCTTTGCAAGCTCAGTATAAGTATACCAGTCTGTCTGCCCTTCTCCTTTTTTTCTCCAGGATCCTGCATGGATCTCGTAGATATTTACCGGACTGTCAAATCCGACCGTCCGGTTCTTCATCCATTTTTCATCCTTAAATTTATAACTATAAAGGTCCGTTAAGATCGAGCAGTCTCCTGGTCTTAATTCCATCTGGAAACCATATGGATCACAGTGCTCTACCCTTCCGCCATTTGCTGTGTAAATGCAGTACTTATACATCTGACCAGTCTTCGCCGGAATCGGCTGCGACACATATACACCGCTCTGTCCCTCCTGATACATCGGGATCTCTGTCCAGTTACTGAACTCTCCAAATACGCACACTCCTTTTGCCGATGGCGCAAACACACGGAAAATAAAATTTTCACCCTCTTTATGTGCTCCAAAATAACGATATACATCAAAAAGATGCCCTGTATAAAACTCCTTCCGCATCTCTTTTCCCCCTGTTTATTTATTTTTTTGAAAAGATATGTTTGATAAAAACATACATTACTATGGCAAATGCCATCAGATATCCAAACGCACCGATTGCCGGAATCCCCCACAACCTTGGCTGCATATTGGTTGTACAGATAATACTGGAACTGATCAGAAGTGCCATCACCCACAGCCCCATTACAATATTCCGCACCAGCCTCCTGAGCAGTCTGGAAAGCTCATCCGAAGTATGAAGATCCAGGTTGACTCTGGTCTGTCCTTTCATGTGACCCTGCAGGATGTCTGCTGCAAGGGAAGGAATATCCACTGCCTTGTGAAGAGAACGATACAGTCTTTTTGCATCATTCTTCATCTCTTTTTTCCACTGCTCCTTCGTCAGAAAGTTCTCCTTCATCCGTGCCGCCGCAATCTCAACCATGTTGATCTGCGGACTGATCTCGGCAAGCACACCTTCCATATTGGTAAGTCCTCTTGCAAGCATAGTAAGTCCATGAGGCATGGAAATTTTATTTTCCTTCATCACTTCCATCAAATCCTGCATAACTTCCGCAATATCGATATCACCCATATCAACCGTGCCATATTTTGCCATCAGATTATTGATATCTTCATACAGCTTGCTCTGATCCGGCTTTCCGCGGAACTCGCCAAGTGCCATCACCGCTTCCTGGATCAGGCCGATGTCATTCTCTGCCACACCTTTGACTGCATTGCTGATCTGCTCCCGGTCACGCTCGGTAAGTCTTCCCATCATTCCCATATCGATCCAGACAATCTTGCCGTCACGGATGCGCACATTGCCCGGATGCGGATCAGCATGAAAAAAGCCATCCTCCATAACCTGGCGAATATAATTATCTACAAGCTTTGTTCCAATCTCATTCAGATCATAACCATTTGCCAGCAGATTTTCTTTATCGTTGATCGCAAATCCGTCAATATATTCCATCACCAGCACATGGTTGGTCGTATATTCGCGATAGAGCCGGGGCGTTGCAACAAAAGCCACATCCTGATTGCGCTGGGCAAATTCTTCCATACTGGCAGCCTCCAGAAGGAAATTCATCTCCTGCTGGGTGACAGTCCAGAGCTCGTCCAGAACCATGTTAATATCCACCATGTCCTTGATCGTACCTGGCGGAACCAGCTTTGCCGCTTTGTGGAGTAAGCTGATATCTCTGGACATTACCTTATAGATGCCCTGCCTCTGAACTTTGACGACAACGTCTTCCCCAGTCTTCAGAACCGCCCGGTGGACCTGTGCGATCGACGCCGATCCCAGTGGATGCACATCAATGCTCTGGAATACTTCGTTCCACTCATAGCCGTAGGACTTGCGGATCACTTCTGCTACCTGTTCAAATGGCATCGGTGTCACCTCGGAATGAAGCCGCATCAGTTCTTCACAATAGCTTTTCGGAAGAATGTCGGAATGCAGTGACATGATCTGACCAAGCTTAATATAAGTCGGTCCCAGATCCTCCAGGATCAGCCGTAGCTTTTCCGGGGTAAGTCCACCGGTAATCCCATGTTTTCTGAGGACTGCCGTCATCTCCCGCAGTCTGGAACTGTATTTATTTGACTCTTTTGGCTGGTTTTTGTTACTCATTCATGCCCTCGTCGCCAGATTCGATTGCTTCGACTTCTTTTGCTGCTTCCTCTGCCGTCTCTGTTTCAACAGTTTCAACCGTCTCTCCTGCCTGTTCTACAGCTTCTTCTACTTCTTTTGTTTCTTCTTCTGAAACTGCTGCTTCACGTTCATAAATTCTTTCTTTGAGCTGTTCAATCTGCTCCGGTGTCATCTTGTCAAGCAGCTCGTCCAGTTCTTCCGGTGAAGATGTCCTGACAGAAACATTGACATTTTCTTTTACGGTCTTCTTGATATTGTGGCGAAGTTCCTGATTCAGAACTTTTCCCTGTTCTACAGCTGCTTCTCCACGTTCCGCCATCTTATCCAGAACTTCTTTTGACTTTTCTGCAGTTACTGCTGCTGTACCAATCCCTGCAAGTAATACTTTTTTAACTCCATCTCCTAAACTTCCCATAACGTCTATCTCCTTTCACAATTTCAATCTGCTTTAAAGTCCAAGGAACGTAAGCCCCTTTGGCAGAAAAATAATAATCCCGGCGATCGCTGCCATAATTGCTGCGATCAGAACCGCACCTGCTGCTGTATCTTTTGCAATCTTTGCAAGTGGCTTCCGCTCTTCCGTCACCAGATCGACCACCGCTTCTACTGCGGTATTGACCAGCTCCAGCGCCATGATAAGCCCAAAAAGCGTCAGGCAGATGCACCATTCCAGCGATGAGATCTTCAATATCACTCCGGCAATCACTACCAGAACCGCTGCCGCACAGTGAATCTTCATATTCCGCTCTTTTTTGATACAGGTACCAATTCCTTCAAATGCGTATCCAAAACTCTTATAGAGCGGATCTTTCTTCTGACTGTCCATATTTCATCACCTGCTTCTTATTATTGTCTTTATTTTACCAAATCAGCTCTATAATAACCAGTCTTTTCCGTATTTTCTTTCTATACAATCTGTAAAAATTGTAAATTTGTATTTGTATGATGTAAGAGTCAAAATTCACTTTTGACTCTTACATCATTTGTATTGAAAAAAGCGGAAATACCATTTCTGATATTTCCGCTTCTCTGTCTGTTTATTTTATCTCTAATTCATCCATCGTTGTTTCCGCATTCATTGCAAAAAGTACACCTCCGAGGAATCCCGGGAAAACAATCGCATATCCTGCAAATATGATCAGCCAGGATATTCCTTTTAACGCCACCAGACTGACAACTCCCCAAAGTGCTGCACCTATAACCCCCCACAATAATGCATTCGTCAGCAGAAACCATCCTGTCATACTCTTTTTTCCATATTTTTTATTCTTCCAGAAATCCCACAGCTTTCTCATTTTACATCTTCCTTTCCAAATTCCTTACCTTTAACAGAATCTTAACAAAGGTATGTAAAATCCAAAGGATCCGCCATGTAAAATCTATGTAAGAATTTTAAATCACCTGATGCTTCAGCCACTTTCTGCTGTGGAATCTCCACGAAAAAATAATCCCACGGAGTGTCCAGTCTGAAAACATTCCGATCCACACGCCCATCGCTCCGACACCAACTACCCGGATCATAAATACGCTGAGGCAAAAACGGCACAGCCACATGGTCGTGCAGGACGTGATCATTGAAAATTTCACATCTCCCGCCGCACGCATACCATAGCCCGGGATAAATGCCATAATCCATACCAGTGGCTTTACAATCGTGATCCACATCGTCATGTGGAAACACATATCCGCGCTTTCTTTTTCCATGTCGCCAAGAATCGTGATCGGCTTTGTCAGCGCAAATACGCTCAGACAGCTGATGATCAGAATCACTTCTGCGATCATGCAAAGCTTCTTGATATAGTAAACTGCTTCGTCCTTTCTTCCGGCTCCGATACACTGTCCAACAATCGTCATCAACCCAACTCCGACTCCGATTGCCGCAATTCCGTTCAGGTTTTCCAGAATACTCGTCATTGCCTGTGCCGCGATTGCCACTGTGCCAAGTGTTGATACGGAAGACTGAATCGCAAGCTTTCCAAGCTGGAACATACTGTTCTCTACCCCTGACGGGATACCGATACTCAGAATTCTCCGGATCATCCGGAAGTCCGGACGGATTTTCAGATAATCACGCACCACGATCGGCTGCCTGTCTCGACGCAGCTGGATCAGAACTACAACAGCACAGAAAACACGTGAAATCAGAGTTGCAAGTGCTGCCCCTGCAACACCCATATGAAATCCCCAGATCAGCATCGCATTTCCTGCAATGTTCATCACATTGGATATCATGGAAATGAGCATCGGACCTTTCGTATTATCCTGTGCCCTGAAAATCGATGCTGCCGAATCATAAGCCGCGATAAATGGAAAGGACAGTGCCGTGTAGAAGAAATAAATTTCCGACGCACGCATGACCTCCGCCTCCACTGATCCAAAGATCAGATGCAGCATCGGCTTTTGGAAAACAAGACAGATCAGGCTGATCACAACCGAAATTGCCGTAATAATAAACAGCACCTGTCTCGCGGACTCATTTGCCTTCTTCACATTCTTCTGCCCGATATACTGTGCACAGACGATCGCGCCTCCTGCAGCAAGTGCAGAAAATGCCTGGATCACCAGCACATTGATCGAGTCCACCAGAGATACCGCCGAAATCGCCGCCGATCCAACATTGCTTACCATCATCGTGTCCGCTGTTCCCATGATGGAGTTCAACAATTGTTCCAGAACGACCGGTATCAGAAGACCTGCGATCATTTTATTTGTGAACATATGCTTTTGTTCCATTTTCTTTTGACGCCCCTTTACCTACTGCTTCTCTTTTCTTTCATTCCTGATTTGAAATCATTTTTTAAGTCACCTTTGCCATTATGGTCTTTTTAATCTCATAATGCAAGTATTTTTTGTCATACATAATTCTTCCTTCTATCCATGTCTCTTCCTGTCCTGCATACTTTCCATCTGTCTGCACATACTACTCTTATCCTGCCCGGCAGCTTTTTAAGATTTTATCTTCTTCTGCCATATGGCATATCAATTAAGGAGGTTTCCATGAAAAAACAAAAACATTCTAAGATTTTATCTCGCGAAAAATCCAATCAGGAGATCATTGATTCCTACGATTATCTTTCCAATGCGGCATCTGCGCAAGACTGCACCGGACTGATTCCTTCCGGACCTGCAAGTAAAGCAGAACTGGAATCTTACGAAGAAGTCTATCATTATCAGCCACCAAAAATTGATCCGGATAATACTGCCACCTAAAATGTCTTGTCGCATCTGCCAAGTAAATAAGGAACAGCCCAGACATTTTGCCAGAAACTGTTCCTCTTATTTACGCAATCAGTACGTCCAAGTCCGGGATTTTCTCCCTATTCCAGAATCAATTCCGGCTTAAACTTCAGATAATCCCCCGATACCAGTTTATATTCAATTCCATTTACATATCCCTTAAAGCTGTCATCGAACCGTTCCTTCCCGTGGCAGTGTGAATAGATCACCTTTTCTGCACCATATTGCTCTGCCATCCGGGTAAACGGACTCTCTTCCTCTCCGATCGATGTCGGCGGATAATGCAGAAACATGATAAACTTCTGGTATCCTGCCTTTTTCGCCATTTCAAAAGAGACCCTCAGGCGCTCGATTTCCCGGCTGCGCAACTTTTCAAAATGTTCGATCGTATCTTTCCCTTCATAACAGTAACCCTTTGTCCCAACCAAAGCATACTCGTCATATGCATAAAAATTATTCTGGAGAAATTCCAGACGCCCTGCAAATAGCTCATTCAGTCGCGCTGTCTTCTTCGCATCCCAGAACATATCATGATTCCCACGAAGCAGAATCTTTCTTCCCGGCAGGTTCTCAATAAATTCCAAATCCTCCCGGCATTCTTCCAGGTTCCGCCCCCAGGAATGATCGCCTGTGATCACAAGTGTATCCGCCGATCTGATTCTTTTCCTGCAATATTTCTCTATCTTCTTTTCATGGTCTTTCCATTCCTGTCCGAAAATGTCCATCGGCTTATTCACAGAAAAAGACAAATGGAAATCGCCCATTGCATAAAGTGCCATCTGATCACTCCCCTACAAGTTCTCTAATCTCAGAAAGACTTTCTGCAAAATAAATCCCCTGCTGCCGTTTCTTAGAAGACAGACCCACCTGAATCATATGCTCCAGAAGCTCTTTCATACTGTCATAGTATCCATTCAGATTATAAAAAATACATGGTGCATCCATCTGCTTTAACGATACCTGGGACATCACTTCTGCAATCTCTTCCAGGGTTCCGGTTCCACCCGGAAATGCAATAAATGCCTCCCCAAATTCCATCATTTTCACCTTACGCTCGAAGATGTCCTTTGTCACGATCAGCTCCGTCAGTCCTTCATACTGAAAATCCTGTTCGATAAACATCTGCGGCTCCACACCGATCACGCTGCCGCCTGCTTCAAGGACACTTCCTGCGAGTTCGCCCATAAGACCTGTCTTTGAACCGCCATAAACCAGTGTATGTCCG
>ERZ894220.749-NODE-749-length-18860-cov-8.97958_pt1 | contig 18860 bp, 10 predicted proteins | sample MGYA00380292_ERZ894220 | MGnify/ENA primary metagenome ERZ894220 (study PRJEB32331, sample SAMN06328446) | human gut metagenome | biome: human gut microbiome; feature: stool | host: Homo sapiens | collected 2014-12-05 ... | reverse complement strand
CTGTTAAACATATTAAAACCGGTAATGTCTGACGGCAGTGTATCGGTTGTAAACTGGATACGTTTATTGCTAAGTCCAATCACTTTCGAGAACGCCAGTGCAAGCGTTGTCTTCCCCACTCCCGGGCAGTCTTCAAGCAGTACATGACCACCGGCATAGATGGTCATAAGTACTTTTTCTACAATGTCATTCTTTCCGATAAATGCTTTATTTACTTCAGCAATAATCTCTTTTGACTGTTCAACGATCATTTTTCTTCTGTATCCTCCTCATTTTCCTCTGCCTTCATCTCTTCCTTATCTGCAGGTTCTTCTTCCTGCTCCTGATCCGGCTCTATTTCTTCATTTGCAGATCCGTCCCTGTTATTCCGGTCTGCTGATGCATCTTCTTTTTTCTCCGAATCTGCATTGTCTTCTCCGGAAATATCTTCTTCCGTCTTACCAGTTACGGAATTATCCGATTCTACAGCATCTGACGCTGGATCTGCTGCCTCTTCCGGTTCCTTCTGATCAGTTTTTTCATCATCTTCCTCTTCCGGCAGATGCAGCATTTTGCGAAGCTGTTTTTCCACAGGCTTCAGCCTTTTGTTGATCTCTTTTTCTACTTCTTCATCAGACGGTTCCGTTCCGTCTGCCGAAAGTTCCTTATAAACAGCAGCTTTCATATGGATTTCATCTTCATATCCTGCCATCGGATATTTCCAGGCCTCCAGATACTCTGACTTGCTTTCTTCATCAAGCATAACCAGACTGATCTTATCATAATCCACACCAAAATCAAACGGCGTTCCCTCTGTCAGCCCGAGAAGCTTTGGTGGTGTACTGCCCCAGAAGATAATTGAAAGGCTGTCACTTTCAACACCTTCAAAAGCATTTTCATAAATTCCAACTAATGACGCATCAATCCAGACATTTCGCAGATTTTTACATCTTTTAAATGCTCCTTTTCCGATATAATCCAGTGTCCATCCACTTGGAAGTCCTACCTCATCTCCCCAGAGAAGTGCATAATCGATATCACTGGATGCACCGATCAGTGTGATATTTCCATTTTTATCCACACGATACGGGTAAAATTCTGTTGGATCCACTGCTTCTGCTATTCCCATCATTTTTCGTATCCGGTTTTCATGTTTCAGGACAACCGCCTCAACAAATTCGTCAACCTCTTCCTCGTCAGGTACCCTGCCGGTATCCCAGTCGGTCAACGCACTTTCCAGATCACTCCAAAGACACTGGTACGCACTCTGACCGTCAAAGTCATAATAACCGGCAAACAAATATCTCCATTTCTTGATATAGTTCACGGCGGCAGTCTCCGGAATCTGGACAGACAGCTTTTCCGTCTCTTCTTCTTCCGTCCAGCTATAGTTAAACTGAAAATCGCTGTTTCCAAAAATGCATAATGCGATTGGTGTATAACTGTTAAAAACGATTCTTTCCAGGCTGTCACATCCGGTAAATGTACCTGCTGCCATCGTTGTTGTCCAGTTAAACTCGACGGTTTTCAGTGCACTGTCTTCTTCAAATATGAACTGCCCCAGATAAGTCTGATCCGCAGCTATCCGTACACTGGTAATATTCGGGCAGTATGCCAGTGCTTCAGTAAGCAGATAGAACAGATTGTCTCCATAAAGCTTCAGATCTCCCGCAAGATCTGAACGATAAAATGCGCCATCATCCAGTGCAAAACATTTTGTCAGCTCTTCCCAGTTAACGGTATATTTTCCTGTCTCCGACGTCGTATTCGCCATCGCATACTGGAAAATCTCCACAGTTGTCAGTGGAAGGGCCACTTTCTCATCCACCGTTTTTCCTGACCTTATTCCGAGCCACAATCCCTGTTCGGCATTCGTTCCGTACAGCATCATCGTTCCACCGATTTCTGTCATTGCATATCCGGTTACATTGGATTCTACTGTAAAATTCTGGCAGTAGCCTTCATAACCATCCGAGTTAGTCGGTATGTAGAAAGAAGAAAATCTGTCACTTCCTGCACCGTGTTCTTCAGAATACAGAACTGCATATCCATCCTCCATCATCCCATGCATCGCATTGGATGCCGCAAATCGAAGAGCTGTACATCCATCCAGTGCCTGATTGCCAATCGTAACCGTATCCTGCTGATCGATCAGCAGACCTTCCATAGAACTGCAGTTTGCAAATGCCCGGTAGCCGATCGTATCCGTTTCTTTTGGAAGTTCCACCCACTTCAAATCGTCACAATCTGCAAATGCCTGAGCACCGATTTCATGGATAGCTATCGGTTCTCCGCTTTCAGATGTCACGGTTCCATCATAATACGTGATCCCTTCCGGCGCCGAAATCAGTGTATTCCTTTTCGTTCTATTGATCTTTGTGCTGCAATAGGCGTATCCTTCTTTTGAAGTTTCAAGAAGTTCTACACTAATATGGTCTGCTTCCTCAAGCTTTCCAATCTCGGCCTGCATCTTTTCATGCTGCTTCTTGGTATAACACAGGATTCTTTCCAGACTGCTTCCGGTAAAGCAACCTTTTTCCAGTTTCACTACATTTCCATTCTCCGGCATGATTAGTATACTTGCTTTACCTGCATTTTTAAATGCACCTTCCTGTATTCCTCTGATTTTTTTCGCCAGTTTGATACTGGTTCCGGACTGTGTCACTCTCCGGACCCATCCGTTATTATCTACGATCATATCATTTTCCAGGGTATACGTTGTGTCCTCATCCTGTTCCGATGCGATACTGTTCCCGGTAGTCCCATTAAAATATTTGCTTTCCTTCTGCAAAAACTCATTCAACAGATCTTCCTTCACGATTACTTTGCAGTTTTTAAGATTTGCATAATCAATCTCCGGGAAATCTTCTATTGTGGACGCATCGATCCGAATAGTCTTAAGCCTGTTTACTTTTGGAAGCACTACTTTTTTAACCGTATCCGGAATCTCAATCTGCTTAACCTTACTCGGGATTCCGATCATCTCTGTTTTTGCTTTATTCATCAGGACTCCGTCATCCGAAGCACTGTAAAACAGATTATCTTTGCTGACTTCATAACCATCCTCAACCTCAAGCCCACTATTTGTCATTTCAATATAAAGAACAGTCGATGGAATGCTGAGTTTGTCTACTTTCAGAGAAGTATCCTCGTCAATCCGGATTGCCTGAATATATTCCGGTACATCCAGTGTCTTGTAGGATCCTCCGCCCTTATAATTTTTCAGTGTCTGTAAATAAGACAGATTTGAATACTGGTTGCCAACCTGATAATCATCCGACATCCATACATACTCGATCTTCACTATATAATCACCGGAAAGCGGGACCATATCTGCCGGTTCCAGAATATGCCTGCCGGCGGTTACTTTATAATACCATGGAACCAGTTTTCCGTCCTCCGTCCATCCGGGTGAAAGCTCTGTCAGTGCATTCTGCCCGCGGAAAAGATCATCAATATATCCAAACAGATTGATGATCGTTCCCTCCTCCTGAAACTGTCCATCCATATTCAGAAGCTTACTTGTATCAATCGTTGCATTTTCTTTCTTGATCTGCTCCTTCAATACAAACAGGCGGTTATTTGCCGGCACATAATCCACAATACGCTCAACCCATTTTTCGCCGGACACAGACAGACGATAAGACGCCCTGATCTTCATCTGTCCCGTTTCCAGTCCCTTTGGTATCGCGACAGGAAATCCACTCTGCCAGCTTATACCGCCGTCAAAAGACACAGCATCGATCCGCACATAGCGGTTCAGTGCATCTGCTCCCCACAGATAGAATTTTTTATCGCTTCCCTGTACATAGGTCATCAGCGCATTGAAAATCGTTTTCTGATCAACCAACTGTCCTTCATACAGCATTTCGTCTGTATATCCATACGGCTGCTCAATAATTACACTGTCATTATCTCCGTCTTCTTTTGTATCTTTATTCGGAGTCATATCTTCTGTATAAGGCTTGTTCCAGTCCTTTTCTCCCCAGGCGCTTCCAGGGGTATACTTTCCATTTTTCGGATCTTTTGCTGTATCAGATGGTCTGGTTGTATTGCCCGTATCTGGTGTTGGCTGATCTCCCGGATTCGGAAGCAGGGCATCAGATGTGCCGTTTCCACCGTTGTTTCCCGATGTATTTCCATTTGTTCCGGTGTTCTGACCGCCTGTTCCGATCACTGTATCACCTTTTTCACCATTACCTGATACATCGTAGACCTTATCCGGCAGTACGTTGTCGTTCAGCTGTGCCCGGTTCCTGTCATCGCTGATAACCCCCACCGTACTTTCAGTATTCTCCGCCATCTGCGTATTTTCAAACAGATAATCTGCATTCTCATTCAGCTGAGGGCTCTGCTCATTTTGCGAATCTTTATCCTTCTGCCACAGTTCACTCTCATCATTATTCTTCTGCTGATCCTTTCCCGTGGTATCTTTATTATCGGAAAAAACGACCTGATTGACCTGCAGGTTCCTGTCAGACGCTTTGGGCTTAAAGCCAACTCCCGCCTGATAAGCAGCTACCGATGCTACCGCCCCGGCTGTCAGCACAGGAATTGCGGTTACTATCAGTCTTTTTTTTCCTATTCTTCTCTTTCTCATCTGCTGCACCGCTCTTTCTCTCTGAGAATCGCCCCTACATTCTTCTGAAGTGCTTCAAAATCTACCGGTTTCGCATAATGTCCGTTCATTCCGCTTTCAAGAGACTTTCTCTCATCCTCAACAAAAGCATCTGCGGAAAGTGCAAAAATCAGGATTTCTCCTGCATCTTTTCTCGGCAGCCTTCGGATCGCCTTTGCGGCGTCTCGTCCGTTCATCACCGGCATCTGTACATCCATCAAAATGAAATCGTAATAATTTTCCGGCTTCTCGTCAAACATTTCAACAGCCCTCTGTCCGTTCTCTGCCACATCGATTCCGGCTCCCATCTGTCCCAGAATTTCCCGGGCAACCATTGCATTGATCTCATTATCCTCTGCCACAAGGATCCGTCTGCCGCGGAACACTTCAATTTCTTCCGATTCTGCCTCTTCGGCGGTATTTTCTTTTTCAATCTGCTCTGCCGGTACCGTTCCTTCTGCAACCGGAAGGTGTAAAAACACAGAAAAATCCGATCCCTCTCCTGGTATACTTTTTACCACGATCTCTCCATTCATCAACTTGACAAGCTGATCCGTGATCGCCATTCCAAGACCAGTTCCGCCATATTTTCTGGTGGTATCTGCACCTTCCTGTTCGAACGGTCTGAAAATACGGTTGATAAATTCCGGATCCATTCCGATTCCGGTATCATGTACCCGGATCATCAGATCTGCATTTCCATCCTGAAGAAACATCTGCCGGAAGGTTACGATGATCTCTCCTTCCTGTGTAAATTTTACTGCATTCGACAGAAAGTTGATGATGATCTGGCTGATACGCAACTCATCTCCAATCACATAATCTATTGTCATATCTTCAAAATTTACTTCGTAATTGATTCCCCTGCTCTCCAGGTTCTTTGCAAACATATCATACAGTTTATTCCCCAGACTTCTGAGGCTGAATGCTTTTTCTTCCAGTTCTACCTTACCGGCTTCGATACGGGACATATCCAGGATATCATTGATCAGGGATAACAGATGACCGGACAGTTCTTCTACTCTGGTCAGATATTGGGCTGCCGGGTGGCTGGCATCCAGTTTTTCCTGTGCCAGGGTCAGCATACCCATAATTCCGTTCATCGGAGTACGGATCTCATGCGACATCTGGTACAAAAAGCTGGTTTTTGACTGGCTTGCTTCTTCTGCCTGCTCCAGTTCTTTTTCATATGCTTCTATCTGCTTATGCATTCCTGTTGTACGGACGAAACTGATCAGATCATGCCTGCCATCCTTGCAACCATATACAGCTACACGGATCCACTGTCCATCCTTCATCTGGATCTCTGCATACAGTGGTTTCTCTCTGTCCCAGCTACGATAGCTTTTCCAGAACCGTTTTACTGCTGCATCATTTTTCATTTTACTGCGAATGGATGTAATATCATCCTGCACCTGTAAAAGACTGACACCAAGAAGTCCTTCCAGATCTCCGGTTCCATAAACCGGCATCATATCTTTGTGTCGCACAACCATATAGCCTTCATCCTGGCTTCTTCCGATCTCATACAGAAAAAGCTGTTCTGCGGATCTGGTATCCGGTTTTTTCTCTTTTCTGAATTTTCTGGCTATCCCCGTACTTATCAGTGCCACTGCAGCCGCAATCTCCGCGCATCCGATCACAACAATTTCCATGTGTGATCCCAGCATAGATATTAGTTCTGTTATCTGTCCCATATCATTCTCCCTTTTTCTCTTTTACGGAGAGACATTTATCATTACAAAAAAGCATAGTATTTTTTGCAAATTATCTCGAAATTAACATAACATATTTTCGCAATGTATTCAAGAAAACATGGAAGAAATATCGAGCTGAAAAAGGGGCACGAAAAAAAGTGCGTAACAGAATTTTCCGTTACGCACTTCGTTACTTCTCTTACCAGTATCTTCTATACCAGTGGTATGCATAATTAACACTTGTATAACATACGACCTCGCCCGGCTGCGGTGCATGAATCATCTGTCCGCCACCTGCGTAGATTCCCACATGTCCTCCGTAACATACAACATCACCCGGCTGTGGGTCTGACACTGCCTGTCCGCCACTTCCCTGACTGTATGAGTTACGTGTAATTGGAATACCACATGCCTGATGTGCCAGGTATACAAGACCTGAACAGTCAACACCACTTCCTGAAGTACCGCTCCATACATAAGGAACTCCAAGGTATGCTGCTGCTGCACTTAAAATAGCACTTCCGTTGCCATATGTACTTCCACCGTTATCACTACTGCTGTTATTATTACTTGTATCCGGAGTCACTGCCGGGGTACTTGGGGTACTTGGGGTACTCGGTGTACTAGGTGTAACGGTTGTGTTGTTATTACTATCGTTATTTGTTGTATTATTTGCAGTCTGTGAACCGCTGTTGCTTGTCGATGCAACGGTCGAATTTGACTTTGTTGACTCAGCTGCTTTTGCTGCCTTTGCAGCTTCTTCTGCCTGTCTCTTTGCTTCAGCTGCTGCTACAGCTGCCTGAAGCTGTTCATCCAGATCTGCGACTTCTTCTTTCTTAGATTCCAGCGTATTACTCAGCGTCGTCTGCTCTGCTTCATAATCAGACTGCATAGATTCCAGATTCGCCTGATCTTCTTCAAGCTGTGCTTTCAGATCTGCAATCTGCTGTTTGGTATCAATGTATTCCTGAAGCTGCTTTCTGTCATAACTATGTACATTCTGAACATACTCTGCTTTGTTAAGCAAATCCGAGAAATTCTCAGCACTGATCAGAGTCTCAATCGCAGTCGAGTTGCCTTCTTCATACATATACTTGATACGCTTCTTCATATCTTCGTACTGCTGATGTTCTTTTTCTTCGGCAACCGTAAGATCATCCTGTGCCTGCGTGATCTGCTGACCTGTTGACACCAGTTCATCTTCCAGCTTACTCATTTTTTCAATTAGTGTCTGCAATTCTGACTGAAGAGAATTCACTTCGCTCTGTGCTGCATTTTTACTATTCTGCAGATTGCTGACATCATCTGCAAATACTGGTGTAACTACCATTGAACTTGCAAGAATAGATGCCACAAATACATGTTTAAATTTTCTCATAATCACCCATCCTATGTTTTTTACTAATTATTTTCCTAACCCTGTGCTCGATTATATACCATTTTCCTAATTTTTGCAATACAATTTAACATTTTTGTAACATTACGTCCCATAAAAGTTTCTTTTTGGAAGGTGAAAGTGGAAACAGGGGAGGGTGAGGTCAGGGAACGTGAGACGCTGCGCTGTCGCTGGGATTATGGTAACTGCTTTTAAACACTTAATCGCAGAAGAATTGAGAATTGCTTGCGCAGCACTTATTTCTTATGCTAAACTAGCTTCATAATTCAACCACTTTATAATATTAAGTAAGAAAGAAGGATTCCACTATGAATTTCAAATTCAACCACAATAACTTAAATGTACGTGACCTTGAAAAATCAATTCAATTCTACAAAGATGCACTCGGACTCACCGTAGTCCGCGAAAAAGATGCTGCCGACGGAAGCTTTAAGCTCGTCTACCTCGGTGATGGAAGCTCCGCTCATCAGCTCGAGCTCACCTGGCTTCGCGATATGGACCGCCCATACGACCTCGGCGACAATGAAATCCACCTCGCCTTTACCGTAGACGACATGGATGCCGCCCTGGCACACCATAAAGAAATGAACTGTGTCTGTTTCGAAAATGAGTCCATGGGCATCTATTTCATCGAAGACCCGGACGGCTACTGGTTAGAAATCGTACCTGAGAAATAAATCTCCCACACATTTTCAGCAGAGGATTCCCGCTTTCCGCCCGAATCCCCTGCTATTTTTTTATTCCTCTTTATTCTAATCCCAATTCTTTTTTCGCCAGCCACATACCAGCGCCCTTTATCACAAACAAATCAAACACATCTAAATCCCCTCAGAAATCTATATCTTATAAAACACAATCCCTACCTTGCTCAAAAAATCTTCCGTCAAACAGCCACTGGGTGGTGGGATTAGCAGATGTGAAAAGGAAAGAGACCGGGGATAGCGGATGAACTGTGTTTCCCAAAACACAGTTCAAGGGATTCTGAGGTGAGAAATCATCAAGATTTCTCATCGAATAATCCCGATTCCGTTATCAACGGTCCCTTTCCTTTTCTTACATCTGCTTTCCGCCACCCACAGCGCCGGAATCACTTCCTGCACCTCACGGCGGGCGTCCCCCTTCATAAACCCAAACGCCACTACTGTACCGACAGATTCGTATACCCCATCAGATCCAGATCTATCTGCTGTGCCGCTTCTCTTCCTTCCCGGATTGCCCACACAACCAGCGACTGTCCTCTGTGCATATCTCCTGCCGTAAATATATTCGGCACATTCGTTTTATACTCACCCGGTGCTGTCTTCACATTCGTACGCTCATTGACTTCCACACCGAATGCCTTTGTCACATAATCCTCGCTTCCGAGGAACCCCGCTGCGATCAGCACCAGTTCTGCATTTACCGTATACTCACTTCCTGCGACCTCTGCCATCATCATACGTCCGGTCTTTTCATCCTTCTTGCTTTCCAGTTTCACAAGTACCACCTTGCAAAGATTTCCATTCTTATCTTTGACAAATTCCTTTACCGTTGTCTGATAAACCCTCGGATCATGTCCCCAAAGAGCAATTGCTTCCTGCTGACCATAGTCTGTCTTGCAGACTCTCGGCCACTCCGGCCATGGATTCATAGCGCTTCTCTCATCCGGAAGCTTCGGCATCATTTCCAACTGAAGAACGGATTTTGCGCCATGACGGATTGACGTTCCCACACAGTCATTTCCCGTATCGCCGCCACCGATGACAATTACATTTTTGCCCTTTGCAGAAATATATTCGCCTTCTTTCAGCTGCATCTCATTTTTCCAGAGACATTTCGTAGTTGATTTCAGAAAATCTACTGCAAAGTAGATTCCTTTTGCATCTCTTCCAGGTGCTTTTATATCACGCGGATGGGATGCACCGCAGCAAAGCACCACCCGGTCAAATTCTTTCAGAAGCTCTGCGGATTTCTTATCTTTTCCAATATTGCAGCCAGTTTCAAAACGGATGCCTTCTTCTTCCATTACTGCAAGTTTCCGGTCGATGAACTGTTTTTCCAGCTTCATATTCGGGATTCCATAGCGGAGAAGTCCACCCGGCTTATCTTCCCGCTCAAATACTGTCACCAGATGTCCTCGTTTATTTAACTGATCTGCGACTGCGAGACCTGAAGGTCCGGAACCGATTACCGCTATCTTTTTGCCGGTACGCGCTTTCGGCGGACATGCTTTTGCATATCCCTTTTCGTAAGCATTTTCAATAATCCCATATTCATTTGCTTTAGTCGTCACCGGGCTTCCGTGCAGGTTACAGGTACATGCCGCCTCGCAAAGCCCCGGGCATACCCTGGAAGTAAATTCCGGGAAATTGTTTGTCTTTTTCAGCCGGTAATATGCTTCTTCCCAGTTGCCGTGATAAATCAGGTCATTCCACTCCGGCACCAGATTGTGCAGAGGACAGCCGCTTGCCATCCCTGCGATCATCTGACCTGCCTGACAGAACGGGACGCCGCATGCCATACATCTGGCGCCCTGTATTTCCTGCTCTTCTTTTGACAGAGGCGTGTGGAATTCCCGGAAATGCTTAATTCTCTCTTTTGGAGATTCGCACTCGGCATCGCGTCTGTCATAATCCATAAATCCTGTTGCTTTTCCCACGTTTTCCGCCTCCTATCTTCCTTCTTTGATTGCATAAAATGCTTCTGTTTTTGCCTGTTCGCTGCTGAGACCTTTTTCCTCCAGCTGAAGGATGCGGGTCAGCATTCTCTCGTAATCACGCGGAATGATCTTCTTGAACTTCGGCAGGTATTCTTTGAAATGATCCAGGATTTCTTTTCCCGTCTCGGAATTGGTTGCTGCTACATGTTCTTCGATCATGCCTTTTAATTCAGATACATCGAACTTGGATGTTACTTTTTCGATATTAACCATCTGTTTGTTGACTTTTGTATAAAGATCACTGTCCATATCCAGAACGTAGGCAACACCGCCACTCATACCTGCGGCAAAGTTCTTGCCTGTTTTTCCAAGGATTGCAACACGTCCACCGGTCATATATTCACATCCATGATCACCGACCCCTTCTACAACTGCTGTTGCTCCGGAGTTACGGACACAGAAACGTTCGCCTGCCACACCATTGATATAGGCTTTTCCGCTTGTTGCACCATAAAGCGCTACGTTACCGATAATAATATTTTCATCAGCTTTGAATTTCACACCAGTCGGTGGATAGACGATCAGTTTACCACCGGAAAGTCCTTTTCCAAAGTAATCATTGCTGTCACCGGTCAGTTCCAGTGTCAGACCTTTTGGTATAAATGCTCCGAATGACTGTCCGCCTGCACCCTTACATTTCAGAACGTAGCTGTCCTCTTCCAGTCCGTCCGGATAACGTTTTGTAAGCTCAGAACCGAAAATCGTACCAAATGTACGGTCTGTATTTTTGACATCCAGCTCCAGGATTCTCTTCTGCTTCTTTTCCAGTGACGGAAGCAGTTCTTTTACCAGAACTCTTTCATCCAGTGTTTTATTCAGCTCAAAATCAAAGACTTTCTTCGGATTGAAGATCATGCCTTTCTTTTCTTTTGCATACGGATTATTGAGAATTCCGGAAAGATCCAGTGTTGCGGCACGTTTGGATGTCGGCACATCTCTTACTTTCAGAAGATCGGTTCTTCCTACCAGCTCATCCACGGTACGAATACCAAGTTTTGCCATATATTCTCTTAATTCTTCTGCGATAAAACGCATGAAGTTGATCACATATTCCGGTTTTCCGGCAAACCGCTTTCTCAGCTCCGGATTCTGGGTTGCAATTCCGACCGGGCAGGTGTCCAGGTTACATACACGCATCATAACACATCCCATAGTTACAAGCGGTGCGGTTGCAAATCCGAATTCCTCTGCTCCGAGAAGTGCTGCGATTGCCACGTCACGGCCGCTCATCAACTTACCGTCTGTTTCAATGCGGACTCTTTCACGCAGTCCGTTCTGGATCAGCGTCTGGTGTGTCTCGGAAAGTCCAAGCTCCCATGGAAGTCCGGTATTATGGATAGAACTTCTCGGTGCAGCTCCTGTACCTCCGTCATAACCGGAGATCAGTACCAGTCCGGCTCCTGCTTTTGCCACACCTGCTGCGACCGTTCCGACACCGGCTTCAGAAACCAGTTTGACAGAAATTCTTGCATCCTTATTTGCATTTTTACAGTCATAGATCAACTGTGCCAGATCTTCGATCGAGTAAATATCGTGATGTGGCGGCGGTGAGATCAGTCCCACACCCGGCGTAGAATGTCTGGTTTTTGCTACCCAAGGGTAAACCTTTCCACCCGGCAGATGACCACCTTCTCCAGGTTTTGCTCCCTGCGCCATCTTGATCTGGATCTCTTTTGCGCTGACAAGATATCTGCTTGTAACGCCAAAACGTCCACTGGCAACCTGTTTGATTGCAGAGCCTCTGTCGGTTCCAAGACGCTCGATATCCTCTCCACCTTCACCGGAGTTTGACTTACCGTGCAGTGCATTCATTGCAAGGGCAAGGGTTTCGTGGGCTTCCTGCGAAATCGATCCGTAAGACATTGCTCCGGTCTTAAATCTGGTCACGATTGAGTCCACGCTCTCTACTTCTGAAAGTGGGATTCCTTTCTTCGGATAATTGAAATCCATCTGTCCACGAAGGGTGATTCCTTTGGACTCTTCATCAACCATCTGTGTGTACTGTTTGAACATCTCATAATCGCCGCGTCTTGTGGACTGCTGGAGCATATGGATCGTTCTCGGGTTGTACAGATGCTTTTCACCACCGCTCTTCGACTTGTGCTGTCCCACACTGTTCAGCGTCAGATCTACGGAAAGTCCCAGCGGATCAAAGGCCTCGGAATGTCTTGCCATATAATCTTTTGCGATTTCTTCCAATCCGATACCACCAACACGGCTGACAGTTCCGGTGAAATATTTTTCAATGAATTCCTGTTTTAATCCAATCGCTTCAAAGATCATGGATCCCTGATAAGACTGGATCGTGGAAATTCCCATCTTCGATGCAATCTTGACGATTCCGCTTATAACAGCTTCATTATAGTCATTGACTGCTGCATAATAATCTTTCTGAAGCATATCTGTATCGATCAGCTGTTTGATCGATTCATGTGCAAGATACGGGTTGATCGCAGATGCACCATATCCCAAAAGGGTTGCAAAATGATGTACTTCTCTTGGTTCTCCGGTCTCAAGGATCATGGCAACCTCTGTTCTTCTCTTAGTTCTTACCAGATGCTGGTGAACCGCTGAGGTTGCAAGCAGGGACGGGATCGCAATGTGATATTCATCCACACCTCTGTCGCTCAAGATCAGGATATTCATGCCTTCACGGATTGCACGGTCTACCTGGATAAACAGATAATCGATCGCTTTTTCCAGGCTGGAATTTTTATAATAGGTAGTAGAAATTTCTGCCACACGGAAACCGTCGACTTTCATGTTACGGATCTTCAGGAGATCGGTATCTGTCAGGATCGGATCGTTGATCTTCAGTACATGACAGTTTTCCTCCTTTTGTTCCAGAAGGTTTCCTTCTTCTCCGACATATACCGTTGTCGAAGTCACGATTTTTTCACGGATCGCGTCGATCGGTGGGTTCGTTACCTGTGCAAATAACTGTTTGAAATATCCAAACAGAGACTGATGTTGCTCAGAAAGAACGGCAAGCGGTGCATCGATACCCATAGCTCCGATTCCTTCACTTCCATTCATTGCCATATTCAAAATCGAAGTCTTTACTTCTTCATAAGAATAGCCAAATGCTTTCTGCAATCTCTGGCATTCTTCTTTCGAATACTGCGGTACTTTCTGGTTTGGAATCTTTAAGTCACTTAAATTTACCAGCTGACTGTTCAGCCATTCACCATAAGGCTGCCTTGCCGCATATTCTTCTTTCAGTTCCTGGTCATCGATGACGCGTCCCTGTACAGTATCGACAAGAAGCATCTTACCAGGATGGATTCTTTCTTTGACCACAATCTTCTCCGGCGGGATATCCAGGACTCCGACTTCAGAAGAAAGGATCAATGTATCATCATCCGTGATGTAATACCTGGAAGGTCTCAGACCATTTCGGTCAAGTACGGCTCCTAAAATATCTCCATCTGAAAACAGGATGGATGCCGGTCCGTCCCATGGCTCCATCATCGTTGCGTAATACTGATAGAAATCCTTGATCTTCTGTGACATCGTTGCATTCTGTGCCCATGGTTCCGGGATGGTGATCATGACTGCCAGCGGAAGCGGCATGCCACTCATGACCATGAATTCCAGTGTGTTATCCAGCATAGCAGAATCGGAACCTGCGGTGTTGATTGCCGGAAGGACTTTATAAAGTTCTCCTTCCAGATGCTCGGATTCCATGTTTTCCTCTCTGGCACGCATCTTGTCTGCGTTACCACGGATGGTATTGATCTCTCCGTTATGTACGATAAACCGGTTCGGATGTGCTCTTTCCCAGCTCGGGTTGGTGTTCGTACTGAATCGGGAATGAACCACTGCGATTGCTGATTCATAATCCGGATTCTGCAGATCTTCAAAGAACATCCTGAGCTGTTTTACCAGGAACATTCCTTTGTACACGATGGTTCTGCTTGACAGGGATGCCACATAAGTATCATCGCTGCTTTGTTCAAAGACTCGTCTTACCACATAAAGGCGACGGTCAAAATCCAGTCCCTGTTTTACCTTTTTCGGACGTTCGATAAATCCCTGCATGATGCACGGCATGCATTCAAGTGCTTTCTTACCGAGGATGTCTTTGTGGATCGGTACTTCTCTCCATCCGAGGAATTTCAGTCCTTCTTTTTCGACAATGACTTCAAAAATATTTTTTGCCTGATTTCTTTTCAGTTCATCCTGCGGGAAGAAAAACATTCCCACACCGTAATCTCTCTCAGAACCTAAAAAGATGCCGAGGGGATGACAGACATTTGTAAAGAACTTGTGCGAAATCTGTAACAGTATTCCTACACCGTCTCCTGTCTTCCCTTCGGCATCCTTGCCAGCTCTATGTTCAAGATTTTCTACAATTTTCAGCGCATTTGCGACTGTGTCATGACTCTTTTGCCCTTTGATGTTCACAACAGCTCCGATACCGCAGTTGTCATGCTCAAAATCAGGGCTGTATAAGCCTTGGTCTTTCTTCTGTTGTACTACGCTCATATAACCTGCCCTTTCTGTAAAACGGTTTTGTTGTTGCTTTTATGATTTAACACTATACAGCATTTATCTCAAAAAGTAAACCCCTAATTTTACAGAAATTGTCAGATATTATTTGTTTTGTGAACTTTTTCTATAATTTTCAGTTAATTATCGTATTTCTTGTCTTATATTTTTGATTTTTACATAAATTAGAACTGTAACAAGCGTTGCCAGCATGGTAATTCCAACCGTTTTTCCTTCTGTTTCCAGGATCCAGTCAAAGCCTCCGTACCACGAAAGCAATAATGATGTAATATTCACAACAATATGGAACAGGACCGGCGCTGCAATATTCCGGAATTTCTCATAAATGCAGGCAAGCAGAAGTCCGAGTATCATTGCATAAAGTCCCTGTGGCAGATTTCCATGACCGACACCGAACAAAATGGATACAAACACACCTGCCTGCACAGCGGTAAGGCTCTCACGCATCCGCCGGTAGATCATCCCGCGGTAAACAAGTTCTTCTGCGACCGGAGCCAGGATCCCGCCTCCCGCCAGCTGAAGCCAGCGTGGTGCACTGTAAATGATCTGCTCTGTGCTCTGATAAACCTGGCTGATCCTCTGCATATTCATCAGCATGACGATATCATTCATCGCCACACACGCAGTCACTGCACCGACGAGCATAACAAGCCACATTCCATATCCGGAAGCTGCCTTATATTTCCACCAGGATTCTTGCTGCTTTTCATATCGTCCCTTATCTTTCCGGTAGATCCACGCAATCATTGGGATCGTAATGATCGAAGAGACTGCCCCAATTCCCATATTGCTGCGCAGACCGCAGGAAAGTGCAAATGTCGCTACTGCGATCTCCACACCCCATTTGATCAGAACCGCACTGAATAAATACCAGATGATTCTTCCTGTTTTCCTGTCTCGCATTCTCTATCTCCGCCTTTTCTTACTCAAATACTTTCCGGATTGCTTCTTCGCTTCCATTTACGGACCCCTGTACCATGACCGGTTTTCCGCCGCCTCTTCCGTCAAACTGTTCTTTGAGGATCTTGCTGTACGGGCGCACATCTTCGGTCTCGCTTCCGATCACGTAACGGTATCCGTCTGCCTCTGTTCCTGCAAATACCGCGCACACTTTGGTTTCTCGTTTCAGCACAAGATTCATCAGTTCTCGTGGCTCATTTCCACTTAATTTTTCATCAAAAATACAGACTATCTTCTGTCCTTCCGGTATCTTTTCTGCCTGCACTGCAAGAAGCTGCATTCTTGCCTCAGCGAGTTCACTTTTCAGCTGTGTCCCTTCGTCTTTGACGCGCTCTACAGCTTCTGCGATCAGCTCTTCTTTTGCCGAAAGGCTGCCCATGATTGCCCTGACACTGTCTTCTTTTTGCTGATAGTCCTTCAGCGCCCGTCTTCCGCAGAGCATGGTGATCCGGATTCCGCCTTTGTAATTCTGGCTCTGTACCAGTTTGATCAGACCGATCTCTCCGGTAAAATTCACGTGCGGTGCACAGCAGGCACACACATCGTATCCCGGAATCGTTACGATACGCACCTGACCGTCAATCTCAATCTTACTGCGGTAATCCAGCGTCTTCAGTTCTTCTTTGGACGGATAGCTTACCTGAACCGGCACATTTGCAAATACCGCTTCATTTGCCGCATCCTCTACCTCGCGGAGCTCTTCTTTTGTGAGCGGACCGCTTAAATCCAGAGTGCAGAGCTCATCATTCAAATGGAATCCCACATTATCATATCCAAAACGTGCATGAACGATTCCCGATACGATATGTTCTCCGCTGTGCTGCTGCATCCGTGAAAAACGTTTGTCCCAGTCAATCTGACCGGTCACGGTCTTTCCTTCTTCCAGTGCCCCTTCCAGATAGTGGAAGATCTGGTCTCCTTTTTCCTGTACATCATATACTCTGATCCCGTCAATCAGTCCGGTATCAGCTGCCTGACCGCCGCCTTCTGGAAAAAAGGCAGTTCTTGAAAGAACTGCCTCATATCCGTTATCGCACGGGCGGCAGGACACAACCTCCGCAGTAAATTCCTGCCGGTGACTGTCTGTGTAAAACAATTTCTCTGTCATATGTCCTCGCCTCTTTATCATATTGTCATTACTTCTGATGCTTCTGCCTTTTTACATTCTCTCCGGTGCTTCAAATCCAAGCAGATCGATGCAGGTTGTCAGAATGTCTCTTGTCAGTGTGAGAAGGGCAATGTAGCTCTTCTGCTTCTGTTCATCCTCTTCTGCCAGGATCTTGGTCTCATGGTAGAAACGGTTGAATGCATTTGCAAGATCGTAAATATATGCACAGATCTTGTGTGGTGCAAGCTCTTCGTAGACGTTCTGCATTACGCTTCCAAACTTCGCAGCTTCCAGCATCAGAGCTTTTTCGCTCTCGCTTGCAGCCGCAAGGATCTTAATATCGTCCATGCTCTTTCCTGATTCTTTGTATTTGTTCAGGATGGATTTGATACGAACGATGGTGTACAGGATGTACGGACCTGTATTTCCCTCAAAGGAAGTGAATCTGTCCACATCAAATACATAGTCTTTTGCTGCCTGGTTGGAGAGATCTCCGTATTTGATCGCAGCCATTCCGACCATCTTCGCTGTCGCTTTTGCTTCTTCTTCCGATACGGTACGGTTCTCAGTAATCTTCTCATACATCTTCTCGGTGATCTCACGGATCAGGTTCTCAAGACGCATGACGCCGCCTTCTCTGGTCTTGAACGGCTTTCCGTCTTTTCCGTTCATCGTACCGAATCCAAGGAAGGTCAGCTTGGTATCGTCTTTTACGATACCGGTCTTCTTCGCGCAGCGGAATACCTGTACAAAATGCAGTTCCTGACGCTTGTCAACCACATAGATGACTTCATTTGGCTGGAACAGTTCTTCACGTTCTACCAGTGTTGCAAGGTCTGTGGTGTCATAAAGTGCTGCACCGTCGGACTTCAGGATCATACATGGCGGAATCTCTTTGGTATCGGTCTCTTCTTTGACATCTACAACGAGGGCTCCGTTATCAATATGTGCATAGCCTTCATTTTTCAGTCTTTCTACCATATCCGGGATGTATTTCTGTGCGTCAGATTCCCCTTTCCAGAGGTCGAATTCAACATTCAGGTTCGCATAGTTTTTCTTTAAGTCTGTCACAGACACATTCATAATGTGATCCCAGATTGCACGGTAACCGCGCTTTCCACTCTGCAGCTGGAAGGTCGCATCCAGTGCTTCTTCTCTGTAATCATCATGCTCTTTTGCATAAGTGGATGCTGCCGGATAGATTTCCTCCAGGTCACTGATGGTAAATGGTGCCTCTTTTGGATATTCTCCGGTGAAATTATCATCAAAATACGGAAGATCCGGCTGGCGTTTCTTCAGTTCTGTGATGATCAGTCCCATCTGATATCCCCAGTCTCCAAGGTGGATATCACCAACTACTTTATTGCCCATAAAACGGGTGATTCTCTTTACGCTTTCTCCGATGATCGCGGAGCGGAGATGTCCAACGTGAAGCGGTTTTGCCACGTTCGGTCCGCCGTAATCAATGACGATTGTCTTTGGATTTGCTACTTCTTCCGCACCGAGCTTTTTATCTGCTTCCATCTGGTTCAGATATTCTGCGACTGCTGCCGGGTTGGTCTTCAGGTTGATGAAACCTGGCTTTACGGCTTCTGCTTCGCTGACATATCCATTTTCCGGAATCTTTGCCACGACTTCTTCGGCGATCATGATCGGTGCTTTGTGGTATTTCTTTGCACCTGCCATCGCGCCATTACACTGATATTCACATAAATCCGGGCGGTTGGAAAGTGTAACCCGCGCCAGCTCTTTCTCATATCCGGCATCTACAAATGCCTGTTCCAGTTCTTCTGTTATCAGATCCAGGATCTTCTTCATAGTATCGATCGTTCCTCTCTTTTTCATCATAAACGTTAGCGCAGACTCTCTGCCTGCGCCGCTTTATTTATTAT
>ERZ894220.736-NODE-736-length-19136-cov-17.4781_pt1 | contig 19136 bp, 15 predicted proteins | sample MGYA00380292_ERZ894220 | MGnify/ENA primary metagenome ERZ894220 (study PRJEB32331, sample SAMN06328446) | human gut metagenome | biome: human gut microbiome; feature: stool | host: Homo sapiens | collected 2014-12-05 ... | reverse complement strand
TGGAACATTTGACTCGTGATACCGGTTTTGTTCCGCAGGTAACGTTTGAAAAGGGCATACAAAAGACCGTGGAATGGGCGAAAGACAAAACGACACAATGAAGATATTATAGAAAAATATTAAAGATTTGCTATAGACTAATTAGTTCCTGCTGGAGGCAAAAAATGAATGTAGTGTATTATAGCAGTGATTTTTTTTCTGAAATGTGCGGAGTTTCAATTCAATCATTATGTGAAAACAATCAAAAAATAGATAACATAACGATATATATAGTGGAAGATAATATTTCTGAAAAAAATAGAACTCGTCTTAAAGAAATAACTGATCGTTATGAAAGAAAAATTGTATTTATCAGAATGCCAACGCAGGAGGAGTGCTATCCAGGTGTAAAAATTAATTTAGGTCGCACTTATGCACGAATGGCACTTGGCGAAATACTACCATCTGACGTAGACCGTGTGCTTAGCTTAGACAGCGATACTTTAGTAGTGGATTCAATAGATGAAATGTACCATACACATTTGAACGACGAACAGTATGTTGCGGGTGTTTATGATTGTTTGGGACAAGCTATGCAACGAAAGGTGCTACATGCAGCTGATGACTTGTATTATTGCAATGCAGGGATGTTTTTAATTGATTTAAAAAAATGGCGGGCAGAGAATATCGGGCAGAAATTGCTCGAAGCGGTATTGCAAAATGCTGATGGAAAACATGTTATGTATTTTTTGGAGCAGGATTTAATGAACTTGACATTTTATGGCCATCTTAAATTATTGCACCCACGCTATAATTTGTTGACATCAATCGCTTATTTTGATTATGACGAAAGCATGATAATGAAGAGACCGGTTTCTTACTATGAAAAGGCAGAAGTAGAATATGCGAAGGAAAAACCTGCACTTCTTCATGCAACGACTTGTTTCTATATTCGGAAACGGATGTGGGTTGAAAACAGTGATCATCCGTATCATAAGTGCTATATGTATTATCGTAATCAAACAGGTTGGAAAAACGAACCGCAAATCCAAGACGAAAGAAAATTTAGCAAAAAGATATATGCTACATTTTGGCATTGTATGCCACGCGTAGTGGCCGTACGGCTTGCTGCATTAATGATTAATTATTTTAGACCACTTTATGCGTGGATTACTGCGAAGGCCTCCATTTCTACAATTGCCGAACAATCTTCAACGTGAGGAGATTAGTTTAAATGAACACAAGACCTCTTTTGACAATTGCTATTCCTACTTATAATGGTGCTCGAACAATTTGTAATTTATTGGATCGTCTACTACCTCAATGTACAGAAGAAATAGAGTTATTGATTTCCAACAATTGTTCTACAGATAGAACTTCTGAAATAGTATCAGACTATCAGAAACGATTTCCGTTTATTAAACATGTCAATAACAAAAAAAATATCGGTCCGGATGCGAATTTTTTACAATGCATGAATTTAGCACAAGGGGAATTTGTTTGGTTGGTTTCAGATGATGATGTTGTAATAGAAGATTCCGTTCCAAGCATTTTGCATTATCTACGAACTTATCCGGATGCAGGACTTGTTTATGTAACGACAGTAGATTTTAGAGGACACTATGAGAATGTGTCTCAGTGTACATTTCATAGAGTGCGAGCAAGTGAGGATATCTATACATGTGACAAGAAAGTTTTTATGAAATATGCAAGCGATTATTGGGGATTTATTTCTTCTTTCATTTGCAAAACGGATACGGTTAAAAATATAAAAGAACCTGAACGTTTTTTTGGAACATATTGGCTGCAAAGTTACATTCATGCTCTATGTGCAAAGGGAGAAAAAACAGGAATTGGTATAATCAAAAAACCTTGTACTGCGGCAGGTATATATGTAAATACTGCAGCTTTTGATTCTGCAAAGGTTAATGGCGTATATTATAAAAAACTTTTAGATTTTATGGTTGAAGAGGCTGGTTTTGATCAGCAACAATTAGAGCGCCTGTATATATGGCGTCTTTGTCATCTCAGCAGACACGATATCTTAAAGGAGAAAGCTGCTGGAGTACATCATTTGGATAAAAAAACGCTTTTCCAATGTACGAAAACATATTGCGAGGCATGGCTTACTGTTTATCCTTTGTTTTTGGTACCAGATTTTTTATGCCGTTTTGCAATGCGGTTATATAGGCGGCATTTGAATATAAAAGATACAATTAGAGTGAATAGACCGGAACAGGAGTGAATGGTGTATGGTGGATATACCGAATCAAATACAGAAATTACCACTACCGGTTATTACCAGAATGAGGATAGAGCGGTTTTATATTCGAAGCGCAAAATCTATTCGCAGAAAATTGAACCAAAAGATTGAAAATGATTCAATGTTTTATCCTTTGGTTAGAAATAATAGATTGTATGGAAATGAAGCACTTCTGCACGAATATTCTCAAAATAGTGCGGATTTGTATGCGATCATTGAACATGGTCTATATTTTGGTAATAATCAGCAAAAGGTTGGATTAAAGCATGAATGGGAGTTAGGATGTATTCTTACTGGCGGTGTTTATAGAAAAGAAATAATTTCAAGATGTTTTCCAGATTATTATTGTGAAATGATTGGGCCAATGATTCATTATGCAAAGATAGATGAATCTTACCGAGAGACAATAAAAAATTTTTTTCATGGAACCGGAAAAACTTTATTGTTTTTTCCTATACATGGAAACAGTTTTTTTTCACCCGAATATGATACGGAATTAACAGTTCAGAAAATTATCGAAGTTGCCAATTCTATGGATTGCAAAAATATCATAATTTGTGCTTATCATAGACAGCAGGATCTGTTCAATAAAATTGTATATCAAACAGGCTTGACAAAGCGGATATTTGTGACCACAAATGGAGATCGCTATGATCAAAACTTTATGAGGCGACAAAAAACTTTAATTGACTTTTCAGATTACACAATTTCCAATAGTCTAGGAACGCATTTGGGATATTGTATTTTTATGGGAAAACCGCATATTCTTCTGCCACAAGATTTTTCATATGTGGGAGATAAAAAAGCGATTGATTTGGATTTTGGTACAAGCAATCGAAGCGAAAATTATCGACAAGATTTTGAGACAGAAACGAAGCGATTTCAAGAATTGTTTCATGCAGGTCAAGCAGAAATCACTAAGGAACAATATCAAGTGTGTGATTTTTATTGGGGGTTTTCTCAGATTAAGACACCGGAACAGATAAGTTCCATCATTGATAATAGCCGTGAATATGCACGAGCTTTTTTAAAGGAAGTAAATTAGGTGAATAAATGTGAATGTATATCATGAACTTGGCTATTTAAGGAAAAGCAAAAGCTTGTTATATTCTGCGATTGCATTGTCCCTTTCGGTGTGCTCTCTTATTTCTCTAATTGGATCGAAATCTTTTGTGTGGGATCTAGTTTCTCTTATGTGTTGGGCGCTACTTGTCTTTGTTGGATACTTCGTATTGCCAGAGATTTTTACAAAGTACCTGCACTTTTGGGTCATGAGTACATGGGCAATTTTAGCGGTTTATTTTCTAGAAAATGGGAATGTAGTTTTAAGAGGGGAGTATTCATATCATTATGGCTCCTTACCAATCTATCTTCTTTCATGGCTGATATTTTTTTCTAGCATTTTTTGTTTAGAAATACGACATAAAAATCGCCTTGCAAAAAAGCAAGATGCCAGATTTTCTAAAGATCAAAATATGGAAGTTTCTGTAAGCAAACCAGGAAAAATGGTTATGTATATTTCCTATCTAATGCTGGCATTGCTGGTAATGTGTTTCCTAAGTATTGCAAATAAGCCTTATTTTTTATTGGATGTAGATCGATTTGCCTATAAAAAAATTGCTACGCCTTGGTTTGTAAGCATGTTGTCACCATGGTTTTATTGCTTTATTCCTGTGGTAATGATGACACGAAAACGTGATAAAAAAGTTTCACTAATATATCTTGCTTTACTTGGGGCACTTTGCGTTTGGCAAGGAGAAAAATTTTCCGGATTGTTACGGATGATTTTTTATGTAATGATTTCGGTTTCGCCGCAATATGTTGGAATGTTTGTAAAAAGGCACATAAGAAAAATTATAAAGATAGTAGCAATGGTAGTGCTGTCTTTGTTACTGATTGTCGTTGCGCAGCAAATATTACTCTACGATTCGGATTTGGCAATGCTTTCAGATTATTTTGAAGATCGTTTAGCTGCGCAAGGAGAATTATGGTGGTTAACATATAGAAGCGATGTGCATTCTGGGTGGCATTTGGACGAGATAAACGATGAGGTGTCGATTTGGATTCATCAGCCAGATACAAGTGATATGGAAGACTATAATTTTGGTATTTACAAATTGATGAAAAAATTTATGAATTCCAATTGGGTTTCGTATTCTTTACCGTTAGGAATTCGGGCAACAGAAGCCACAAGAGCATTTTTTTTCTATTATGGTAAAACAGCAGGTCTTGTTGTGGGACAGGCACTTTTAGGCGTGCTTGTATATTTTGTAGTGAGTAAATGTTCATACTATTCCAATCGAAATAATTTACTGAAAGCAGTTTTATATTTGTATGTCCTACAAGGGGTAATTTCTGCAGTATATATGGCGGATTTTCAATTATTGACAACCAAGAAAATGTTTTTAGTGTATGTATTTTTATTGGTTACCTCAAAGAAAAATGTGACGTTTGGTTCGAAATTGTTGATTCAGCGGTAATTTAATTTGGAGTTGTTGGTGTGGATAATTTAGGGAAAAAGGCGTTAAAAGCAGGGGCTTGGTATACTATTTGTACCTTTGTATTAAAAGCAATGTCTTTTTTGACGATGCCTATTTTTACGCGATGGATGAGCCCTAGTGAGATAGGTCAATATGCGAACCTTGCTTCCTGGATTTCTATTTTAAGCGGACCGGTCACATTGGAATTATATAGTTCAGTAAATTTGGCACGCTTTAAGTACGATGGAACTTCATTATATAGTTATATGTCTTCGATCACGATAGCTGGTTGCTTTTTTACCGCTATCATATACATTGGAGCGACCTATCAAATTGATCGTGTGACTCAATGGTTGGGAATAACGCCTTGGATGTTTCATACGATGTTTATTTATTTCTTAGTGAACCCAGCCATTTTAATTCTGCATGCGAAGTTTAGATTAACATTACAATATAGGCAAACAATCGTTACATCTTTGTTGCCGGCGATAATTTCTACATTGCTTTCTCTGGCTGCGGTTATACTGTTTACAAATGATAAGTTATATGCTAGAATAACGGCTTATTATGGCGTTTGGGCCGTTTTCGGAGCTGTGATCTTGGGTTATATTTTGCAGAAAGGACGAACAGTTTGTTGGCAGCATATAAAATTTGCTATTCCGATTTCTGTACCACTCATTGTGCACACGTTGGCGAATACGATTCTTTCTACGAGTGATAGGGTCATGATACAGCATATGTGCGGATCAGAAAGCACAGCTTATTATTCAATTGCGTACAGCAGTGCCATGGTTGTAGCGGTTTTGTGGTCAGCAATTAATCAAGCATGGGCACCTTGGTGTTATGAAATGATGCACCAGAAGAAAGAAAAAAATATTAATAAGGTCGCAAAACCGATTTTACTTATCTTTAGCACTGGAGTTCTGGTGGTTGTATTGATAGCGCCAGAGTTACTTTATGTTATGGGTGGAAAGGCATATTTGCAAGCGGTATATGTAATTCCACCAGTTTTGATTGGATATATTGCTCAGATGCTTTATACGCTATATGTTAATATTGAATCTTATAATAAAAAACAGCTGCAGATCATGTGTGGAACATTGATTGCAGCGGTAATAAATGTAATTTTGAATCTTATTTGCATTCCTCGTTTTGGTTATATAGCAGCTGCTTACACTACATTAGTTGGATATATTGCTTTGCTATTTCTTCACTATACATTTGTTAGGAAGATGAGATTGCACTATATTTATGACATGAAGTTTAATATACTTTTACTGACGATTACACTTCTTTTGGGAATTCTAATAAGTTTGTTGTATCCATATGCTTTTTTGCGCTTTTTAATATTTTTGATGTTTATAGTTTTTTGGGGAATAATTTTATGGAAACATCGTGTGGAATTGATTCAAGGAATAAAAGACAAAGATATTTTAGTAATACTAAAAGTATTGCATTTAATTAAAGGTGAAAATTTATGAAAATTGCATTGCTATCTGGGGCAATTAAAAATGCTGGGGACTATTTGATAACGCATCGAACCAAAGAATTATTAAATTATTGCTATACTGATGCAACTATTTTTACTATTACAAGAAATATACTATTGAACGAAAACTCTTTAAAAATGATAAATGATTGTGATCTAGCAATCATTGGAGGAGGTCCGTGTTATAAATGGGATCTTTATCCGCAATCTATTCCTCTAACACCAGACTTGAGTCAAATAAAGACGCCATTGGCAATTCTCGGAGGAGGGTGGTATGGAGATATTACGGATCCTGATGAGATATGGAATTATTCATTTAGCGATACGACCAAGACTTTTTTAAAAAGAGTTGTGACAGATTCTCATCTATTAGGGTGCCGCGATTATTATGCGCAAAGAGTGCTGAAAGCTAACGGATTTGAGCAGGGAATTATGACAGGCTGCCCAGCTTGGTATGATGTGAGTAAATTGTCAAAGCGACTTTGTGGACTCAGAGAGATCAAAAAAATTGCCATATCGGATCCTGCTGATATTTTCCATTATGGAAAACAAAGTTTGGAGTTGTGTCGATACCTGAAAAAACATTTTGAGAATGCGGAGATTATTTATTTGTTTCATAGAGGTACAGTGGCGGATTCTTATACTGATTCAAATACAGCTCGGCAAATTGCGAAATTGAAAAGCGAATTACTAAAGATGGAAATTCAATGTCATGATATCTCTTATGGTTTTGAAGGTTTTCACATATATGATGATTGTGATTTGCATATTGGGCACCGAGTACACGCACATATCTATAATCTTAGCCAACGTCATTTGAGTATTTTGATTGAAGAAGACGCAAGGGGAGCAGGTGTCGATGAAGCATTAGGCCTTTGGAGCATTAAAGCATACAGCCGAAAGAAAAAACGAAAATCCAATCTGATTGTTAAATGTTACAATAAAATATATGATTATACAAAAAGCAACGATTATTTTTTAAACGATGTGCAAGCGTATTTGGACTATTTATTGCAAACAGAAGGACGTACCTTGAATGTTGCTTTTTCTGTTATGGAGCAATATTTTGAGGATATGGAGAAGCATATTAATTCGCTGTTAAATATAATGTAGGTGCTGAAAATGAAAATATTGGCTGTTATACCTGCCAGAGCAGGTTCAAAAGGAATACCTAACAAAAATATTCGTATTATTGGTGGGCATCCACTGATTTATTATGCAATAAAAAACGCATTGTCTTCTAAATTTATTACAGATGTAGTCGTAACTACTGATTCTCCAGAAGTGCGCATTATAGCAACACAAATGGGCGCTTCTATAAAATGGAGAGACGCTGCGCTCTGCAGCGATGAAGTGACACTGGATGCGGTTATAGCAGATGCTATTCCCCAGGGAGATTGGGATTATATTGTTACGATGCAACCGACATCTCCTACTTTGCAGGTTTCTACTTTAGATGCAGCAATCCAGTATGCTATTAACCAAAAATTAGATACGGTCATATCTGCAATTAATGCACCGCATTTGTCTTGGAGCGAAAAGAACGGAAAAAAAGTTCCTAATTATGCGAAAAGATTAAATCGACAGTATTTGCCGCCGTGTTATTTGGAAACAGGGGCGTTTATGGTATCAAAGGCATCTGTTGTGACGACAGATACCAGAATTGGTAGTTGTGTGGATATATTTGAACTTCCTGAGGAACAAGCCCAAGATATAGATACGTTTGCGGATTTACGAAATGTTACTGCGGTATTAGATCAGCAGAAAGTAGCTATTTATGTAAATGGAAATAACAAGCGTGGAATTGGTCATATTTATAGGGCGTTGGAAATAGCGGATGAATTTTTTGTGAAACCGGATATATATTATGATATTAATCAGACTGAAGAAAAAGTCTTTGGAAATACAACACATCGTTTGATTCCTGTTGATGGTATTGCAGAACTTTTTCAGAAATGCAAAGAGAATAATTATACATTGTTTATTAATGATATTCTTACAACGTCAATCGACTACATGATAGGATTGCGTTCTGTTTTGCCGGTTGCCAAAATTGTAAATTTTGAAGATGATGGAGAAGGAATCATCAAGGCCGATTTGGTATTTAACGCATTGTTTCATGATAAGGAATATCCGCAGGTGTATGCAGGAGAAAAATATTATATAAGTGGAAAAACTTTTATGTTTTATAATCCAATTGTCATAAAAGACAAAGTGGAAAAGGTGTTTATTTCTTTTGGCGGAGCAGATCCACAGAACTACTCAGACAGACTGCTGGAGATGATATCAAAACCAGCATATAAGAATTACCAGTTTGTGGTTGTACTTGGAAGGGCAAAGCATAATGTAGGAGCTTTGATGAAATATAACAAATATCCGAATATTGAAGTTTTGTATGATGTGCAGAATATGCCTGAGTTAATGTCAAGTTGTGATATGGGGATTACTTCTAGGGGTAGAACTGGTTATGAACTTGCATTGCTTGGAATTCCATCTATTGCAATGGCACAAAATCATCGTGAAGAAAAACATGGATTTGTTTGCAACGAAAACGGATTCACCTATATTGGACTTAATCCTGATGATGAAATCATTGAAAGCAACTTAGAAATGTATCTTTCAATGTCTCAAAAAACGAGAAAAAAATTTCAAAATATGCTTCTGAGTCATGATTTACGAAATGGTCGTAAGCGAGTAATGAATTTGATTAATAGTTTATTGTGAATTAATTGTGTCATTGAAAATAGTGCGTTTGAATTTTTTCTAAGTACAATATTAACGAAATATGTCTAGGAGGGTAATAAATGGCCAGACCTTATGTTATTGCTGAAATGGGTGTGAATTTCTATGATACGGCTAAGGTTTTGAATATCACGCCGTTGGATGCGGCAAAATTATATATTGATAAAGCTGCAGAAGCAGGGGTTGATTGTGCAAAATTTCAGTCATATAAAGCACGGACAATTGTTTCTAAAAATTCGCCTGCTTATTGGGATATTACCAAGGAATCAACTCCGACACAGTATGAGCTTTTTTTAAAACATGATAGTTTTGAGGAGAAGGAATATCGAGAATTATGTGAATATACACATTCTAAAGGCTTGGATTTCACATCTACACCTTTTGATTACGCTTCAGCTGACTATTTGGAAAATTTGGTGGATTTTTATAAGATTTCATCTTCAGATATTTCTAATATTCCATTTGTGCGCCACATTGGAGCTAAAAAGAAACCCGTATATCTTTCTGTTGGAGCGGCATATTTGTCTGAAGTTGACTCGGCAGTTCGAGCGCTTAAAGAAAGCGGTTGTCCCCAAATTGTGTTATTTCATTGTGTCCTTTCTTATCCGACATTGCCACAAGATGCAAATTTACGTGTTATACAAACATTAAAACGAGTTTTCCCGGAATTGGAAGTGGGATTTTCTGATCATGTTGCACCAGATGACACGATGATGACCCTTTCAACAGCTTATTTGTTGGGGGCTCAGATAATTGAAAAGCATTTTACACTTGACAAGACATTGCCAGGAAATGATCATTATCATGCAGGTGATCCGGAGGATTTTAAAAAGGCAATTAATAATTTTAAATGGATTAATACGATTTTGGGGATAGATGAAAAAACTGTTTTTGATTGTGAACGTGTGGCACGTAGAGAAGCAAGAAGGTCACTTGTACTTACTAGAGATATGAAGGCAGGAGAGAAAATTCAAAGCAATGATATTATGCCCAAACGCCCTGGGACGGGTATTTCCCCGGAATACGTAGACATTGTGTTAGGCAGAATAATAAAGAAAGATTTATCCGAAGATACGATTTTGACTTGGGATATGATATAAAAATGCGGATGTGATTAATAAGTTGGATCACACTAGACATTAATATTAGTGCTATTATCTTATAAAGATTATTGTTCACATAAACAACATAATTGGTATCAGTATTGTAAAAAACTGCATAAATGGATGTAAGCAAAGCAAGCTAGTATGTGTGAAAAGATAACTTTGTTGAGTTACCGTTCATATCATAGAAAGATTGCTTATTGATAGTTTGATTCAAACGAATTGACATTAGTTTGGAACTTTTATGGAAAATTCATTATTAAATGATTTAGGGAAGAGCGATCCCAAAGAAAGTGAGATCTTTTTGGCGGGGAAGCTTTTTAGCTATATAAAATACGATTGACTTATTGCCCTTAAGTTCCAAAAGATCTATACTAAAGTATGGATGAATTACTGAAGATGCTAGATGTTGTATATTTGGAATCTTTAGAATCAGAGCGTTTCATGATGTAGGTGTTTTGATAGGATTGGTGTGGCATCGAAGAAACGGACGACTCCCTATGGATAATGATATCATGAGGAGTAGTAAGTTGAAGGATTCTCATAGCAAAATTATTGGAGGGAATAAGTTGGAAGAGCAGGAATACGAAGCTATTGACTTGAGAGAGATTGTTTTACTGCTGAAGAAGAATCTAATAGGTCTGATCGCATTAACCATGTTGTTTTCGGCAGCAGGATATTTGTTCAGTGCATTTGTTATGACGCCTCAGTATGAGGCTAGCGCAACGATGATTGTGAATTCACGGGAAGACGCTACTGCCCAAACGAATATTACCAGTGACCAGATCAATTCAGCTACAAAGTTGGTGGATACCTATTCGGTTATTTTGACCAGTGATACGGTGCTGGCCAAGACTATAGAGGATTTAAATTTGGATATGAGCTATGAAAGTTTGCTGGGTAAAGTAACGGTAGAATCGGTAAATTCTACGCAAGTAATGAGAATTTCTGCACAGGACGAGGATCCAGAGTTGGCGCAACAAATTGTAGCGAGTATTGTGGAACAGGCCCCGGATATCATCATCCAGACAGTAAAAGCGGGCAGTGTGGAAGTAATCTCACAACCTAAGGCGGGGGAAAACCCGGTATCTCCTAGGAAGATGATGAATACTGCTATTGCGGGTATGTTGGGCTTGGCACTTGGCTTGGGTGTGATATTCCTTCGCAGTATGCTGAACAACAAATTTATGACCGATACAGATATTAATAAAAAACTGGGACTGACGGTGCTGGGTGTCATTCCGCAGGTCAACATGAAAGGATAAGGAGGGCGAAACGATGGCAAGGAGAGAAAAGCACTCCAATCGGAAATTCATGTTGGTAGGAAAAGATACACCGTTCCAGTATCAGGAAGCGTTCAAGAGTCTGCGTACGAATCTGAAGTTTCTTGCGATGGGAAAATCATGTAAGAAGATTATCATGACCAGCGCGATTCCGGGTGAGGGAAAAAGTAGCGTGGCAATCAACTTGGCGGTGTCACTGGCGGATGCGGGCAGTCGGGTTTTACTAATGGACTGCGACTTGCGCAAACCAATTTTGCATCGATATCTGAAACTGGACAAGTCTTCATACAAAGGATTGACCAATATTCTGTCCGGTGGTGTGCTGACAGAGTCCATTGTAAATATGAAATCCCTGAATCTGCATGTAATCATCGCAGATGCGATTCCGCCGAATCCGGCAGAACTGTTGGGGTCCGGTCGTATGAAGATTTTGGTCGAAGAGTTGGAAAAGCATTACGACTATATCATCTTTGATACGCCGCCGGTATCTGTGGTAACAGATGCGGCCGTGTTGAGTCAGTATGCGGACGGCGTGATTCTGGTAATTCGTCAAAACCATGCAACGTATGACGAAGTGGCATTGGCGAAGAAGAATTTGGACACGGTGCATGCAAACATCCTCGGCGCAGTTCTGAATGATTTCAATACGAAATCCGCAGATAAAGAAAGCGGATACTATTACAGCTATAACTACGATTACAGCAACGATTGAGTATGACGGATTTGCACAGTCACATCTTACCTGGTGTGGACGATGGCTCGAAGAGCGTAGAAATGAGTCTGGAACTCTTACGCCGGGAATATGCGGATAAGGTGACACAGATAGCCTTGACCCCGCACTTTAATTTTGAGCGCCAGGGTGTGCGGGAGTTCCTTCAAAGACGAAATGGAGCGGCGCGTGAATTAGGTCTTGTCTTTCAGAGTGCGGGGCTTGCGCAGCGAATGAAGCTGGGGGCGGAAGTCTTTTATTCTTCGCAACTGGCAGAAACCGATATGCGGCCTCTGTGTTTGACGGGAACTTCTCTTTTACTGATCGAGTTTCCACCGGCGTATTATCCGCAGGAAGCACCGGACGTTTTGTACCAGTTAACACGCCAGGGAATCGTGCCACTGATTGCTCACGTGGAACGGTACGCCTTCGTACGATCGAATCCGAATCTGCTGTGTGATTTGATTGAGGCGGGCGCGTATACGCAGATGAACGCCACCAGCCTAGTGTTGCATAAGAAGCATCAGAATCTGCTTTTGCGGATGATCCGACATGGAATGATTCATGTGTTGGCTACGGATACGCATTCTATCAAAAAACGTCCACCTATGTTGGGAGAAGCGATGGCGTTGGTGACGGAGAAGTGTGGAGAAAAGACGGCACGCCGAATGGTGAAAAATGCGGGAGCGTTGTTTAAAGGAGCGCAGCCCAACCACCCGGAACCGCAGCCTATGCGACAGATCTTGGGACATTGGTTATAAGGATTTTGGTAAAGAGGAGCTTCCAAGGGATTCGAGCGACAAGATCAGTGACAATATGTACATGAATTGGGTTCGCTTGGAGGAATCAATGTCGAAGAAAAGTTCATTTGAACAAAATGAGGTCTATATGTAACCGATAGAAAATAGCATCTGAGGAATAAATGCCTTTTCCTCTCAAGAATAGAGTGGAGTATTTCCTTGTTCCCGCGAGGATACGGCAGGCATCACTCCGTCAAGACCATTTTAACATTAATTCGAAATCCCTCGCTTTTATAAGCGGGGATTTTGTTTTTATCAGGAGAGACAGCTAATGTTGCTTTGAAACGTATAAGCGGAAAGCATGATAAGGCAAAATTTGTTTAAAACTAGTCTTGGCAAATTATTGCGGGAATACAGTGGTGATACGCTGTATAATAGTCCGAGGTGGTACAGGTCCACCATTCAAGAAAATAAACTGTCGGCGGCTGGAATAAGAAATGGGGTGTCGATTTACCCTTGTGGGAGTACAATGAAACTTGCTAAAGTTATTGAAAAGTTGCTTCACTTTCACTGCTTCTTTCCAGCATGTTGCGCTGAAACCTGAGAAAAATTTTTTCCTGGCAGCGATCGATGTAAAGAAAAGCAGAGACAATTCATTGTAGGGCTTCAAAAGGAGCTATCATTCATCTGTTGGCTCAGTTGCAAGACCTGCACATGGAAAGAGAAAAGTTAAACAAAATGTCCTCTCGCCAGTTAGCGAGAGGACATTTTTCAATCTGATTTATCCGACAGAAAATTTCTACATTACTGAAGAGTGACAATTTCGTTGATGAAATAAAAACAAATGAAGGTGTATTAATTTTCTCCAATCAACTTCAATGCGTTGCCGAACAAAATTTTGGTGCGTACTTCAGAGGGGAGATTGAGTTCCTCCAACAACGATTGATGTTTGTTTCCGAAGCTGTCACGTCCGTACACAATCCGGTCCTGGAATTCTGCGAGGAATTCTTTGGAAAAGCCTTTGTCTCTGGACAATGCCTTGAATCCGGAATTGGCTGATATATCGCAAAATAGATTGTCATATTTGCGCAACAACTGAACAAGCCTTCCGTTGGGAGCAATGGGCCCCTCCGGATACAGGCAAGCGCTTCCCAATTCGTCGCCTGAGATGCCAGACCAAAATCCGGTCGCATGTCCTAAGAAATTCGTCTCAGGGCATTTTTGCAGCAGCCGTTCCAGGGTATCCATGTCGCCGCCGTACCAATAATTTCTTCTCGGATATTTTCCGTTGGTGGGGAAGGGATTTTCAAAATGAAGCACAACCGGCATATTCCGTTTTCCACAAAAACGGAACAGTTCCAATGCGTCCGGGTTATCGTATAGAATTCTCAATTTGATTTCGCCGCAGATTTTTACGTCGTATAAATCGATAGCGGCTTCCAGATTATCCAGTGCTTCCGGACGCCTGGGATCGGGCGCATAGCCCAAAACGAACCTTGTGGGATATTTTTCTTTGTATTTCAGGCACCTTCTAAAGGAAATGGGTCCGATTGTACCACTGTAGGGTTGTTCATTTAAAACATTGTATTGGCTGGGATCCAGTTCGATGGGAGGACATTCCCAAGTTAGCAGCCAGGTTTGATCAATGTTGTATTCATCCATTTCTGCAACGAATTTATCTGCCGTGTGACCATACCAATCGGGATGATTGTGTGCATCAATGATTCTATCTTTCATAGTGATTCCCTTTCTGACGAAACGGCTTAAGTAGGAAGACCGTCATTTTCCCATCTTTCTTCTGGGGGAATATTCAAAAGTTCTTCGGCCTTTTGAAGCATCATTTCCTCAGTGAGCATTCGGGAGCGGATAAACTGCTTTACTCCATCTTCGTCCAAATATTGAAAAAGTTTTTTCTCGATCCGCGGAACAATGTATTTCAAATCGGCTTTTGTTGCCAAATATTTTTCCAGCAGCGAGGAGCGCTCTTCGCTGCTGTTGTAGAATTCCAGCCGATAAAGGATTGCGGTCAAGGGGAAGTAAATATGGGTTCTGTTTTCGAAAAATTTCCAATCCGCGACCAGTTCCGGAATATCTTTCTCTCTGGGCAATTTATCCGTGATTTGGGCGACCACGTGGAAATAGTCTTCATTTGTAAACCCATGCAGAAGCAGGGGATCGGGGGTATACATGCCATGATAATCTGCAAAGAAACGAAGCAGGAATTTATCTTCTTCCACATCCCGATTCCAGCATTGATCAGCGGAGTAGTACAGGGGATAAACGCTGGTCTCATATACGCCGTAAGGCTTTGCAAGCGCAAAACTGGCGGCCCAGTTGGTGTTGATCATGCATTGAATGTCGTACTTTTTGACCAGCCTGTGCCAGCGGCGGATGTTGTTGATCCGTTCCGAAAGAACCGGATAGTTTTGGCGGTCACTGCGGTCGCTTGCCCGCATGGCAGGGCAGCCAATGTATTTGATTCCGAAGCCGTTTAAGCGTTCAATAAAATGACCTACCACATATTCCAAATCGTTTCCGCTGTACAACCAGATGCAAACAATGGCCCGTTTATCGAGCTGTGCCAATTCTTCATCGGTTGCATGCATGAGCATATCCTGCCAAAACAAAGGCGTTTTTCCGACATTGCAGGCTGCGTCAATCAGCTTGTTGATGAATTCAATGGCGATTAACTCTTTTGTCTTGTGGGTTGCTTTACAGGCATCGCAGGTGCATAAGCTCCAAACTTCATCGCAGCCTAAGTGCAAATATTGGGATTCCGGATGCAGTTTTGCCATTCGCTCGATAAGTTTGCGTGCCAATTCAATGGAACCGGGTTTTTGAGGACAGAGATCGCCTGTGGCAAGAGGCGTTTCTTTCAAGTGAGAGTACCTTTCGTCTTTCAGAACATACTCCAAATGTCCAAAGCTCTGCTGCAAAGGAATAATGTCGATGAACCACAGTTTGCAGGTGTCTTTAATTTTTTGATGCTCTTCGCTGGTCCAGCATTGAATCAGAGGATTGGTTTCAAACAGATCGCCGCCGGATAAAGTGGCTTCGTATTCAATAACCAACCCGTTGAGCTTGGCACGTGCAATTCTGGGAATTGCTTTCAAGAGCCCCCACACGGGAGAATGTACAGACCGCAAATCCCAATATTCACATCGCAATGCCATATCTGCGTAGTCGACAATTTCCATGCACGGAACATTGCTGCCAAACTGCGCAAAAACTCTGCCAAGCGTGATCATTCCATAAAAAAGGCCGCGTTCTGTGTCGGATACGATTTGAAAGCCGCAAGGCTCGATGTTTATCCGGTACCAGTCGGTCCGATGTTCAGGATTCAAAGGTTCGGAACAGTTGAAAGAGCCGAAAGACAGGCTGAAGAACGATCCCTTTTCGATGGTGAATGTTTCCACGATTTTTTGAGCATGAAAAGCCAGCCGCTTTTCATCGCCGGAAACCATCAGCACGGCATTTTTCTTGAATGCAGAAAAGTCTACCGTTTCTTCACGCTGCTTGCAGTAATGAGGCTGCGGAATCATTGCCAATGTGTTCATAAAAAACCTTCTAACAAATATTTAGGTTAATAATGGAGCCTATCTCCACAATCGACAAAAAAATTATCACGCAAAGAACGCCTGCTCGAGCATGGCACAGAGGGTGTGGTAAATGGGCAAATGATATTCCTGGATTTCGGCCGTACAGGACGAAGGCGCTTGTATGCAGACGTCTGAAATTTGGGACAGAAGACTGTCTTTTTCCCCTGTGAAGGAAACGACACGAATACCGCGCGTCCGGGCAAGTTCTGCGGCATTTACCACATTCTTGGAATTGCCCGATGTGGACAGGCAAATCAAGGTATCCTCTGCCCGGCCATAGCCGTAAAGCTGCTGGGCAAAAACCATTTCCGGGTCCATATCATTGGCAATCGCGGTGGACAAAGCGGGGTGACCGGACAGCGCGATGGCCGGCAGTGCTCCCTGCAAAGCGGAAAAAGAGCCAGGCAAGTTCGCTTTTCGCGGCAGTAGAAAGCCTTTCATCAATTCGCCTACAATGTGTTCCGCGTCTGCGGCAGAGCCGCCGTTTCCGCAGCACAATACTTTTCCGCCATTTTTGTATGTTCGATAAAGGCAGCGGTATGCATCTTCCAGGTTCGAACGGAGCTCCATGAGGGCAGGATAGCGCTGCAGCAATTTTTCAAGGTGTGTCATCGCTGCGGACGGAATTGCATCCTGCGGCGAAAAATCGATTTGGGCCCCGTAGCACGCCACCAACACCGCCGCAAAATCACCGATTTGTTCGCCGCACCGGGCGGCTTCCACGCGGCATTCGCAGGCGGCGCACGGCAACGCTTCCCGCATCAGCGCTGCTTCCATCGCATCTCTCAGATATGCTTCACAGCGCACAAAAATACTCCCGATGACAATTTTGCAAGGATTCAATACGTCCACCAGAATCGCCAGGCTTTCTCCAAGGCGCTCGCCTACATCCTGCAGAATTTTTACAGCTACTGCGTCCCCGGATTCAGCGGCTTTCCCGATGTCCTTGGTGGTCAGCGATTCACTGGTCAGCCAAGCTGGGGATGTGTCCGTGATATAGCTTTTGGCAAATTCTGCAATCCCGGCGCCGCTGCAGAAGCTTTCTACACAACCCTTCTTGCCGTAGCACAGCGGGCCGTCCTCTCTCAGACGGACATGACCGATCTCACCCGCCAGGCCTGTTGCTCCGTCGATCAGCTTTCCGCCGGATATGATTCCCGCGCCGAAGCCCGTTCCCATGGTTAAAAAAATCAGATCATCACAGTTTTTGCCCGCGCCCAGTTTCCATTCAACCAGGGCGCACGCGTTCGCGTCATTTTGCAAAAATGCAGGAATGCCGTATCGCTGTTCGCACATCTGTGTGATCGGCACATCCACCCAGTCGGGCAGGTGCGGCGGGGACTGAATCACGCCGGTTTTGCTGTTCAGCGGACCGCCGCAGCTGATTCCGATGGCCAGCGGTTTCACTGGGTATTTTCCCAGCCATTCATCTGTGATGGAAAAAAGGTGCTCAATGGTTTCTTCTCTGCAGGTGGTGGGAAACATCGCTTTTTCCAGAATCTTTATTCCGTCGTCTATTTCTGCAAGGATGACGGCGCATTTTGTGCCGCCGATGTCATACCCGATGACCGTTTTCTTCATAGTACTCTTTCGCTCCGTTAAACATTGCAACGATGTTTTTGGCAGGTACATCGTATTGAATGGTGTGCGCCGGAGACAGAATGTAGCCGCCGCGGTTGTCCATGATGGACAGTACCTTTTTTACCGCCTGCTTGATTTCCGCTTCCGTCCCCTGCGGCAGCAGAGACTGTGTGTCAATGCCGCCCCAAAATGCCAGTTTGTCTCCGTAATGCTCTTTCAAGCGCTCCGGTTCCATTTTGTACACACCGGGCTGAATGGGATTCAAAATATCCACACCGCAGTCGATGAGGGAAGGCAGCAAATCGAACACAGAACCGCAGGTGTGATGCTGATAAAATGCATGGGTGAATTTTTTGGTGTAGGTGATTCTCTCTTTAAAATAGGGCGCGATCATTTCATCGAACGTTGCGGTCGACATGAATTGCGCGCGCTGGGTACCGAAGTCATCCCCCGATGTGGTGCAGTCGATGTATTCTCCCAGCGCTCCGTAATATACCTTTATGACTTCTTTTTGATATTCCAGCCACCGCTTGGAAAACGCATGCACAATTTCCGGCTCCGCCAGCAGACGATACAGATAGTCGTCAAATCCGAACATCCAACATCCGGCCTCGAACACACCCAACACCGGGTGCTCCGCAATCACCGCGTAATCGGTGTTTTCGTGCAGCCACCGCGCGTCCTGTGCCCATTTTTCAATCAGGCGCAGATCCACTTTCCGCGGGTCCGGGAACTCATATGCTTCCAGTTCTGACATGCTGAAATCCTTCAGCGGCGAAAAACAAATTTCGCTTCGTCCGTCGATTGTGCGGTAACCGATTCCCAGCTCGTCGTAACGGACACCGCCCTCTTCCCGCATGTGGGATGTGGCGGGCGTGGGCATTCCGCCCACGCCGCGCGTATCGATGTCCAGCTTTTCCAATATCCGTTCATCCAGATTGGGGTTGCAGTGATGGTACACCGGCTCCCCATCGATTCCAAGCAGCTGCGCCAGGTCCTGCTTTGTGCACGCGTAATCGATCTTTGTCTGCGGATTTCCCGCGATATCGAACACCGCCCGGTCCACTGCCTTGTGGCTTGCTGCATTTTTAAACCGTTCTCTGTGTGTCATTCTTTTTCTCCTCGTATAATAGATTTACGGTTTAGATGTGGTGGGAACCGCATAAAA
>ERZ894220.735-NODE-735-length-19201-cov-6.66672_pt1 | contig 19201 bp, 17 predicted proteins | sample MGYA00380292_ERZ894220 | MGnify/ENA primary metagenome ERZ894220 (study PRJEB32331, sample SAMN06328446) | human gut metagenome | biome: human gut microbiome; feature: stool | host: Homo sapiens | collected 2014-12-05 ... | reverse complement strand
TATATTAGCTCTTTCTCAAATAATATCTTTGATTACAGGGAAATCATATTACTTTAAAAGAATCTTAGGTGAAAGAAAATATATAAATATATTATATTTAATTATTTTAGTAGCAACGTTGATATTGTGGAGAACAACATCAGCAGTGGTAAGTGTTATTTCGGTAATGAGTATTTCACTAAGTGATGCATTGTTTACACCAATAGTCATGGAGATAGAAAATAAGTCTGTAACCACCGGAGATAGGGCAACGGTTTTGTCCATATATTCTGTAATAGGTAGTGTGGTTTCTGCAGCTATTAACCCGCTGATAGGATTAGTTGCTGATTATTCATTAGGAACTTCTTTTTTGCTTTGTAGTATGCTGTGTGTTATAGCTTTCATAGCAATGAATTTCTATTTAGTAAAGGAAGATAGCAAAATGAAGCTATGTAATGAAAAAAGGATATAAAAAAGCAGTATTAATTTAAAATAGTATAGTTTCATAAAGTAATATATAATAATAGCCATAGTGTAAGTGGCTATTATTTTTTTAACTAAAAGATTGGAGGAATAAGTAATGAAGGAAACAAGTTTATATATACATATACCATTTTGCAAACAGAAGTGTTTTTATTGTGATTTTCCATCTTTTGCAGGAAAGGAGAAGTATAGGGAAGATTATATAGAAGCTTTATGTAAGGAGATATTAGATAAGTGTCAGAAATACAAAATAAAAAGTATATTTATTGGTGGAGGAACTCCTTCATATTTAGAAGTACATGAAATTAAAAAGCTCCTTGAAACAGTAAATAAGCTTCAGCTTGTAGATGATATGGAGTTTACCATGGAATGTAACCCAGGTACAGTTAATGAGGAAAAACTTATTGCCATGAAAGATGGTGGAATAAATAGAATAAGCTTTGGTTTACAGTCATGTAATAATGAACTCCTTAAAATAATAGGAAGAATACATACTTATGAAGAATTTGTAGATAATTATAAATTAGCTAGAAAACTGGGTTTTAATAATATAAACGTAGATCTTATGTATGGTCTGCCAAATTTAACAGTGGATTTATGGAAGGATACCCTTGCAAAGATTTGTAATTTAAAGCCAGAGCATATATCAGCATATAGCCTTATCATAGAAGAAGGAACTGCTTTTTATACATTGCATATGAAGGATAAATTAAATTTACCATCTGAAGAAGAGGAAAGAGAAATGGATAAACTAACAAAAAATCTACTTGGTAGTGGTGGTTATAATCAGTATGAAATATCTAACTATAGCTTAGAAGGAAGAGAATGTGAACATAATAAAGTTTATTGGAAACTTAAAGAATATATAGGGGTAGGTTCATCATCTAGTTCGTATATAGATGGCTTTAGGGTTGTTAATAATCCAGATGTAAAAAGTTATATTGAAAAAATACAAAAAAATGAAAGTGTTGAAATTGAGAGATATAAAAATACCATTAAAGATGAAATTGAAGAATATATGTTTATGGGATTAAGACTTAATGAAGGTATAAGTAAAATGGAATTTAAGCAAAAGTTTAACACTGATATAGACAGTATATATGGAAATATAATAGAGAAGAATATTAAAAGAGGTCTTCTTGAGCTAAAAGATGATAAATTATCTTTGACGGTAAAAGGAATAAGCTTAGCAAATGAGGCTATGTCAGACTTTATATTAGAAAAATAGATTGAATAGAAAATAAGAGTAATTTAAAGAAAAAAAGAAAAAAATCACACTATTTTAAATAGTAAATAATAGGTGGCAGAATATGAGAAAATATGAAATTGACAAAAAAAGCGAATAAGAATATATTGATATTGTAGTCATTAGCACTCGGTGTTAGTGAGTGCTAACAATAGGGGTGATGAGATTGGCTATTGATGATAGAAAAATTAGAATACTCCAAGCCATTATAAACGACTATATTGTGACAGGTGAACCTGTTGGATCAAGAACAATAGCTAAAAAATACGACTTAGGTATAGGATCTGCCACTATTAGGAATGAAATGGCCGACTTAGAGGAGATGGGATATTTAGAGCAGCCTCATACATCTGCAGGCAGAATCCCTTCCAGTAAAGGCTATAGATTATATGTAGATCAATTGATGCAGAGGGAACAGCTTACAAGAGAAGAAGAGCTTAGAATTAAGGAATATATCATTAATTCAGCTATGTATGAAGTGGATAAGGTATTAAAAGAAGCATGTGTGCTATTATCAGAGTTAACTAATTTAACTTGTATAGTGGAAACTCCTTCTATGAAAAGAAGCAGAATAGTATCGATGCAGCTTATAGGTATTGATAAGTCCAATATAGTAGCTGTAATAGTTACAGATAGTGGAGTTATAAAAAACCATAGAATAAGAGTATCACATATGCCTATGGAAAGTGAATTAGATAGAATCAATGAAGTTCTTAATATTAAGTTAAAAAACCTAACAATAGATGCAATAAATCTACAGGTGATTAATGAAATAAAGGAAGAACTTAAGGGATTTGATGATTTATTTAATGCAATACTTCCAGCTCTATATAAGAGTTTAAATGAAAGTACAAAATCAGATTTATTAGTTGAAGGAACTACCAATCTTTTCAATTATGCAGAATATAACGATATTGAAAAAGTCAAAGATATGCTTCAACTTATAAGTAATAAAGAGTGTGTTATTGAATTATTAGAGCCAAGTGGTGATATTACCATAAAGATTGGTGATGAAAATTATATTCCAGAAGCAAAAGATTGTTCTGTAATAACAGCAGAATATTGTTTAGGTGGAAGACCAATTGGTAATATAGGTTTAATTGGACCACAGAGAATTAATTATTCAAAAGTAATTTCAATAATGGCTCAAGTAATAAAAGAACTAAATAAAAGTTTAAGAAATCAGAGTCTTGAGTAGTGTGAGAAGAGGTGTATTGAATGGAAGAAAATAAAGATTTAAATGAAGAAATCATTGATGAAGCAGAAGCTACAACAGAAAGTACTGAAGAGGTTAATGAGGCTGAAAACAATGAAGAAAATGATTTAGCTTTAGTTAAAAAGTTAAAAGAAGAAAATGATAAACTTTCAAAAGAAGTTGAAGCATTTAAAGATAGATTATTAAGGGTTACAGCCGAATATGAAAACTTTAGAAAGAGAACTGCCAAGGAAAAGGAAGGAATATATGCAGATGCATGTGCAGATGTATTAAAAGAAGTTATTCCAACAGTAGATAATCTTGAAAGAGCTTTAGCAGTTGATGGAAGCGTTGAAGATTTGAAAAAAGGAATTGAAATGACTATTAAAGGATTTCAAACTTCACTTGAAAAACTTGGAGTTGAAGAGATAAGTGTTGAAGAAGGATTTGATCCTAATATGCATCAAGCAGTAATGCATATTCAAGATGAAAATTTAGATAAAAACGTTGTTGCTGAAGTATTCCTGAAAGGATATAAGAAAGGTGACAAAGTAATAAGATATTCAATGGTAAAAGTAGCAAATTAGTTTAATTTTAATAGATAGAAATTTAGGAGGAAATAATTATGGGAAAAATTATAGGTATTGACTTAGGTACAACAAATTCATGTGTAGCAGTTATGGAAGGTGGAGAACCAGTCGTAATAGCAAACTCAGAAGGAGCAAGAACTACTCCATCAGTAGTTTCATTCCAAGCTAACGGAGAAAGATTAGTTGGTCAAGTAGCTAAAAGACAAGCGATTACTAATCCAGATCATACAATAATTTCAATAAAGAGAGAGATGGGTACAGACCATAAAACTCATATTGATGATAAAGAATATTCACCACAAGAAATATCAGCAATGATTCTTCAAAAGATAAAAGCTGATGCAGAAGCTTATTTAGGTGAGCCAGTAACTCAAGCAGTTATCACAGTACCAGCTTACTTCAATGATGCTGAAAGACAAGCAACTAAAGATGCTGGTAGAATAGCTGGATTAGAAGTATTAAGAATAATAAACGAACCAACAGCAGCTTCACTTGCTTATGGATTAGATAAAACAGATCACAGCGAAAAGATATTTGTATATGACTTAGGTGGTGGTACATTCGACGTATCTATACTAGAATTAGGTGATGGTGTATTCGAAGTATTATCAACAAATGGAGATACTAAGCTTGGTGGAGATGACTTTGATAACAAAGTTATGGATTATATAGCTGAAACATTCAAAGCAGAAAATGGTATTGATTTAAGAAATGATAAGATGGCTCTTCAAAGATTAAAAGAAGCTGCTGAAAAAGCTAAGATTGAATTATCATCTTCAATGCAAACAAATATTAACTTACCATTCATCACTGCTGATGCAACAGGTCCAAAGCACATAAATTTAGATTTAACTAGAGCTAAATTCAATGAATTAACTCATGATTTAGTTCAAAGAAGTATAGAACCAATGAAGAAAGCTTTAGCAGATGCAGGACTTTCAATTAGTCAAATAGACAAGGTTATATTAGTTGGTGGATCAACAAGAATACCAGCTGTTCAAGAAGCAGTTAAGAACTTTACAGGAAAAGAACCATCTAAGGGAGTTAATCCAGATGAATGTGTTGCTGTAGGTGCTGCGATACAAGCAGGTGTATTAACTGGAGAAGTTAAAGACGTATTATTATTAGACGTTACACCATTAACATTAGGAATTGAAACAATGGGTGGTATAGCTACACCATTAATTGAAAGAAATACAACTATTCCAGCTAAGAAGAGTCAAGTTTTCTCAACTGCAGCAGATGGTCAAACATCAGTGGAAATTCACGTAGTTCAAGGTGAAAGACAAATGGCAGCAGATAACAAGACTTTAGGAAGATTTACTCTATCAGGAATTGCTCCAGCTCCAAGAGGAATTCCACAAATCGAAGTAACATTTGATATAGATGCAAATGGTATAGTTAAAGTTTCAGCTTTAGATAAGGGAACAGGAAAAGAAGCAAACATCACAATTACAGCTTCAACTAACCTTTCAGATGAAGAAGTAGAAAAGGCAGTAAAAGAAGCAGAAAGATTTGCTGAAGAAGATAAGAAGAGAAAAGAGGGCATAGAAGTTAAGAATAATGCTGATCAAATAGTATATCAAACTGAAAAAACTTTAGAAGAATTAGGAGATAAAGTATCTGCTGATGATAAAGCTAAGGTTACAGCTAAATTAGATGCATTAAAGGCTATTAAAGATGGTGAAGATTTAGAATCAATTAAGAAAGCAATGGATGAATTAAATCAAGAATTCTATGCTATATCTTCTAAGATGTATGCACAAGCTGGAGGACAACAAGGTGCTGAAGGATTTGATCCAAACAATATGGGTGGAGCAAATGCAGATGCTGGTACAGCTCACGATGACAATGTAGTAGATGCTGATTTTGAAGTTAAAGATGACAAATAATTAAATTAATTTAGAGGGAAGACAAAAGTCGTCTTCCCTTTTTAAAAGTACAGTATTTAATAATTATTATTATAATGTTATTATATAAAGGTAAATTTGTAATAAGGTGGTGACATTTGTAGATGGCAAGTAAAGACTATTATGAAGTGCTTGGCCTTCAAAAAGGGGCAAGTGAAGATGAAATAAAAAGAGCCTTTAGAAAGCTAGCTATTAAATACCATCCTGATAAGAATCAAGGAAATACAGAAGCAGAAGCTAAGTTTAAAGAGATAAATGAAGCTTATCAAGTACTTTCTGATCCTGAAAAGAAAGCAAGATATGATCAATTTGGATCAGCTGACTTTGATGGAAGTGGATTTGGCGCAGGTGGATTTGGTGGTTTTGACTTCAATGATATGGGTGGCTTTGGAGATATTTTTGAAAGTTTCTTTGGCGGTGGAGGAAGTTCATCAAGAAGAAGAAATGGACCGGTTAAAGGTGCAGATTTAGAGTACACTATAAATTTAACATTTGAAGAAGCTGTATTTGGTGTTGAAAAAGAAATCACAATTAATAGAAGTGAAAACTGTGAAGAGTGTCATGGATCAGGAGCTAAACCTGGAACATCTCCAAAAACATGTCCAACATGTAATGGTTCAGGGCAAGTAAGGGTTCAAAGACAAACTCCATTAGGAAACTTCGTAACTACATCTACATGTGATAGATGTGGAGGTAGAGGAACTGTAGTTGAAGAACCATGTCATTCATGTGCAGGAAAAGGTAAAGTAAGAAAGAGTAGAAAGATAAATGTTAAGATACCAGCAGGTGTTGATACAGGAAATGTACTACCACTTAGAGGGCAAGGTGAGCACGGTGCTAACGGAGGGCCTCCAGGAGATATATATGTAAGAATCAATGTTGCTAGATCAAGTAAATTTGATAGACGTGGACATGATATTTATATAGATACTCATATATCTATGTCTAGAGCTGCACTAGGATGTGAAATAACAGTACCTACAGTAGATGGTGATGTTAAATATACTGTTCCAGCAGGAACACAATCAGGTACACTTTTCAGATTAAAAGGAAAAGGAGTTCCAAGAGTAAATGGTTCAGGAAGAGGAGATCAGTACGTAAAAGTTGTAGTTGAAATTCCTAAGAATTTAAATGAAAAGCAAGTGGAAGCATTAAAAGCATTTATGGAAGCTTGTGGAGAAGAACCAGACAATGTTGAAGTTCCACACAAAAAAGGATTTAAAAACATCTTTAAAAAATAGATATATTTTAATTAAAAACAGCCTGTTGTATTTAAAGCGACAGGCTGTTTATTTCGTTAATACATTTAAAACATCCATGGCATGTTCTTTTCTTTCGGAGTTAACAATGATTGTAAGGATATTATCCTTGGAAGGAAAGTCAATCTCTTTAAGTAAATTTAAAGAATCTATTTTAATACCATATATACCTTCAGTATCATTTGAGTCAGAAGCTTTAACAAGCAGTTCTTCTGGAATATTTAAGTTTTCAAAACCATCTATAGTGGAGATATCTTCAAACATATCTTGTGATACTTGCGCATTGAAGTATTCTTCATTAACAATGGCAAGATCAATTTCTTTAGCAGCTATTTTTATAGCGATTTCTTCAGTAGGGGTTAATCTATATCCAGTATTTGAGTCACTCCAGATAGGATTAATAAGTATTGTTGACTTTTCAAGATTTTCAATAAGTAGATCATTAAGTGTATCCCTAAGGGAGTATAACTGATTTTCATCTATATAAGAATTATAATAAGTTATGGTACAGTAAGTAGATTTTTTAGTCATCATTGTATGAATGAAAGAAGCTAGTCCTACTATAGAAAGTAATGTAATAATTATATGAATTTTATAATATTCCCATATATATCTATATTTTTCTTTGGGAGATAAAGCTTTGAATTTTTCTTTAATTGATATTTCAGAATCAAGTTGTGTTTCTTTTTCCATATTATCCTCCTGATTTATGTATATGTTTACTTAAGTTAAGTTTATAGAAAAAAATTACAAAAATCAATGGAATTTATAAAATTTTTACTTCTTTAATATAATAAAAAATAAAAAAAATATTGTAGAAATATGAAGACAATATATAATATATTTTGAATATTTATTTAAATAAGAAGGCATAGTAAAGATAGAAAAGATTAGTATGAGGTGAAGCAATGGAAGAAATAAAAAAAGAGATATTATGTGAAATAGAGCCTTTTAAAGGAAATGGGTATGAATTTCTAAATAAGAATATGTCAAAAATGGATTTTAGATCAATATCATGCGGATTTGGAGTATATGCTCAAAGAAATCAAAAAGATTTTGTTATTAGACTTAGGACCTCTTCTGGAGTTATAGCCTTAGATCAATTAAAGAAAATATATGAATGGGCTAATAAATATGAAGTAGAATATTTGCATTTTACAACACGCCAATCTATTCAATATCATGGATTGACTATAGATGATACATGTAGCTTAATGGAAGAGGCATTAAATTATAATATTTTTACAAGAGGTGCTGGAGGAAATTATCCAAGAAATGTAGCACTATCTCCTTTATCTGGAGTAGATAAAAATGAAGCATTTGATGTAACTCAATATGCTATAGCTTGTGATAATTATTTTATGAAGAGAATAACTTCATATAAATTACCAAGAAAAATAAAAGTAGCATTTTCTAACTCAGAAGAGGATACAGCATGTTGTACAGTTCAAGATTTAGGATTTATGGCTGTAAATAATGAAGGGAAAAAATGCTTTAGAGTATATGTAGGGGGAGGTCTAGGAAGAAATCCTAAAAAAGCGTTAGTTTATCCAGAATTAATAGATGCAAATGAAGTTTTATACTACGTTCAAGGAATGGTAGATTTCTTTATTTCAGAAGGTAATTATGAAAATAAGAGTAAAGCAAGAATTAGATATATAGTTGAAAAATTAGGTGAAGAAGGTTTTATAGAATGTTATAAGAAACATGTGGAAGCAGCTAAAGCTAAAGGTGGATTAAGTTTAGAGTGTGAAGAAATTAAAAATACAAAAAAAGGTATAAAAGTTGATATTATTGATAATAGATTAATTGAGCAAAAGCAAGAAGGGTTATATAGTGTATATTTACATCCAGTTGGAGGGCAAATAGCATTAGAAAATTTAAAAGAGATAATAATGATACTGGAAACATGTGAATCACCAGAGATAAGATTATCTAAAACAGAAGGAATATATTTTAGAAACCTTAATGGAGTTGAAGCTAAAGATCTTTTAGAAATTACTAAAGATATGGGGGGAGAAAGTGATTTCGAACAAAGTATTTCATGTATAGGTGTACCAACTTGCCAAATAGGAATTTGTGATAGTCAAGACACTTTAAGAGAAATGATTACTTATGTAAAAGAAAATAAAGGAGATACTAAGTATCTTCCAAAAGTATATATATCAGGATGTGGAAATTCTTGTGGTGCTCAAGAAATTGGAGCAATAGGTTTTGCTGGAAAGAAAAAAAGAGTAGATAATGAATTATTAGAATGTTTTGAGTTATTTGTTGATGGAAGTCATAAAGCAAATGAAGTTAGATTAGCTGAAAAATATGGAGAAATTTTAAAACGAGATATACCTAAATTTATGCTAGAACTATCTAATATTTTAAAAGAAAGTAATAAGAGTTTCAGAGAATATATAAGCGTTAAAAATGATGATTTTAAAGAACTAGTAGAAAAATATAATAGTTAGAATATATAGTATAAAGAAAGTTAGATTAATATTTCTATGTTTATAGAAGTATTTTATAAAGTCTAACTTTCTTTTGTTGTTGAAATAAGTCTATAAATCTGTATAATTAATTTATAGCAAGGAATAGTTAGAAGGAATTTATTGATTATAGATGGAAGTTGGAGTGAAAAAATATGAGAATGCGTAAAAAGCCTTGGGCTAGACCAGAATTAGAGGCATGTAAGTTCTTTATACAAAATCCAAGTGAGTATAAAGGAAGATGGAAAGAGTTTTTCGGCAATGATAAGCCTATATACATGGAATTAGGATGTGGAAAAGGAACATTCATGGCTGTTCATGGTTCAGAAAATCCTGATAAGAATTATATTACTATAGATATAAAAGATGAAGTTTTAGTGTTAGCTAAGAGAAATATTGAAGCAGCTTATGAGAAAAAGGGGCAAGAAATAGATAATGTTGCATTAATGTCACAAGAAATTGCTATAATTGATAACATGTTAGGTGACGGTGATGAAATAAGTAGAATATACATTAACTTCTGTAATCCATGGCCAAAAGATAGACATAAAAAAAGAAGACTTACTCATCCTAGACAAATTGAAAAATATAAAAAATTTTTAAAGGATGGTTCAGAAATCTGGTTTAAGACAGATGATGATGAGCTGTTTGATGAATCTTTAGAATACTTTAAAGAATGTAATTTGGAAACAAAATTTATCACAAGGGATTTACATAACAGTGGATTTGAAGGAAATGTAGTTACAGAGCATGAAAGAATGTTTACAGAGCAAGGGATAAAGACTAAATTCATAATTCTACAATATAATAAATAAAGAATAAAAAGGTTTAATTATAAATAAAATTGTAATTAAGCCTTTATTATTTTTTAGTAAAAATTAAAAACTATCTCTAAAATAATTATAGATTTACACTTAAAGGTTAATAATATTAATAAGTAAAAAGTAAATACCAAAAACAATAAGGAATTAAAGAATATTATTTGAAGGATTAATTAGCTGATTTCAAAAATAATATCTTAATGGTGGTTATTATGAATTTATTTGTTTTAATGGTAGTATTATCACCTTTTACAGCAGTTATACCTGGAATATATGGGATATATATCTTATATAAGAAAAAAGCAGAGGTGCTTAAAAACTATCTAACTGTAAGTTTGATGTTACTTTTTTTATGCTTTTTCCTTAGTGGGGTGGTGAATGCAAGCATTTTATCTGTATGTGGCTCTTTTTTACTATTAATCTATATAGGGATAGCCATATTAAGTCAGAAATATTTTGTAACTCAAAAGAGGGTGAATGATGTTTTAAGGTTATTATTAAAGCTATCATCCTTAACAGCTTTAATTGGTATTGTAGAAAAGATAGTATTTATTTTTAATGGGAAAGAAAATCATAGAATATTTAGTACATATGGAAATCCTAATATGACAGGTGCATGGTTTGGCAGTATGATACTAATAGCCATGTTTTTAAAAGATGGTCATAGTGATAAAACTGAAAATAAAAAGTTAAATCTTTTATTGGTACTTATGACTGTAGCGTTACTACTAACTGAATCAACAGGAGCTTTTATTGCTCTATTATCATCTATGGGAGCTTATTTTTTGGTGGATAAAAATAGAGAAACTAAGAAGAGTATAATAATGATTATGACCATTATATTTGTTATAGTATCATTTGTGTTTTTTCAAAGAAGAATTAATTCAATAACTGTAATAGATGAATTGAGAACATCTTTTAGTTCTCGTTATGATATTTGGTTTGGTTCAGCTGAAATGTTTTTAATAAAGCCGTTGTTAGGATGGGGAGCACTAGGAACATTAGAGCATGGAATTGACTTCATGTATAATAATGGCAATGTAATTCATTCACATAATATTTGGTTAACTTTTTTAGTTTCTGGTGGAATTTTAGCATTTAGTATATATATTTTTGTTAAAATTAAAATTTTTAAAGATTTGATGATAATATATATAAGATATGATCATTATGTATGTTTATTAACTGCTTTGAATATGATGGTTATAATTCAAGGATTAGTAGATTGTAGTGTTTATGCGCCCCAGTTAGGTATGTTGTTTATTGCTGCTAATTCAATACTGTTTAATATAGCAAATGGAAGGATAAAGGAAAATGATAAGATAGAGGAAGGAGAAATTGAAGATTGCAATAAGGATATGGTGGCAAACTAAAATAATTGATAAGTTAGTAATTGAAAATGAAAAATTAAGGAAGGGACTCTGATGAGTTCCTTTTATATTAGATTTTAAAATATAGATAATTATCCATTATCAAATTTCAATTAAATAGGGTGGACTTTATTTGTCATACCGTGTAAAATAAAGTATTAGTCATTATGTTAAAAAGAAGAAAGGATGATATAGATGAATGGCACTTGGGTAGAAGTTAGAGTTATAACAATAAGTGAAGCTTTAGAACCAATAGCAGGAATATTTTATGGATTAGATTGTAAGGGAGTTGCAATAGAAGACCCTAATGATATATTAGGAAGAGAGCAAGGACCTTTAACTTGGGATTTTGCTGATATTAATGTTTTAGAACATAGAGGAGAAGCAGCTGTAGTAAAAGGTTATTTCTCAGAAGAAGATAATGTTGAAGAGATAGTTACATATATAGAAGAAAAGGTTAATGAAATAAAAGAACTGGGAATAAACGTTGGTGAAGGAAAGGTTGAAAGTGAAGTTAAATATGAAAAAGATTGGGCTGACACTTGGAAACAATATTATAAACCAGTTTTAGTTGGAGAAAGAATAGTGGTTAAACCGATATGGGAAGAGTATGAGCCAAAGGGCAATGAATTAGTGGTTGAATTAGATCCAGGCATGGCATTTGGTACAGGAACTCACGAAACTACAAGAATGTGCATACAGGCATTAGAAAGATATGTAAATGAAGATGCTACAGTGTTTGATGTAGGATGTGGTTCAGGAATATTAACAATTGCAGCGGCTAAATTAGGAGCAAAATTATCAGTTGGGGTAGATTTAGATCCAGTAGCTGTTGAATCATCAAAGGAAAATGTAACATATAATAAATTAAACAACATAGAAATCTTAGAAGGAAACTTAGTGGAAGTAATAGATGGTAAAGCTGATGTTGTTGTTGCTAATATATTAGCAGAAATAATATGTATATTAACAGATGATGTTAAGAGAGTATTAAAGGATAATGGTATATTTATTACATCAGGAATAATTCACGATAGAGTGGAAATGATATGTGAAAAACTAGAAGCTACTGGGTTTGAAGTTATAGAAAAGAACAGAGATGGAGAATGGAATTGTATAGTAGCTAAATTAAAATAGTTTATAGGAGCTAAGGAAAATGCATAAATTTTTTACACCTAAAGAATTAATAAGTGAAAATATAGCCAAAATAATAGGTGAAGATGTTAAGCATATTATTAAGGTTTTAAGGATAGAAGCAGGAGAAAAGGTTGTTTTGAACGATTGTCAAGGTACAGAATACCTTGCAGTGATAAGCTCTACTAGCAAACAAGAAGTTGAATTTGAAATACTTGAGAAGCTAGATGTAAACAATGAAAGTCCTGTTAAAATACACCTATATCAAGGGCTTCCAAAGGCTCAAAAGATGGATTTAATAGTACAAAAGGGAACAGAGCTAGGAATTAGTGATTTCATACCTGTAATAACTTTAAGAGTTGATGTAAAACTGAAAGGTGAATTTAAAAAACTAGATAGGCTTAATAGAATAGCATTAGAGGCAGCAAAGCAAAGTAAAAGAAGTATAGTGCCTAAGGTATTAGAACCTATAAGTTTTGATGAGGCATTAGAAAGTATGAAGGAGTTAGATTTAATAATTGTTCCTTATGAAAATGCAGAAGGGTTTGGCATAAAATCGTTGATTAATAAATTAAGAGAAGAAAATGCTACATTAAATGAAATTAGTGAAGTAGGAATATTTATTGGACCTGAAGGTGGAATTGAGGAAGATGAGATATTAAAATTGAAAGAAATAGGAGCTCATATAGTTACTTTAGGAAACAGAATTTTAAGAACGGAAACTGCTGGTTTTACGGCAGCTTCATTAATTCAATATGAGCTTGGAGATTTAGGAGGAATTATTTAATGAAAGTTGCATTTGCTACTTTAGGGTGCAGAGTTAATTTTTATGAGTCAGAAGCAATGGCTGAAAAATTTATTAGAGAGGGGTATGAAGTTGTAGACTTTGATACTTTTGCTGATGTATATGTAATAAACACTTGTACTGTTACAAATATGGGAGATAAAAAATCAAGACAAATTATAAGTAGAGCTAGAAGAAGCAATCCAGAGGCTATAATAGCTGCTGTAGGATGTTATTCACAAATGTCTCCTAAAGAAGTGTCAGCAATAGAAGGTGTTGATGTAGTCCTTGGAACACGTAATAAAGGAGATGTAGTTTATTATGTAAATAAGGCTAGAGAAGAAGGTGAGCCTCAAGTTCATGTAGAAGGCGTACTTAAAAATAAGAAGTTTGAAGATTTAAAGATAGAAGAATATCAAGATAAAACAAGAGCTTTCTTAAAAATACAAGATGGATGTAATAGATTCTGTACTTTCTGTACAATACCATATGCAAGAGGGTCTGTATGTTCAAAAGACCCAAATAAAGTTATAGAAGAAGTAAAAGAATTAGCAACTAATGGATTTAAAGAAGTTATTTTATCAGGTATACACACAGCATCATATGGTCTTGATTTAGAAGGTACAGTAAATCTTCTTACTATAATTGAAGACATTGAAGCTATTGATGGTATAGAAAGAATAAGAATAGGTTCATTAGAACCAGGATTCTTTAGTGAAGAAAATATTGAAAAAATCAAAGGTTTTAAGAAATTATGCCCTCACTTCCACTTATCTCTTCAAAGTGGATGTAATACAGTGTTAAAGAGAATGAATAGAAGATACTCAGCTGAGGAATATAAAATGGCTGTAGAAAACATAAGAAAAGCGATACCATATGTATCGATTTCTACAGATGTAATTGTTGGATTCCCAGGAGAAACTGAAGAAGAATTTAATGAAACATATAAATTTTTACAAGATATTAAGTTGACAAAAACACATGTATTTAAATATAGTCCAAGAAAAGGTACAAAGGCAGCAGATATGCCTAATCAAATTGATGGAAGGACTAAAGATGAAAGAAGTAAGCTTTTAATTGAACTTAGTAACAAAAATGAACATGACTTTATTGAAAAGTTTGTAGGAAAAGAAATGGATATTTTAGTTGAAAAAGAATTAAAAGATAGACCTAATATATTTGAAGGGTATACGAAAAATTATATAAAAGTTGAGATTGATTGTATGGCAGCAGATATAACTGGTAAAATAGTAGATATAAAGATTGAAAAAGCAGAGGGAGAATATGCTATTGGAGATCTCTTATAGTTAAACACTGAATAACGCTACGATTATTAATTAGTGAAGTATTAATTTTAACTATGGAAGTGTTTAACTAGCCAAAGGCTACTTAACTAATTACTATAACGTTTAATTATAAAGAAGGGTGGTGAAGTTTATGAGTGATTGTATTTTTTGTAAGATTATAAAAAGTGAAATACCTTCAAAAAAAATATATGAAGATGAAAAAGTATTAGCTTTTTATGATATTAGTCCAGAAGCGCCAGTTCATTTTTTAGTTATACCAAAAGAGCATATAGTAAGTGCTAATGATATAACAGAAAAAAATGCAGAAGTTGTTTCACATATATTTGTTGTTATTAATAAAATAGCAAGAGAGTTAAAAATTAATGAAACGGGCTATAGAATAGTAAATAACTGTGGAGAACAGGGTGGTCAGACTGTAGGACATATGCATTTCCATGTGTTAGGTGCAAGGGATATGAAGTGGCCACCAGGCTAATAAGAAAAATAAATTTTATTGACATTTTAAGTTAAACTATAGTATAATATAGTATGTGTTATTAAGCCTGTAGCTTTAGTTTGTCGGACTAAATTGAGCTAGCGGAGGGAGGGATAATAGATGTCAGAAATCAAAGTTGGAGAAAACGAAACACTTGAAAGCGCATTAAGAAGATTTAAGAGAAAATGTGCAAGAGCTGGAGTTCTTTCAGAAGTTAGAAAGAGAGAACACTATGAAAAACCAAGCGTTAAGAGAAAGAAGAAATCAGAAGCTGCGAGAAAGAGAAAGTTCAAGTAGGATTTATAAAACTATTTTTTGGTCTATATATTATGCTTAAGACAATGAGATTATTCATTAGAAAGAGAGAAGTAAGCAATGATTAAATATTTGCTAGACTTCAAAAAAGGAATGATAAAATATATTTATGTATATTTTATGAAGTGCCTTCCTCAGCATTTTAAAGAAGATAAATTTTACGGTCGTAAGAAGCTTAGCTACTTAAATTGGCAAAATAGCATAAAGCATAGATAAGCTTTTGTCATAAGTGAATTAGAGACTTATAGTTCATATAGATTATGTTTTAAATTAAATAGTTAGATAATAATGTTAAATATTTAAGGACTCAATTATATTGAGTCCTTTTTTTATGCAAAAATATGAATAATTTTTGCTAGATACTTTTTTATATAAATTGTGATTTTATTAGTTACATAAACATAAAGTACATTGAAGGAATATTATTTAGGAGAGGTCTCATGGAAGATAAGCTAAAAAAGAGAAAAAAGGTTTTAGTAGATAAATTGGAAATGCCTAAGGAAATTGTTTTAGATGTACCTAGGATTACTGTAATTGGGCGTAATGAAATAACTATTGAAAATCATAAGGGAATACTTATTTTTGAAAAGAATGAAATAAAAATAAAAACAAGTCTTGAGCCGTTAACGATAAAAGGAAATTCTTTTGAAATATTATATATAGCTACTTCTACTTTGATTATAAGTGGATATTTTGATTATATAGGGTATGGGGAGTGATGTTTAATATATGGAAGGGATAAAAAAAGGGAAAATAAAAGTTGAAATACTAGTAAAAGATATAGAGAAGATACTTAATATACTATGGCTTCAAAATATAGCAGTAAGTAAAGTTATAAAAGTAAATATAACTACCTTAAGGTTGGAAGTAGATTATATAAATTATGGTAGATTATGTGAGGTAGTACGTTCTGTTGGTGGTAAGGTAAGAGTATTAGAAGGAAAAGGGCTTATATTTTTACTAGGAAAGATGAAGAAGAGATATTCAATAGTAATAGCTGTTGTAGTGTTTTTTGCAATTATATATTTTTTATCAATGTATATATGGTCTATAGATATAACTGTAGGGAAGAATGTTACACCCTTTGAAATAAGAGAACAACTTAAGGAAATAGGAGTATCTCCAGGGGTAAGGAAAAGCTCTTTAGATGAAAAAGAAATAGAAAGGAAATTAGAAAGCTTAAATTCTGAAATTTTGTGGTTAAGGGTAAGGGTTGAAGGGTCAACATTAAAGGTTGTAATTACTGAAAAAGTAAATCCGCCAGTGAAAGATGAAGATAAGTATGGTAATCTTGTGGCTGATATGGATGGTCAGATAAAGAGGATTTATACTTATTCAGGAAGAGCTGTTGTAAAAAATGATGATATAGTAAAAAAAGGTGCAGTAGTTATTGAAGGGATAGATGGTAATGAAGGTGGAGAATATGTAGTAAGACCAAGAGGTATGGTTATTGCTAATACATTTTATGAAAAGGAAATGAATATTAAAATATCAGGAGTTGAATATAAGAGAAGTGGAAACAAAGATTTAGATATTTATATAGAGCTTTTTGGTAAGAAAATATATCTTAAAAAATCTACAAAAGATTTTGAAAAGTATGATAAAATAGAAAAGAGTGGCAAAATATTTAATGAAGTGATATATTATGAAAGAGTAGCATCCACCATTGAAATTACTGAAAGTGAAGGCGTTAAATCGGTTTTAGATACTTTAGAAAAATCATTGTCTAAGGATTTAAAAAGGGATAGTAAAATTATAGATAAAATAGTCACAAAAGAAAGAATTGATGATGAATACTTAAACATAAAAGTCGTTTTTGTTGTAGAACAAAATATTGTAAGTGATGAGGTTGTAGAGTATTGAGGTTACTAAAGGATGAGAAGGTGATTTAAATGATGAAAAAACAAAATAATAGTAAAAGAAATTGGAAGAAGTTCTATATATTTTCTGCACTTGTCTTTATGACTTATTTCATTTTATTAACTGCTGTAACTCCTAAAAAGTACAATTTAGTTAAGGGAGATATAGCAAGTGAAGATATTAAGGCTACAAGAGATATTGTAGATGAAGAGGCTACTGAAGTGAAAGAAAATGAAGCACGGGAATTAGTTCCTAAACAGTTTTCTTTAAAGACTGATGTAAAAATAGAAGCTTTTCAAAATATAACAAATTTTTTTAATAAATTAATTAATTTAAAAAGTAGTGAAGAGGATGAAACATTAAAAATAACGGCATTAAAGAAATTTGGAAGTTTTACACTTAGTGATACAGAATATAAAGCATTGCTAGGTTTGACAGTTGAAAAAGATACAGAGATTCAAAGAATAATGCTAAATATACTGGATACGGTATATGCAGATAGCATATCTGAAGACAATGATAAAGAATTAGAATCTGCTAAAGAATTAGCAGAAGAAAAAATATTAGATACTGAGATCGATGCAAATATTAAATCTATTATGATTAAAATGATTAATAGCCAGATAAAGCCTAATTATGTAGAAGATACTGAAAAAAGAGAAGAATTAATTAAGGAAGCTCTTAAATCTGTAGAAAAGGTGATGATTAAAAAGAATCAGACAGTAGTTAAGGAAGGTGAGCCTATTACAGAAAGGCAAATAAAAATACTTACTGAATTAGGTCTAGTTGGAGATTATATGGGAAGAGGCTCACTGGTTACTTATATAATATTAGGAGTTTTAGTGATGACTGTTTTTGTGTTGGAGTATTTCATAATAAAGAAAGAAATAGCACAAAATTATAAGATGGCTATTTTGATTTTATTGCTTAATATAATAACACTTATATTATCTTTTGGTTTAAAGAGTTTATCGATTTTTATAATTCCTATTGCTTGTGTGCCAATGATTATGGCAGTGCTGATAGATTATAGAATCTCTATTTTAATAAATATAATAAATCTAATTTTGGTAAGTATCATAGTTGAATTCAATCCACAATTTATTCTTATGGCTTTATTAAGTATAATTGTTGCCGTAAGTACATTGAAAAGAGCTAATCAAAGAAATGACATATTATACTCAACGGTATATGTAGGAATAGTAGCAGCTATAGTAGTTTTTGCTACAGGAATGCTTTTATCAAGTGATATAACTGTAATATTAAAAAATACAAGTTGTGTAGCTGTTAGTTCTGTTATTTCTGGAATTCTTGCTATAGGTATGCTACCATTTTTAGAATCAAGTTTCAATATAAATACTAATATGAGTTTGTTAGAACTGGCAAACCCTAATAGTCCGTTATTAAAGAGACTTTTGATGGAAGCACCAGGAACATATCACCATAGTATCATGGTAGCTAATCTGGCGGAAGTGGCAGCAGAAGAAATAAATGCTAATTCAGTAATTGTAAGAGTTGGAGCATATTATCATGATGTTGGAAAGATAGTAAGACCTCTTTTCTTTGGAGAAAATCAAATTGGTCAGGATAATCCTCATAATAGAATAAATCCTAATTTAAGTGCATCACTTATTATTTCTCACGTAAAAGATGGTGGGGAGTTAGCAGATGAATATAAACTACCTAAAGTTATAAAAGATATAATATTAGAGCATCATGGAACAACTATGGTGAAATATTTCTATTTTACAGCAAAGAAAAATGCAGATAATCCAGATGATGTTAAGGAAGAGGATTTTAGATATGAAGGACCAATTCCAAGTTCAAGGGAAGCTGGGATAGTAATGTTGGCAGATAGTGTTGAAGCAGCAGTACGTTCAATCAAAGAGCCTACTATTGAAAAAATAGAAGATATGGTTAATAATATCATTAATGATAAGTTGAATTCTCATCAATTAGATGACTGTGAACTAACTTTAAAAGATATTGCTACTAT
>ERZ894220.732-NODE-732-length-19289-cov-25.2025_pt1 | contig 19289 bp, 34 predicted proteins | sample MGYA00380292_ERZ894220 | MGnify/ENA primary metagenome ERZ894220 (study PRJEB32331, sample SAMN06328446) | human gut metagenome | biome: human gut microbiome; feature: stool | host: Homo sapiens | collected 2014-12-05 ... | reverse complement strand
ATAGTCGTTTTCTTTCTTCTACTTTTGTTTTGTCGAAGATTTCTTTGAGTTTGTTTAGGCTGTTTTCCGTGTTCCTGTTCAGTTTCTCTATGTCCTGCTTCCGGTTTTCTTTATCCGCGATGGTTATGGTTCACTATTTATAAATTATATTAAAACCCTTTTTTGTATATCCAATCTTCTTTAATTAAAGAAAACCGACATTTATTCTGATTTTTCCATACAGTAATTCCTAATATAAATTCCCCCTTACTATAAACAATCGAATTAAACTCTCCAGATTTATCGTGTTCTGTATATTTTTCACTAATTTCCCAGCCTTGACTCATTAATTCATTACTATATTCGTTCATTATGGTATTATCCAAAACCATATTATATGTTCTTGTACCAGAAACACAATAAACCAGCCATCTTTTATGTACTCCATAATCGTCTTCAATAGGCGGTATGGGGTTGGGGAGTTGCTGGTACATTTCCACCATCTGATCTCTCATCTGTATCCTGTAATCATAAGTCGTATACCAAAGCCCTCCGAAATACAGGACAAACAATAAAATAGCTGTAACTGCCACAAAACCAGTAAAATCATCGTAGCTTAAATTCTTCCAGTCTATTTTCTTCATGGTGACACCTCTCATAAATTATTTACATTGCAAATATATTTTGCATCAGTATATGTTATAGATGCAGATACACCATTAGCTATCCCTATTTCCCGAGATCCATATTTTTCTCCTACATTAATATTGACCGAACCATATAAACTCAAACTAAAATTAGCGTCTGATCCGGTAAGTGCATTCTTGAATTCTTTAGATTTCCAATCACTTGTATCTATGCTAAATTTCCCGGTTGCTACTGTTCCGCCAAGACCACTTACGATTCCACCGCCTCTGACAAAATAAACGTTGCCTGTCCTATCCATAATGAACCCACCTGACAGTCCGAGTCTGATACCAATAGAACCATTCAGTGTCACATAGTCCTCGTCTCCAAAATGATATCCAGCCATAGTTACTTCTTTTTCGTATTTCTCCGCCAGTATGCTATTATTCTCTTTTCTGGCTTTTCCGTTTTTTTATATAGTTCGTTTTCTTTGTGTCCCGCTATGTCTCCTATAAAGCGGTATCCTACCGGGGAGCGTACGTTTACGTATTCCACCTTTTCTTCTATTTTCTTTTGGTCGAAGATTCTACTGTTTTGGATGAACCGTTATAGAATATTTTAGAGGCTTCCCATTGTCTATTCTATAATTTTCCAAATCCTGAATACTAAAATATAATCCCAGTTCATATTTCCCTTTTCTGAAATCAAATGATTCCCCTATCTTTCTATTGTTTGAGTGATCAATATTTTCTGATTTTCCCGTAAATTTCCATCCGGTATCCACTAAGTTTTTCTTATAATAATTAATAATCTCATCCCTCGACGCATACACTTCAAAATTTTTTGTTAGTATGTATACATCCGGACTTCTATATGAAAATATAAGATTATTCCCTATGGTTTCTGCCTCTTCCTTATATATACCAATGGTAGACACACTATTTCTAATTTCTTCTTCAGGTTGCAACGCCTCGAAATGGTTAGCAATAAAAAGCACTATAGCAATAATACCCACAAGAGCTATAGACTTCGCTTTTTTCATCTTATCAAATATAATCCTCACTAAGCGACTCTCCCTTCTATTCAGTTATATAAACCGCTTGCTATTAGGATTAACTCTTTTTATTTCGTGTTTCTTGTATAAAAAGGGGATTAATGACATTCTCACTTATTGTTTTATCAACTCCAACACCTATCTGTGGCGTATCCCCCCATATTTTAATCCCCAGACTGTTCCAAATTGTTTATTAATTGGTGTAAAACCATCCTCTACAAATCCAATATAAACATTCCTTCCAATACTTCTACCGGAAAAGATATCTTCTCTATTATCAGGTCTTTTCAAATTAAAACTCTGATCAAACGACACAAGCCGCAATCCAACCACTTCTGCTCCAATCGGTAGAATTCCTTTTGATGCATTTCCACCAAAAGAATAGTATGATTTCCCTGTTTTAAAGTCATAGATATATCCGCCTTCCCAGTTACCTATTCCATCTTGTATAAGATATGCATCAAATCCATGTTCTTTAACAGGAGATACTCTCACAGGTCTAAATTCATATGTTCCTGTTTCTTTTATGCTGCTTTGTTTATTTGTTACCATTCTCTTATAATCATCCATCAGTTGATCAACGCTATCCGATGCATATTTATTTTTGAGTGATAACGCTGTTCCGGTCAATGCATAATGGTTCCCCATCTCCAATTGGTTATCGGAAGCAGCTCCATCAGGATCCCACTTACTTCCATTCTTGATGATGTTATCCTGTATCTGTTTTGCCTGTTCTTCTGTAATTGGTGTCCCATCCGGATTCTTTAAATCTTTAACTAATAGTTTCTTGAATTCCGGCAGCTCAAATCCTAAATAGTTCCACTTTGTCCCCATCTGTGCCATACAAACCCCTGTCATGCTTCTTACAACGATTCCCCAAGTTGGGACGTTTGTAGAGGGTGTTAGTAGTAGTAAGTTTGTTCTTTTCTGCCGATGTTTTGCTGTTTATAACGGCTCCTTTAAAGCGGGGGTTGCTCTTTTTTATCTATAATAAAGTACTATAACGAAGAAATTATTTTAATTACATGTACAAGAATCGGCCAACACCACCATAGTATCCCTACCCCAATTATAACCGTACACATGTAAGAAATTATCCATTTCCCCGTTATATTTTCTATGCAATTATCACTTTTTTTATACGGTAAAATAAAAAAAACATATTTATAATATCGAATCATAGTATTCATTAACCAAAAAGAAAAAATTCCTATTAGGGTTCCAAATTCTTTGTTATAGTAAACTCCTACTTTTTCTGAAATATTCGTTGTGCCAATTACAGTAGACAAAAAAAGCATAATTACCCATAACAATCCAATTATGATTATCAAAATATATTCAACAGGATATTTTATCCTACCATGAAAAACATCATAACAGACGAATGTACAAACAGAAAGAAATGCCAATAACGTTGCTGTTAATCCTACAAAGAAAAATTTATCTATTATATCCATTGCCTCCTCCTATTAATCCTCTACAACAAAATATTGTTTAAGCCTTGCTCTAAATTCATCTTTATCATTTTTACTAATATCATTTGATAAATCATAGATATAATCCACATATACTTTTTTCTTTGATAAGAATCATATAAAGAGTTCCCCAACCGTTCACCTAAATAACCAGTAAATACAACACTTGCGCCTCCTATAAGTTGAGGACCTGGATATGACAGGACTCCAGCCCCTACATTTAGAATTCCACTAGAAATCAGGAATGCCCCCGATGCAGTTCCTCCCATACTGCCATCCATTCCACTAACTTCTTTGCCATGATTATCCGTTGTTAAAAATGTTCCTATATCTAACATCCTTCCGGCAGTTCCTGACCAGCCGGACATCCCCGGCAAATGAGATTCCTTAGATACTTCTCCTATAAAGTCTAATCCATATCCTCCATCTTTAGCCCAATCGCTTTGGAATGGGGTTTTCCCCTTACCGGTTTCTCTTTGCAGGTCATTTCTCAGTGATTCAAGGGTTTCCTATATGTTTTTCTTATTGCTCCATTTGGTCGGCAGGTTGTATTTTGTGCCACGCGGTTGAATGATTTTTGATCTATGGCTTTATATTCCTGTGTGCTTATTGTCATCTTCGGTAATGTATATCCTTTTTCTTCATTCCAGACACCATGTAGTGCTTTTTGCGAGTCGGGATGTTCAGCGGCTTCGCTCATGTTGATGTATTCTGTCAGCAGTTTGATGAGTTCATCAGGACTTTTCTTTTCTGTGGATAGTTCTTGTTTGAGTTGTTTGTTCAGGTCTTCTTGCGGTTTTTTTGCCAGTCTGTTCCACTTTGTCCCCATCTGTGCCCCGTATAGGTTCCTCTCACACAGTCTCCTGCCAGACCTCCTGCTAATACATTTCCTCCACTCATGGTTCCTTATTTGTAAATTGTGTTAAAACCCTTTTTTGTATATCCAATCTTCTTTAATTAAAGAAAACTGACATTTATTCTGATTTTTCCATACAGTAATTCCTAATATAAATTCTCCCTTACTATAAACAATTGAATTAAACTCTCCAGATTTATCGTGTTCTGTATATCTTTCATTAATTTCCCATCCTTGATGCATTAATTCATTACTATATTCGTTCATTATAGTATTATCCAAAACCATATTATATGTTCTCATACCAGTAACATAATAAACCAGCCATCTTTTATGTACTCCATAATCGTCTTCAATAGGCGGTATGGGATTGGGGAGTTGCCGATACATTTCCACCATCTGATCTCTCATCTGTATCCTGTAATCATACGTCGCATACCAAAGCCCTCCGAAATACAGGACAAACAATAAAATAGCTGTAACTGCCACGAAACCAATAAAATCATAGTAGCTTAAATTCTTCCAGTCTATTTTTTTCACGGTAACACCTATCACAAGCCATTTATTATAATGAGATCCAATTCTCTAAAAGTTCTTTTTAGACAGCCAATCTTCTTTATCTAAATATATACGCCAACAATCATCATTCTCTACTTTAAAAATCTCCAATGAAAATTCACCTTTATGGGCAATAATATGATACTTTGGTTTATGCCAATTCTGATTATCAAGTTTCCACCCATCTAATAGCAAATGCGATTTATAGTAATCAGCAAATTGTTGATCGGTAATATCAGTAGATATCCTGCCACTAATATAATAAACCAAAAGCTTCTTAGCTTTTAAAACTTCATAAGATTCATTTTGTATATGATTCATTCGTGGCAAATCCAAGTATACAGAGATGAGTTCCTCTTTATTCTTTTCAGCATAATCTCTATTAAAATAACAAAATCCAAAAGCAAAAATTATGGTAAATAATAAAATTCCTATAGCGACAAGGGCAAAAAAATCTCGTAATTCCATATTTCGCCAATCAAAAGACTTCATTTTCGATCTCCACTACAAATTATTAATGTTGCATACAAATATTACTTCATTAATTACAGCGCCAGCAGATAATCCCACTCCACTTACACCTAATTCTCTAGCCCCTGTATTATCTCCCACAGATACATTCACTGATACCAATGCTCCACTGATACCAAAAGAAATGTTTCCCCCCTTCTATGTTTCTTCTGAACTCTAAATCATACCAATCACTTGTATCTATGCTAAATTTCCCGATTGCTACTGTCCCGTCAAGACCACTTACGATTCCACCGCCTCTGACAAAATAAACATTGCCTGTCCTATCCATAATGATCTCTCCCGACAGACCAAGTCGGACTAATAAAACCATTCAGTGATGCATAGTCCTCATCTCCAAAATGATATGCGGTAAGTCCCTGTTTTCCCTCCTGCCAGGTATCCTATGGCCGTCCATGCCTTTGATTTTTCTCGGTTCTTTTTTCAGGAGAGCATCCGGTGCTGCTCCTGTCAGTCCTTTTGTCATTCCTGCTTCTTTGGATACTCAGGTTCCCATGATCCATACAGGCGATACGGTTGGTTCCGCTTTCGCTCCATTTCTTTGATTCTTTTTCACCAATTAATATTCCCATCCTTATTAATCAATAAACTAATTCCGCAACAAGCAATTGAAATATAAGCCAATCCTTTTATATCAAAATATATAGCAAAAAAACCAATACCGGCTCCTATTAAAAATATAGTTCCACTAACTCCAAAATATCTTTTAACATTTTTCAAAATATTCACGCCCCATTCCTTTAAAAGGTAAGTTATTTTAAGTAGTTAATACTCTTGCATAGATAACCATTTTAATAAGATATGCATCAAATCCCATTATGAATTTTTCTTTGTAAAAAACAAATTACCCCAGTTATTATCCATACACACAATACATAAGTTATTATCGCTGAAATAACACCAGAACCTCCATAAATATAATTTCCAATAAAACAAACTGTATCAAAAAGTGCAAACAATATATTATTTCCATCCGAAAGAAATGGGAATACCGGCAACGTGATAAATAACAAACCACAGAAAAACATTATTGATATCTCTATATACCGAATCCCACCTTTAACAGTAAATAAAAGTGGGAAATCACCACAAAAATAGATAATAAGGGAATAAATAAGGCTTATAGCCAATCCGAGTATAAATGCTGCTTTATACGAGAAAAAAGCCATCTGTAAAAACACCGCCATCGATATGCAAAATAAGACAGAGAATATACCCTCAATGATCAATATTTTCCATATATTTTTTAAACTTAAACAATACAAATTCATTGTTTATACACCTCCACTACCAAATGATTCGCCTGTTCAAGATTATCCCCTTGTACCTTGGGATCAAATTGATCAAACTTTATATTTTCTCTTCTATAATCATCTATTGGCAATATGTTATACAAACTATTCATAACAAAACTATTACAGTTATTTGTAAACAAGTTATATCTCCAATAAGGATTACCATTATTTATCGGTTCATAATAAGGTTTTTTACCCAAGCTGAATTATTCCTGTAATAATTTATCGTTGAAATTAAATTGTATGTATCACTCCTATTAAAATTCAACTTAAATAGTCTCGCTTGTTTAATATCACTTATTGAGCCATAATATTTCTCTGTAATTGCTCTTTGGAAATATAGGCGCCTGTGTGTCCTACTCCGCTCCCCACATTCCACGGAGAAGGAGTTTTTCTGTGGAGCCTTCTTTCCATCCATAGTGGCCTGCCGCTTCATGGATGATTTGGTTCCCTACTATGTTCATCATGTGGATAAGTTCCTGTTTTTCTTCTACTTTTGTTTTGTCGAAGATTTCTTTGCGTTTGCTTAGGCTGTCCTCTGTGTTCCTATTCATTTTCTCTAGGCTTTGTTCCCTGTTTTCTTTATCCGTGATGGTTATGGTTCCTTTGGATATGGCAGCGCTTCCCGTATAGGTAATTCAATTTCCTTTGAATGTTCATACGCTGATGCCTGCATTTTGGCGTCCTCCTACGCCGAAGGATGCAGTAATTCTTGCGCCTTTGCTCTTTCCTTCTGCTGTTTTCCTGTTTTCAGCAGCAGTAAGGTTGATGTCTTTGCCTGCCTTCCCTTTAATGGTAACTCTAAATAGCCACCATCAATAATAATGCAAACCCCAAACAGTCAATCCACCTTACAATATTAATAAACTTAATATAATTTCTCAGTTTATTAACTCTTTCTGACTTATTATCACGTGATATTATGAGCTCTTTCTCCTTTTCATAACAATATTTTGATCTACTGAGTGATAAGAAATATATGATACACATAACAAGCAGCATTGTTAAATAATTAATTCCATACCCAATTATAGATATACAAAATAATATAAAAAAATAAATTCCTCCTCCTACTCCACTAAAATAGTAATAGAATATTTGAGGCATATTTTCTTTTGCTTCTAATTTATTACTAAACATAAAGATTATACGTTCTATGAATAAAAAAAGCTAAATATAACCATCATTACCTCCAACTTCTATCGCTAATCATTTTTTACCTTCCTTTTGTTCTTCCATTTTTGAGCATCTGTTTTTAGTAAATCCTTCATCATGGTTTTAGCGACTTCATTTCCTCCTTCATCAACCGCCATTCCCATAATTATTCCCATTGCTGCACCAATAAACGGATTATCCGTAAGCCGGGTCACATCTATTGTGGTTGTTGCTATGGTAACCCCTTTTGAAACAAGCGGGCACTCCAATATTTATCCCCTGTGCCTTCCACCAATCTTCCCCGATGTAATTCTTCCGCTCTTCCTGCCATGTTCTCCGCAAGTGTTCCTTTGTTAATGGTATAGTTTGGCATGGATATCCCTTTCATACGCCTATAGTTTTCCCAGTCTTTAATTTCATCGGGATATAAGGCATGTCCATTGGCTACGGTTCCATCTTGTTCTCCAAAGGTATATACCCCTGACGGATGATCGTTTCCTTTGTCAATTCGTTTGAAGGTTACATTTTTATCATAAGGGCGTATTCCCTCCCCGTTGGGATTCAGATGGCTGAATGTTTCTCCGCTCCGGCTGTTTATATCTATAATCCGTCCGGCTCCTGTATCACTGTCTTTTCATCATAGAAATGTCATATATAATAACTAAAAATAATATTAAAATCGCAATTCCTCTTGCTATAAACACTCCTATAGAATTTTTGGCATATGGTTTTTGATCCCAAATTCCAAATGTTTTAAAATATTCCGGATAACAAATTGCTATAACTAATACAATGTATACTATGATATTCAAAATTATGTCTTTTACTGTCATAAACTCAATTTCTCCTTTTATCCGTTATCTCGTTAACACGTTTCTTTATGTCTTCTTTCTTATTAGTATCTTCTCTTTCATGAAATATTTCTTCATATAATTTACTTAGATTGACTCTTACACCTACTTCTGCTCCTGCACCATAATAAGCTTGTACCCCAAAATCAGCAACACTATCGCCACTATTGTCACCAATATTTATACCTCTTAAAGCACCATATGCATTTACACTTCCATCTGAAGTATGATATTTAGGCTCATAAATATATCCTATTTGTCCTCCAACAGCAATTATGCTTGTACTCACATTTGCTACAATTACCGGATGATCTCTACTTGTAGAAAAATCAAGATGTACGTTTGCTTGCGTCCCACTAGATTGTACCGTATAGACTCCTTCCGCACGGCCTCCTGTCAGGCTCCCGGCATTCCATGGAGGGCTACCTTTTCGGCGGAGCCGTCTTTCCATCCATTGTGGGATGCCATCTCATGGATAGCCCGGTTTCCGACTATCCCCAGTTCTTCCAACAGTCGTTTTCTTTCTTCTACTTTTGTTTTGTCGAAGATTTCTTTAAGTTTGTTTAAGCTGTCTTCTATGTTCCTGTTTAGTTTCTCTATGTCCTGTTTCCGGTTTTCTTTGTCTGTTATTGTAATGATTTCTTTGGATACGGCAGATGTCTTGGTTGTTCCTGCTTTGTCTTTCACGGTGAGACCCTCGTTTGAAAAGAGTTCCAAGGCATTTAAGGGGATTCCTGCTCCTGTGTTGTAGGATATTCCGTGTCCCCCTGTTTTATATTCGGCTTTGTTGTCTATGTTTTCCCATGTCAAAGTACCGGTGGTGATCCGGTTCTTTTCTTTTTCTGCCTGGCTGTCTATGACGGCTCCTTTGAGGCGGGTGTTGTTTTTGACTTGGATATCGTATCCTTCTTTTCCTGCGTAGATGCCTGCCTGTTTTGTGACGCTGATATAGGTGGAGTCTGTGGTGTCTGTCTTCTTCCCGATGGAGAAGTAGGGATTGTCCATTTTCTTTTCCCCTGTATCCGGACGGGCGGTAATATCTCTTCGCAGATGGATGCCGCTTTCTTTGTCACTGCTGTGGTAGGTATGGCTGTCCTGCAAGCTTTCTATGGAGAGGTTATTTCCTGTTTTTACTTCTACTTTCTTTCCGCCTGCTTTGCTTCCTTTAATGTCTATATCTTTCCCGCTTTCCATGGCCAGGGTGTCTTTAATATTATTAATCAATGAAATACATAACAGCTAAAATCACAATTATCAATACTATACCTATTATTCCGTTCTCTGTATCATTTTTAAATTTTCGATCTTTAGGCCCATACTTTATACGGTTGTATGCGACTATTATAAATTCGATTAACACTGCCATAATTACAATGACATTTGCCATTTTAGTATATTCACCAAAGAAAAACCCTCTGTTTACACCAATAATATATAACATCGCAATAATATGAATACTTACAAGAGGGACATATAAAAACGGAGAAACATGAAGCACAAAATATTGCTCCTTTTCAGAACAAATAATTTTTTGGATAAAATATATCCTTATAAGAAGAATGCAAATAACAAGGTAGACTAAATCATAAAATACACTATTTACCAAGTAACTCATTTTCCCCCTCCAGTCCCGGAAGTTTTCTCCTCATCAACCGAAAGTGATTGTTGCTGTTCCCATTTATCTTTTTCTATCTTCACCCATACACTTGCTCCTATAGATATAGTTTCACCAAGCACAGCTCCACCTACAGGTCCCCCTAATGCACTTCCCCACCATGCCCCAATTATCCCCAGTGATATAGGCAATGTATCATATGCATCTGCTCTAAATGCGTTGTATGGAGATTTAAATCTTTCGTGGTTTTCCTGTATCCCGTATAGATAAAACGCACCTGCTACAAGAGGACTGGCTTTCTTCACAAGGTTTTTCCCGATTGCCTCCGCTTCTTTTCGTGTCAGGTAGGGATATTCGCTTTCTATCCAGTTCGCCGCACTCCAGCTTACTATTCCTTCTGCCGCGATTTCTTTGGATTTATCCAGGGCTGCTTTGTTTAGCACTTCTTTATATCCGTTACGCTTATTTTCACGAATGACATGATTAGACAGATGCTCCATTCTTATCCTTATAATAATTCCCTTACGCTTTCTCTAATGTGGTAAAAGATAGATCAAGAAACCTAAAAACATGAAAAAAATACATCCAACAAGAACCCCTTTCGTTCTTCGTTCCCGTTTTTGAAGAGATCTTTCTATTTCTTTTAATGTTTCATGATCAACACTCTCAATAATGACAATCCTTCTTTCACGATCTAAAAGCCAAAATAGCCCCCCTAATGCCCCTATACTACTCGCACCTAATAAAAACCGAACTGCATTTTCTGGCGGAAAAAAAATATATACAAATACAGAAAATGGAAGTATTAATGAATAAATAAATTTTATAATTATAATTCGAATAGTTGTAGAAAAAACTAAGCTTCCAAACTTTATCTTCTTAAAAATCCATATAAGCATCATTGCTAAATACACTAAAATTATTACTAAATCTGTCATGATATATCATTCCTCATCCAGATAACTTAATCAGGGGTCGAGTTTGGATACGGCATTGGTGGATGCGGTGATTCCGCTTGCTTTTATTTTGTATTCGGCTTTGTTGTCCATGTCTTCCCCTGTCAAAGTACCGGTGGTGATCCGGTTCTTTTCTTTTTCTGCTTTGCTTCTATGACAGCTCCTTTGAAAACACATAAATCATATAAATAAGTACATTAATATCGCCATAACAAAAAGTCCAATAAGTCCAAAAATCCCTCGTTTGGTTTCTTCAACATATTCCCAATCCTTGGAGCCGTATTTAATTCTATTATAAAATCCTATAATCATCATTATAGCCCAAATAAAAACAAGTGAATACAGTGCAAATCCTTTGTAAGTATTATCAATAATTTCTCTATCTATCAAAACAATATAAACCATATTCACGATTAATAATACAGAAAGGGGTATATAGACTATTGGCAATGTATGTCGTATAAAAAAAGATTCTTTTTCTGATAATCCTTTTTTTAGGATAAAAGTCTTAAATACTACTCCACATAAGATTAAAAGAATTGTGTCATATATATAACTCCCCACAAAGAATCTCATTTCATCTTTTCTCCTTCCTATTTAGTGTCTATATTCTTGCCTGCCTCATCTTTCTCCCATCTACTTTTTTCATTTTCGACATACCATGTAGCCGCTCCGGTAGCAGAGACGAATCCAATAATTGAACCTGGCCCCCCATTACAGTTCCACCAATCGCTCCTCCTAACATCCCTGCTGAAATAGGTAATGTATTATATATATCCGCGCTAAATGCGTTATATGGGATTTAAACCTTTCGAAATTTGGAGATTCCCCTATACTGACAAGTTCTTCTTTATAAGTGTAAAAACAATAAGATTAGTACAAGAAGTATAACTCCTATTATTGCACCTTCCCCTTTGGTCATATTATGTTCATGTTCCTTATCATATTTCCATCTTGTATAAACCGAAAGCCCTACCCAGACAAATCCAAAAAATTCCAGCGAACTATATGCATACATCTCAAAATGACTATTAATTACTTTTATATCGATCATCACAATAAAGAAAATATTAAGAATAAGCGCAATTGTTATCGGAAGAAAAATAACAGGGGCATTTTCTCTAAGTATCTTTTCTTTCTCAAAAAAATACTTTTTTAAAATAAATGACCTGAAAAACACTATACATATTACTATCAATAACAAGTCATATATATTTTTCATCAAGTGTTTGCCCTCTTTTCATCACTAATATCCCTGGCTTCTTTACGTTCTATTCCGAGTTTATATTGTTCTACCCTATAACCAATAACTCCTGTCATTAATGTTCCTATACAAAAAGCGCTAACTGGACCACCAAGATACATTCCAACTGCTCCCCCTAACATCCCTGCTGAGGCAGGCAATACGTCCAGAACATCCGCACTAAATGTGTTATATGGGGATTTAAATCTCTCGTGGTTTTCCTGTATTCCGTATAGGTAAGACGCACCTGCTACTTCTTTGTGCCCCGCTATGTCTCCTATGAAGCGGTATCCTACTTGGGAGAGGATACTTGCGCATTCCTGTTTTCTTCTATTTTCTTTTTGTCGAAGATTTCGGAGAGTGTGTTAAGTGCGTTTGCTGTGTCATGGCTGATTTCTTTGTCTGTTCTTCCTTTTATGGTGGTGATGATGCTGCCGGCTATGGCGGCGTAGGTGGTGCTTCCTGCTTTCCCTATCCCTATATTAATATAAAGAAATCCGTCCATTATAAGATCATAATAAAACGACCATAAGGATCATTATAAATCCGATAAAGATGATTATCTGTCCATAAAGTGCATAACTAACTAAACCACGAAACTTTTTTGCGTCTTTTGAGTTTTTACCACAATATTTTTTTGCATTTTCATACTTAACTCTAAAATTATATTTTGTCCTATTAAGAGAAAAAAAGAAAACAATAGCCATCACAATCAATGTAATAATTATATTTATGTCATATCCCATAAAAGATGCCATAAAGAGGCAAGAAAAGTATATAAGTCCTACCCCTCCTCCTATATAATAAGAGAATCTTTGTGATAAGCTTTCATCCCCATGTAAACGTCCACTCACCAAAAATAATATGGTTTCTATAACCAAAAGAGCACTTGAAAGAATCATTGTTTCTTACCTCCAGCTATATCTTTTTGAATGTTTCGCTCATCTTCCTTTTTTTGATTGTCTGTTTTTAATAATTTTTCTTTAGTTTCTTTTACAGCACTACTTTCAGCCTCGTTTGTGGCTATTACTCCAGCTATACTTATGACAGCACCTAAAAATGGACTATCTGTCAAATCAATTGTAGCCACTGATAAAGCCATTCCTCTCCCAATTTTAGAAATAACAGGCACCCCAATATTAATCCCCTGTGCCTTCCACCAATCTTTTCCGCTGTAATTCTTCCAGTCTTCCTGCCATGTTCTATACATTCCCAGTGTTTTTAACGGTCCTATTGCCAGTACTCTTGCTGTACTTACATTTCCTCCCATGGTCTCTGCCAGTGCAAAGGGATATTCTATAGCTGCTGTAGCCATGTTCTCCGCAAGTGTCCCTTTGTTAATAGTATAGTTTGGCATGGATATCCCTTTCATGCGTCTGTAGCTTTCCCGGTCTTTAATCTCATCGGGGTATAGGGCATGCCCATTGGCTACGGTTCCATCTTGTTCTTCGTAGATATATTATTAGCTCTTCATCATTAATTACAAAATCCAAATTAAACTTAGTCCAAACACAGCAATAATACCAGACCATTTAATAATAAGACTTAGTTTCCATAATTTTTCAGCAGTAGATATTTTACTTCGATCAGAGTCATTTAACGATTTCAGATATTTCTTTTTATAAACATACTCGATTCTACATGAAATCAACGATAAAAAAATTAGCATTGATATCCATCGGGGTGTAACATATCCTATCCTCATATTATAATTTTCCCAAATTATATAACACAAAAAAGCACAGCCAATATATCCACCCACATAATAATAAATCCTCTGATAAAAATTTTCATTTTTATGGACTTTAAACTCTTTAACACTCAGAAAAGATACAGTCATTATTAAAAAAAGTATAGAATAAGAAAACATTATTTTATCTCTTCTTTCTTTTCATCTTTTTTACTCATCAGTTTTAAGGTTTTCTTTTTTAAGTTCTTGTATTAAACTATCATTCCATGATTTCGTTAAGGCTAATGTACCGACTCCCACTGCTGCACTAATGATTGGACTCTTAAACTATGCATATGCTAAGAGGGCATTTACACTTACTACTCCAGCACGGGCAGGAATGTTAGCAATCCTACCACTATAAAACCGCAACAATAACTAAGGTAATAATACTAATCCCACACATTACACTACCAAAACGGCAAATTCTATATATTCTCTTTAACTTAACCACCTTAATGGTTTCATTTTTTTGTGTAGATTCTATATACTTTTCCTTATAATAAAATGTAATTCTCTGCAACATTAACAACTCTAATATCAAAATACATATAAATATCTCCATATAGTAATAATAATTACCATACTGGACAAACCATAGCATCCATATCCAAAAAGACAAACCTGCATATCCACCAATATAATAATATATTTTCTGTAAAACTGTATCATTGCCATGTACTTTAAAGCTTCTTATAAATTCTAAAACACTCCATATTAAAACTATTATGCCAATAATCATACTCAATATCCCTTTCTATTATTTCTCTACATCCTTATTTAACGTATTTTCTTTTATGGATTTAGTAGCCTTGTCAATCATTTCATCTTGAGTAATGGTCAAAGCAATTGCCACACCAGCACTTCTATATGGATTCTTGGTAATTTTATAAGTTTCTGCCCCTAATCCGGTAAAGATTATTACCCTATAAGCTAAAAAAATCTAATATTTATCCCCTGTGCCTCCCACCAGTCTTCTCCACTATAATTCTTCCGGTCTTCCTACCATGTCCGGTATACCCCCAGTATTTTTAACGGACCCATTGCCAGTACTCTTGCTGTACTTACATTTCCTCCCATGGTCTCTGCCAATGCAAAAGGATATTCTATAGCGGCTGTAGCCATGTTCTCCGCAAGTGTTCCTTTGTTAATGGTATAGTTTGGCACAGGCATCCTTTTCATATACCTGTAGCTTTTCCCGTCCTTAATTTCACAGAATGTCTCTTTCGTTTAACGGGATTTTTGAGCCGTAGATGGTTGGGGTGATTTTGTTCATTCCGTTTCTTTGTCCTGTTATGGTGTCTTTCCCATATCTGTTATTTGTCCGGGAGTCTAAGGGATCGTTCTTGTCTCCTCTTCCTATTTTCCCGTTGTAGGATATTCCGTGTCCTCCTGTTTTGTATTCGGCTTTGTTGTCTATGTTTTCCCATGTCAAAGTACCGGTGGTGATCCGGTTCTTTTTCTGCCTGGCTGTCTATGACGGCTCCTTTGAGGCGGGGAGTGTTTTTGACTTAGATGGGTTTACCTGCAACCACCAAACCAATTCTTATAGATTTATCCAAAGCAATTATAGATATATAATTGCTGCTATAATCAGCAATGCTATACTGCTTCCCCAAAGGCATTTTTGCGAGAATTTATATTTTTCTAATTCTTCTTTTGAGTAGAGTAAAGCCTCATTTATGACCAATACTTTCATAAGCATTCCACCGATAATACCACTAAAAATCATCAGTATCATCACAACTATATCCCAATTTTTTGTAAAAATGCCAGTAACTCCCCCCATAACTATTACCATTCCTATCTCAAATCCTCCCATGGTCATGATATATAATATTCTGGTAAAAAATTTCCATTTCTGATATTTTTTCTGATACACATATATAGATTTTATTATTAAAATGACAGTACCGCACAGAAGCACCATAAACTTTGCAATAGCCCAGAATCCACCGGCAATTAGTACATTCATCTATTATTCTTTACCTCCTGGTAATACTTTCTAACTTCCTCTTCTTTATTAGTAGGCGTCTCTGCTTTTATATATTCTTTCGTATAATCTCCAATCACACCGCCAACAAGCCCGAACACAGCCGGCATTCCAAATGCAACACCACCAATACTCCCTAACGCTGTTCCAAAGATAACCGGCTCTAAATCAGCAGCTATCACTTTATATCTATTCCAACCGCTATACAGTCTGCTGTCCTTGGGGTACCGGAAGGATTGATTACTTTATGATTTTTATCGACATCTGCCTGAATCTGGATGAGTTCCTGTTTTTCTTCTACTTTTGTCTTGTCGAAGATTTCTTTGCGTTTGTTTAGGCTGTTTTCTGTGTTCCTGTTTAGTTCCTCTATGTCCTGCTTCCGGTTTGCTTTGTAGTCTTCTGTGGTTGTGCTTTTGTTTTCGGAGGAGAGGATATGGATGTTGTTTCCTGCTTCGAGGCGGTCATGGTTGCCGCTTATCAAAATGATTTTCAATAAAATAGATTACCGTAGATATTCCCCAAATACATATCATATACGTTACAAATACAGAAATAGTCCCATTATATTTGTATATAAAACCTACAGCATTATTCACAAAATCAAATAAGATAAATAGCAAATTAGTAGATGGCCTTTGTATATTCACAGGAAAAGCAAGAATCAACAGTCCTGCACAAAATAAAAGAAAGATTTTAATATACCGTATAGCTCCTGATTTAGTAAATAATAAAGGTCCTTGATTGCAAAAATAAATAATAAAAGAGTATAGAGTACTCGTTACCCCAAACATAATCAATCCTATTTTAATAAAGAGCAGAGCGCTTATTGCCCCAAACATAATTAATACTGCTTTATATGAGAAAAACATGGCTTGCAGAAATATAAACGTATATGAACAAAAAATAAAAGAGAAAAGCAATTCTGAAACATATAATATGGCAATTTTATGAAAATGACCATGTATCCTCATTGCTTACACACCTCCACAATCAATGAATTAATTAATTATTTTCTCCGGATTATCATCTTATACTTCAGGATTATACTCAGAAAAAGAAATTCCATCCCTTCCGCTACCCTCTATTGATACCACTCAGCGACGGTTTCCGCATGGTCTTTCCAGCCGGTGCTGCCGGGGCTGATATTGATTCCTACGGCATTGTTCTTATTAATGGCTTTGTCTGTTTTCTGTATGTCTCTCACGTTCAATAGAACTCAGTCTTAGCCATTGTGATTACATATAGCTTTCTTTGGCCCCCCCAGATTAGTTTATTCGGATCCTGATCCAATGGGATATCAAAAGACAGATTCAGCCTATATCCATCTTTATAAAAACGAAATTCCTCATAATGATCAGTACGGATATAAAAATCTTCTCCCTTCTCATTCTTTCCTTTTATCCAGCCCCTTTGCAGCAGCTGTTCCGTATAATACTCTTTTATGACATTTCCTTTGGCTGTAAGAATAAATACCCCTGAACTAAATGCTCTGTTGGGTGTTCTCGCTCCAATTACAAGTTCATCGCATAGAAGGGTATCCGTTCCGTAAATATGAATATCCGGAATATGCTCATACAGATCCTGCCTTACAGGCCTGGAAAAATACTCAATTCCATGTTCACATATGACTTCTAGAAGGCTAAATGCCATAAAAATCACTACAAGTCGTGGAATACATTTTAAAACATTTTTCAATAAAATGTCCTTCTCTACATATTCTAAAACCTTTTTCACTACTGTTTTCTTCTTTACATACGCTAAAAGCTCTTTCCATAAATTTTCCATCTTTGGCCTCAATCCACAATAATGCTTCCATCTTTTATTTCACTTTGCATAGCGTCTGCACGATCTTTCAAATTTTGAGCAATACCTGCATCGCCTCCTACTTGCGGGGTCCCTATGCCCATGACATACACTCTGACCCTGTCTTTATACTTAGATTGAACAGGAATCATAACTCCTCCGCCGACGCCTACATATAGGGTTCCGCCTATACTAAGATCTGAAAGAATATCTTTTCGCGTATCAAATTCTTGTAATTTCTCTCTCATCTTATCATCCAAGGGGACAATCCTAATCGCAGCCATTGTAATATTCAAAGGCATCATAGATAACCCGGCGTTTCCCCCGCCTGAAATATAAGTACCACTTCCATTGGAATTTTTTAGATCATAAATCACACCCATTTCAATACCGGCTTTGGCTCCGGCACTGCCTGTTATTATAATTGCGTCCGCATCTCTATTCGCGCTTGCCAATTCAATAAAAGTACTTTTTAATGCTTCTATAGTTTCTTCCGTTACCGGTTGCCCTTTAAGTTTCAGATACTCTTCTATCCGTCCATCAGCAAACATGATTTCTGCTATTTCTTCAGCAGTTAAATATTCATTCCACTTCGTTCCCATCTGGGAGATGTAGGCGCTTGTGTGTCCGCTCCCTCCTGTCATCTTGGACAGGATTCCTCCAAAGGCGGCGGAGATGTTTTGTACTGTATCGGGATGCTTGTTTATCCAGTCTTTCCCTTTGCTCTTTTCCAGGTATCCTATGGCATATTCGTTGGCTCCCCCTGCTATCAGGCCGCTTAGCGCGCTTCCTCCGCTCTTGGCTCCGGTGATGGCTCCCAGCATGCCATGGAGGGCTACCTTTTCGGCGGAGCCGTCTTTCCATCCATTGTGGGAGGCTATCTCATGGATGGTCCGGTTTCCGACTATCCCCAGTTCTTCCAACAGTCGTTTTCTTTCTTCTACTTTTGTTTTGTCGAAGATTTCTTTAAGTTTGTTTAAGCTGTCTTCTGTGTTCCTGTTCAGTTTCTCTATGTCCTGCTTCTGGTTTTCTTTGTCCGTGATGGTTATGGTTCCTTTGGATATGGCCGATCTCGTAGTTGTTCCTGCTTTTCCTTTGACGGGGATGGTCGGTACATAGCCCAGTCCTAAGGGGTTGAGTTTGTATACGGCATGGGTGGATACGGTGATTCCGCTTGCTTTTGTTTTATATTCTGCTTTGTTGTCTATGTTTTCCCATGTCAAAGTACCGGTGGTGAGCCGGTTCTTTTCTTTTTCTGCCTGGCTGTCTATGACGACTCCTTTGAGGCGGGTGTTGTTTTTGACTTGGATATCGTATCCTTCTTTTCCTGCGTAGATGCCTGCCTGTTTTGTGACGCTGGTATAGGTGGAGTCTGTGGTGTCTGTCTTTTTCCCAATGGAGAAGTAGGGATCGTCCATTTTCTTTTTCCCTGTATCCGGACGGGTAATCCTATCTCGTTGCAGATGGATGCCGCTTTCTTTGTCCCGGCTGTGGTAGGTATGGCTGTCCTGCAAGCTTTCTATGGACATTCTTCCTGCGTTAGCAGTGATTTTGTTTCCTTGTACGATT
>ERZ894220.726-NODE-726-length-19412-cov-9.80343_pt1 | contig 19412 bp, 10 predicted proteins | sample MGYA00380292_ERZ894220 | MGnify/ENA primary metagenome ERZ894220 (study PRJEB32331, sample SAMN06328446) | human gut metagenome | biome: human gut microbiome; feature: stool | host: Homo sapiens | collected 2014-12-05 ... | reverse complement strand
TCTCCTGCTAATGTTTCACGGATCATAACATAAGTTTCATATTCTAACGCATACAGACGGTCTTCGGAACCCAGGATCGTATCCGCCAGCTGGTTTAATTCTTCGGTTGTGTAACGTTCGGAATTGGCCAGTGTCTGCTTACGGATATAATGATCAGGTACAAGATTTTTGTAGGAATTTGTCACATCTAAATAGTACCCAAATACTTTATTGAACTTGATCTTTAAGTTCTTGATCCCTGTTTTTTCACGTTCCCGTTCCTCAAGTTCCATCAACCATTGCTTTCCTTCTGTTTTAGCACGTTTTAATTTGTCTATATCTTCCTTAAATCCTTCCTTGATGATCCCACCTTCTTTGATCGCAAGCGGTGGTTCTTCAATGATGGAATCTTCCAAAAGATTGTGAATATCTTCCAATGGATCTAAATCTTCTCTTAATCCAGACAATAATGGATCTTTGCATTCTTCAAGAACTGTTTTGATCGCAGGCAGCAATTCCAACGATGTTTTAAATGCGATCATATCTCTTGGATTCGCTGTCTTATAACTTACTTTTGTCATTAAACGTTCCAGATCATAGATTGGATTTAAGTATTCTCTTAATTCTTCTCTTACGATTGTCTGATCCGTAAGTGTTGTGATCGCATCGTATCTCTCTTCGATCTTTTTTTTGTCCACCAATGGCTGCTCAACCATGTTTCTTAGCATTCTGGCACCCATGGCTGTTTTTGTCTTATCTAATACCCATAAGAGTGACCCTTTTTTTTGTTTATCACGTAATGTCTCACAAAGTTCCAAATTTCTACGGCTGGAGCTGTCAATGATCATAAATTCACTTGTCTCATAAGCTTCAATATGCATCAGATGATCCAGAGAACTCTTCTGTGTCTCATGAAGATATCCAAGCAATGCACCAGTTGCGATCACTCCCATTGGATGATCCACAAGTCCAAGGCCTTCTAAATTCCCTACTTTGAACTGACGCTTGATTCTTTCCTCTGCCTGTTCTTCATCAAAATGGTATGGCTCAATGCTTGAGATCACGATCGACATCTTGTCTTTTAAGTAATCAAAATCCATGCCGCTGATCAAAAATGCATCATTACAAATGATCTCTGCCGGCTCGAACTTGAAGATCTCATCTCTGACTTTCGCTAAACTATCCATTGCTGTTGTTCTAAAATCGCCCGTTGTAACATCAACAAATGAAATTCCGTAACTTCCATCATTTGCAAAAATACACATCAGATAGTTATTCTTCTCATCATCAAGACTCTGCTGGGAAATATTCGTTCCTGGCGTTACAATACGCACGATCTCTCGTTTTACGATTCCCTTTGCCTGACTTGGATCTTCAACCTGCTCACAGATCCCGACTTTATATCCTTTTTCTACTAATTTATTCAAATAGGAATCCACAGCATGATAAGGAACGCCACACATTGGTGCGCGCTCCTCAAGTCCACAGTTCTTCCCTGTTAATGTGATCTCTAATTCTTTTGATGCTGTCAGTGCATCATCAAAGAACATCTCATAGAAATCTCCGAGACGATAAAATAAGATACAATCCTTATTCTCTTCTTTGATCTGCATATACTGCTGCATCATTGGTGTCAGTTTTCCTTTTTTAGCCATGGATCTGCTCTCCCATATAATAGAAACCTTTTTCCTCAACTAATTTAACATCTGCCATTGTACCAATCTGTTCTTTGCATCCTTTAAAATGAACTAACAGGTTATTTTCCAATCTTCCTGTTAACATTCCTTCTTCGTGCGTATTCTCTTCTTCGATCAGAACTCTCTCGATATCTCCGACTTTCTTCTTGCAATTCTTTGCAGATGTCTCTTTTAATAAGGCAAGAAGTCTGTCAAAACGATCTTTGATCACATCTTTGTCCACCTGATCTTCCATGCTCGCTGCTGGTGTTCCAGAACGTTTCGAATATACATATGTGTATGCACTGTCAAATCCAACTTCTCTTACAACATCTAATGTCTCCTTGAAATCTTCTTCTGTCTCTCCAGGGAATCCTACGATAATATCTGTTGTAAAAGACACTCCAGGGATTCTCTCCTGAATCTTCTTAGCAAGTGCTACATACTGTTCTTTTGTATAATGACGGTTCATCAATTTTAACAAACGGCTGCTTCCTGACTGCATTGGAAGATGCATATGTTTACATACTTTCTTGCTTGTTGCCATCACTTCGATCAGATCATCCGATAAATCCTTTGGATGTGGTGTCATAAAACGGATTCTTTCTAGTCCTTCGACTTTCTCTACTTCTCTTAATAATTCAGCAAATGACATTGGTTCTTCTAATGTCTTTCCATAAGAATTTACATTCTGTCCAAGAAGCATCACTTCTTTGACACCTTCTGATACGACCTGCTTTACTTCTTTGATGATATCTTCTGGCTTACGGCTTCTTTCTCTTCCTCTTACATATGGCACGATACAGTAACTGCAGAAGTTATTGCATCCATACATAATATTAACTCCACATTTGAATGAGAATTTACGGTCACTTGGAAGATCTTCCACGATCTGGTCTGTATCTTTCCAGATATCAACGATCATTCCCTTGGAGTCTACTCTTGCTTTTAATAATTCTGCTAATTTAAAGATATTGTGTGTTCCAAAGATGATATCTACAAATTTATAGCTTGAACGAATCTTCTCGATCACATGCTCTTCCTGCATCATACATCCACATAACCCGATCATCATCTGTGGATTTCTCTCTTTCATCTTCTTAACCTGCCCCAAATGTCCATATAACTTTGTATTGGCATTCTCACGAACTGTACATGTATTAAAGATCAGAAAGTCTGCTTCTTCTGTTTCAACTTCTTCATATCCGATCGTTTCTAAGATCCCTAATAACTTTTCAGAGTCTTTTTCATTCATCTGGCAGCCAAATGTGGTTACATGGCATGTGAGCTTCCTTCCCAATTCTCCAGACTTTTTCTGAACCCATTTTTTCATTTCTTCCATATATTCATACTGTCTTGACGACTCGTTCTTTAACTGTTCCATTCTATTATTTCTCCTACTTTATATAATTCATCTCTATTTTTACAGTATCTTTGATTATAACATGAATGTTCTGCTTAGACAATTTTAATTTTGTGGCAACTACTCTTCAACCAAATTTTTCGATATTTTTCTTGTCACATTGCTTCGTTTAAAGTAAAATATAAGTAATATTTATGTTAAGTTATTGTTAAGAAGGAGAACTGTCGTATGAACTATACTATCATACTTGCTCTGATGGGAGGCCTTGGCCTCTTTCTTTATGGGATGAAACTGATGAGCGATGGACTTGAGAAAGCTGCCGGTGCGAAGCTTCGCCGGATTCTTGAAATATTTACTACAAACCGTTTAACGGGTATGTTAGTCGGAATCTTTTTTACCGCTGTTATTCAGTCCTCTAGTGCTGCTACTGTTATGGTAGTCAGCTTTGTAAATGCAGGGCTTATGAACCTGTCTCAGGCTGCTGGAGTTATCCTTGGTGCTAACATTGGTACTACTGTTACTTCCCAGCTTGTTTCTTTTAACCTTTCTGAGATTGCCCCTGTCTTTTTAATGGCGGGTGTTATTATGGTATTATTTATGAATAATCCTACCGTCCAGAAAGTGGGAGAAGTTATTCTTGGATTTGGTGTTTTATTTATGGGATTAACTTCCATGTCAAGTGCTATGTCTGTGTTAAGGGATTCACCTTTGATCACATCTTACCTTCAGACACTGGATAACCATTTCCTTGGTGTTTTATTTGGATTTATCATGACTGCGATCTTACAGAGTTCTTCTGTTACTGTAAGTATCGTTCTTTTGATGGCATCTCAGGGATTATTACATCTTCCAATCTGCTTCTTTATTATTCTTGGATGTAATATGGGATCTTGTGTGTCCGCATTGCTTGCCAGCTTAAGTGGTAACAAAGGTGCAAAACGTGCTGCGATGATCCATTTCTTATTTAATGTATTTGGAAGTATCATCATCTTTACAGGACTTAGCTTTGCACTTACTCCTATCACAAACTTTTTCTTAAGTATTTCCGGTGGAAATCTTGGACGAAGTGTTGCAAATGCTCATACAACATTTAAGATCATTGAAGTATTATTTATGTTCCCATGTACACCTTTAGTTGTTGCATTAACAGAGAAGATCATCCGTGGAAAAGATGAAAAAGTTCACCATAATGAACTGCAGTATATTACAGAGATTTCCTTAAAATCTCCTGCAACAATGATCCCTCAGGCGAAGAATGAGTTAAGACGTATGGCTAATATGGCACAGGAGAATTTAGACCATGCCATCCACGGATTTCTAAATCAATCCGATGAATTTGTTGATAAAATCTATCATCGCGAGGAAGATATCAATAATGTCAGTCATGCGATCACTGATTATCTGGTAAAGTCCAACCAGCTATCACTGCCTTTAGCCGATCAGAAGATCTTGGGTTCCATGTTTTATGTTGTTAATGATATCGAACGTATCGGTGATCACGCAGAAAATTTTGCTGATTTTACAAAAACAGAGATCAAACATAACACTGGACTTACTGGAGATGCAAAAGAAGAAATCAAAAAGATGTACACTGCTGTTTCCAAACTGTTAAAACTTTCCCTGGAGTGTTTCATGGAACAAGATGGTGTCAACAAACCTGAAGAAAAGCTTGCTGAGATTGCAATTCTGGAAGCTTCGATTGACAAAATGGAACGCAGATATCAAAAACACCATATCAAACGTCTTGCCAAAGGCGAATGTGAGCCAAGAGCTGGTTTATTGTTCTCCGATATGCTTTCTGAATTAGAGCGTATTGCTGATCATAGTGTGAATATTGCTTATTCCATGAGTGATGAAGATGAAGATGAAATACTTGCTGCTGAGAATGAAGCCCTCACTGCTAAAAATTAAATTTGAGTTGAACCTAGAATATAAGAAAAGGATCTGCAAACCCTTTTGATACTTTATGTATCTTTGATCTGCAGATCCTTTTTCTTTTTTTCTTTTATAACTCTATCACTTTATAATCTATAGGTGCTACATTTGTCTTGATCACAGCGTTGCTCAAGTTCTTTAACAGCGCCTGTAATGCATTCTCATTGACCCCTTCTTTGACCTTGTTGAAATCTAGATTGATCTCTTCTTTTTTCATCGTCGGATTGACGAGAAGTAATATTGCTTTGTTCTCACTTGCTTCTCCAAAGACATCTTTTTTCTCGCTGATAAATCTTAAGATCGCAAGGACATTTTCAGTCGGTGCCATATATAATGCATATCCTGTCTGTAAGACTTTTTCACGGTTTCTAAGGCTAGTCAGTCTCAAAACTTCCTGATAGGTTTCTTTGTCATTTTCAAAAAATGCTCCTCGGTTAAATGGGTCCATCAGTCCATGCATTCCATATTCGTCTCCATAATAAATGCATGGCATTCCTGGGACAAAGAACTGAACTGCCATTGCAAGTCTTGTGAGTGCTTTTCCTTTCTGATCCATCTTTGATGTTATAACATATTCTGCCTGCTGCTCTCTCGATGGCAGATTCTCATTCATTCCAGTTGCAAGTGTTGTCCGAATTCTTGGAATATCATGAGAAGATAACAGGTTCATCAGTGCATAATACAATGGTTTTGGATAATTACACTGTTGGGATATCAAAAATGTCTTCATATCTTTGGCACTTTGATTGCCGAGTAAATAATCTGTAACGTTGACTTTCAGCGGATAGTTCATTGCGCTGTCTAAGCCTTTACCCAAAGCATATTTACGTTTCGTTCCGTAACTTTCTTTGGTTGTGACATCTTCCCATACCTCACCGATCAGTGCATAATTCTTGAATTTCTTCTTTAATTCGCTTCGCAATTTAAAGATAAATTCATCTGGAAGTTCGTCTGCAACATCCAGACGGAATCCTGATGCTCCAAGTTTTAACCAATGCTTGATCACCGAATCTTCTCCTGTGATAATGTAATCAACAAACTTTTCATTTAATTCATTGACTTCCGGCAGTGTTTCAAACCCCCACCAGCTCTTATAAGTTCCATCTTCGTTAAAGTCATACCAATCATAGTACTTTGACTCTTCCCCTTGATATGCCCCTGGTTCTTCGTAATTTCCCTTTTTGTTAAAATAGACACTATCATCCCCAGTGTGGGAATATACCCCATCCAAGATCACATGAATCCTGCGTTCTTTGGCAAGCTGGCATAGCCGCTTAAAATCTTCGTTATTTCCAAGGAATGGATCGACTTTCTTATAATCTGATGTATTATAGCGGTGGTTTGATGCTGCTTCTCCGATCGGATTCAGATAAATACAACTGATCCCCAATCGTTTCAGATCATCAAGTTTGGATATGATTCCCTCAATATCTCCACCAAAATAATCACATGGATCATAAAATTCTTTTCCTGGAAGTGGTCCAAATACTGGCTGTTCTTCCCAGTCATCATGCAGATAGACCGTTCTTCCCATATTTTCATGATATGCTTTCCCGTGTTTCATATTTTCTTTGTTTCCCTGGCAGAAACGATCTGGGAAAATCTGATACATGATTCCTTTTGACATCCACCTTGGGGTATCAAAATTTTCTTCATATACGGTGATCTGAAAACTATCCGGGTTGTCATCAACGATCATTCCTTCTCCTTGTGTCTTCCCATGTCTGGCTCCATAAAAATAACATTTCCCATGTTCCCAGATTCTGAAATAATACCAGACAACACCTGCTTCACTGGTCATCTTTATGTGTTCTTCCATGCAGTCTTTTTTTCGTTTCATCTCATACTCCCGGTGAAAACTTTCAGAATACATGATGATCTCTGCCTTATTGACTTCCTGCCCTACATCATACAGGCGGATCATCATCTCGCTTCCACATGTGACTGCACCTACGGGAGTTCTGTATTTTTCTACTGACGCGTTATGAATCATAATTTAATCTCATCTTTTTTGTAACTCTTATTTTACTGGTTTCAGATTCCAGATTTTTTCATTATATTGTTCAATCGTTCGGTCTGATGAAAAATATCCGGATTTTGCTGTATTAACAATTGCTTTATTAATCCATTCATCCTTATGATCGACATACAAATGATATACTTTTTCATATGTTTCAATATAAGACGGAAAATCTGCAAGTATGTAGTATGGATCTGCCTCTCCATATTCCCCAAATAAAAGATTCTGGTAAATCTCTGAATATTTTCTGTTTCCGTATCGTAACAGATTTCCTTCGATCAGACAATTACATACATCACGGATTCCTGGATGATTCTCGAAAATAATCCCTGGATTGTATGTATGGTACATTTTTTTATTGTAATTACCCTCAGCGCTGTCCCCGAAGATAAAGATATTCTCCTGACCTACACGCTCTGCGATCTCTATATTGGCTCCATCCATAGTGCCGATCGTCAATGCACCATTCATCATAAATTTCATATTTCCTGTTCCAGATGCTTCCATTCCTGCGGTAGAAATCTGCTCACTGATATCTGCTGCCGGAATCAGTATCTCCGCAACCGATACACAATAATTTTCTACGAAAACTACCTGAATTTTTCCGTCCATATCTGGATCTTTATTCACCATTTCCTGAATGGAATGGATCAGCCTTATGATCTCTTTTGCCCTGGCATATCCCGGTGCTGCTTTCGCCGCAAAAATAAATGTGATCGGTGTTGTAATATATGCTGGATCTTTTTTGATCTTCTGATATATATAAATGATATGCAGACATTTTAACAGCTGTCGTTTATACTCATGCAAACGTTTGCAATGAACATCAAAAATAGATTCTGGGTTCACTTCAATCCCTTGCTTTTCTTTGATATACTTTGCAAAACGGATCTTATTATTTCGTTTGACCTTCTCGTATTTTTTACAGAATTCTTTGTCATCTTTATATGGAAGGATCTGTTCAAACAGACGGTAATCCTTTAAAATATCCCCTTTCACATACTCTCTTACCAGATGATATAGCCCCTGATTGGCCAGTGCTAACCAGCGTCTGTGTGTGATCCCATTTGTGATCGCAAGATATTTTTGTGGAAAGATCTGATAAGATCCTTTAAAAATCCTCGTTTTTAAAATATCAGCGTGAAGATTTGAAACACCATTGATCCTGCGGCAAAGAGCTACGCATAGGTTTGCCATGCGGATCTCATTGTTTCCGATCACTGCCATCTGTGCGATCTTTTCTTCTTCCTTGCTGTAATATACGGAAAGTTTCTGACAGTATTTCTCATTGATCGCACAAATGATCTGATAGATTCTTGGAAGCAGTAAACGAAACATATTCTCATCCCAACATTCCATTGCTTCTGTCATGATCGTATGATTCGTATAATGAAATATCTTCTTGACCATACCATATGCCTCATCCCATCCAAAATCTTCTTCATCCATCAAGATCCTCATAAGTTCTGGCATCGCCAATGCCGGATGTGTCTCATTGATCTGAATGACAACATGTTCTGGCAAGGAGTTCAGATCATCAAATACTGCTTTATGTCTCTTGATCATCGACTGCATCGTTGCAGATGCCAGAAAATAAAACTGTTTTAAACGCAGCATTTTACCCTGCATATGATCATCTGACGGATATAAGACTTTCGAGATTGCTTCTGCAAATGTCTGGTCTGCCATCGCTTTATCATAGATTCCTTCATTAAACGAATGAAAATCGAACCGCCGCTTGCTTCTGGCACTCCACAGACGAAGAGTTGCTGGCGTCTTAGTCTTGTATCCAATGATCGGTACATCATATGGGACTGCAATGACGGTATTATAATCTTTATGTTCAATCTTTAATCCATTCTCTGTCCAGTTTTCCTGAATCGTTCCATTAAAATGTACTTCCACACTTAATTCCGGGCGCTCGATCTCCCAAACATTTCCATCTCTTAACCAGTCATCTTCCATCTCAATCTGCGTTCCATCTACAATTTTCTGACGAAACATTCCATATTCATATCGGATCCCACATCCGAGTACTGGAAGTTCCATCGTAGAAAGTGAATCCAAAAAACATGCTGCCAGTCGTCCTAGTCCTCCATTTCCAAGTCCTGCATCATTTTCTTCATCCGTGATCTTATCAAAATCAAGTCCCATCTCCCAGAATGCTTCCCGATATGCCTCATATAATCCTTGACTGATCAGATTATTAGAAAATGCCCTTCCCATCAAAAATTCGGCTGACATATAGTAAAGTTTCTTAACTCCCTGCTCTTGTACCCTTTTTCTGCTGTCTGCCCAGGATATCATGATATCATCCCTGATACACTCCGCTGCTGCCTTATAGATCTCATCATTTGTTGCCTCACTGATCGTTCTTCCAAGTGCATGAATTAATTTATTCTCGATCCGTTGTCCGATCTTATTGCTGTCCATATAGTCCATTGTGATCTAAGCCTCCTTTCTAGTCTTTATCTTTGACCTGTAAATTTATCTCATTTTTTGTCTTTATGAAGAATGGGCATCTTAAAATAAGATGCCCATTCTTCTTTTGAATTTATAATACACTATTATACATATCAAGATAAATCTTTGCAGATTTTGCAAAACTGTTATCGGATTCCATCGCTCTTCGGATCAATCCATGTTTTCTCTTTGGACTCTGCAATGTCTGTAATGCATAACGGATTGCTCCCAGCATCTCATGTGCATTGTAGTTTGCAAATGAGAATCCATTTCCTGTGTCCTCGTATTCATTGTAACTTTGTACTGTATCACGAAGTCCACCTGTCTCACGTACGATTGGAAGTGTTCCATAACGAAGTGCGATCATCTGAGAGATTCCACATGGTTCAAATTTGGATGGCATTAAGAAGAGATCACTTCCTGCATAAATCTGGTGTGCAACTGCATTATCATATGCGATATATGAGCATAATCTTCCTTTGTATTTTTCTTCCATGTAACGGAAAAATTCCTCATATTCATAATCACCCGTTCCGAGAATGACAAATGCGACATTCTCTGTACACATGATCTCATCCAACATGTATTTCACAAGATCCAGACCTTTCTGCTCTGTTAATCTTGTAACCATACCGATGATCGGAACTCCTGGTGTGATCGATAATCCAAGAGCCTTGATCAGTTCCTGTTTATCTTTCTTCTTTCCAGAAAGATCATCTTTGTTAAAATGATATGGAATCAATGGATCTGTCTCTGGATTAAATTCTTCCTGATTCATTCCATTTAAGATTCCCCATGTATCTCCTGCTCTCGCATTTAAGATACCTTCCTGACGGTATGCAAATGCTGGATCACGAATCTCCTGTGCATAAGTTGGACTTACTGTGCTTAAACGATCTGCAAACACAAGTGCTGCTTTCATGAAACTTGCACATTCATAGTTATGCATAAATTCTGGTGTGTCATACTTTGGATCGATTCCTAACCAATGTTCAAACTGATCGAAACCAAATTCTCCTTGATACATCATATTATGGATCGTAAAGATCGTCTTTGCATGTCCAATATCCCAATGTCCGTACTGTGTGCGGAGTAAGATAGGGATCAGACCTGTCTGCCAGTCATTGCAATGGATGACGTCTGGAATAAATCCAATACGGCTTGCTGCTTCGATCACGGCACGGCAGAAGAAAGCATACTGCTCTCCTTCTGCAAGTCCACCACGATATACCGCATCACCAAAAAATCCTTCATTATCGATCAGATAATATGTAACTTCATTATAAACCAGTTCTTCTACACCTACATATGTTTCCCCACCACTAAAATTGATGTTGAAATCTGCCAGATGTCTTGTCTGTGCGCCATATTTCCCTTTCATCTGACTATGAAACGGCATGATCACACGGGCATCCGCACCGATCTGATTCAATTCCTTTGGAAGGGTTCCCATAACATCTGCTAGCCCTCCAAGCTTCACAAATGGTGCACACTCTGCCCCTGCAAGCAGCACTTTCAGTGAATTGTTATTACTCATTAACACTTGCTCCTTTCGGAATAAATACTGGATGGTTTGATGATCCTGATAAGTGTGCATTTGAATAAACTTTTACGTGTCGGTCTAAAATTGTATGGTTGATCTCTGCCTGTGGTGCGATAAATCCTTCTGCCATAACAACAGAATTCTTGATCACAGCTCCCTCTGCAATCTGTGATCCACGGAAGATGACAGAGTTTTCAACTTCACCATCAATCTCACATCCACTACTGATCAGGCTGTTGCTGACTTTCGCATTTGGTCCGTATTTTGCTGGTGCTCCATCGGCAGATTTTGTGTAAATTCTTCTATTACCCAAGAATAATTCTTTGTAAACATCTGGTTTTAACATATCCATATTTACATTGTAATATGCTTCTAAAGATGTAATACATCCTACATATCCTTTATATTCATATCCCTGAATTACAAGACGATCGAAGTTTGGAACGATAACATCAAAGAAAAAGTGTTTCTTATTATGTGCGATCGCTGTCTCAATAAAATCAATCAATAATGTTGTCTTCATGATATAAGCATCCATGCTCTTCTTATTTGAACGATGTTTTCCTTCAGAATAGCACATATCAAGAACTTTATCGTCTTCATCTGTTTTTAAATAAACTCCATCATAATCGCAGTTCGTTGAATCATCACTATTATCAAAATACATCAGTGTGATATCTGCTCCAGATTTGATATGTTTATCTAACATATCCTGAAAATCTGCATTACAGATCACATAAGAACGTCCTAATAATACATATTTTTCTTTTGCTTTCTTTAAAAATCCAAGTGTTCCACGAAGTCCATCCATAACACTTGCATATTCTCCGGATGGAGATGCATCATTAATATATGGTGGGAAGATATATAATCCTCCACGTTTTTTATTTAATCCCCAGTATTTTCCTGAATTCACATGGCTCAACAGTGAATCGTAATTTCTTCTTGTTAATAATCCTACATTCTTGATTCCTGCATTTACCATATTACTTAACATAAAGTCAACTGTACGATAACGTCCACCAACCGGAAGTGCTGATAAACTTCTGGAGCGTACAAGGTCTTTTAATTTTCTATTTTCTTCTCCTGCATTGATAATACCTAACATCTGTTTATCCATATCTTCAATCCTCCTAGTGTAAGATGGTATCTGGGTAGATCATTGCTCCGTCTTCAACAGTCGCATTCTCTAATGCAACACAATGATATCCGATTACAGTTACATTATTTCCTTCTCCAACCTTGCATCCCTGCTCGATGACTACTTCTTCATCGATCAGTGCTTTGTCGATCTGACAGTCTGTTCTTACAACAGTATCTTTCATGATCACACTGTTCTTAACTACACTGCCTTTTCCGATCTTAACACCAGAATGGATGACACAGTTCTCTACTTCACCTTCAATAACACATCCATCGGCAAGAATAGAATTCTTAACAGATGCACCTGGTGCTATATAATGAGGAGGTAATGAGAAGTTTCTTGTGTAGATTCTCATCTTATCATCATTTAAGTCAATCTGAGGATTTTCATCCAGAAGTTCCATATTAGCTTCCCATAAACTGTCGATCGTTCCTACGTCTCTCCAGTATCCATCAAATGAGTATGCATACATCTTTCTTCCATCTTCTAACATTCTTGGAATAATGTTCTTACCAAAATCGTGTTCTGACTCTGGATCATTTCCATCATCGATCAGATACTGACGGATCAGTTTCCATTTAAAGATATAGATACCCATAGAAGCTTTTGTACTCTTTGGTTCTGCTGGTTTTTCTTCGAATTCATAAATACGTTCATCTTCATCTGTATTCATGATTCCAAAACGTTTTGCTTCTTCATAAGTTACATTCAGAACTGAGATCGTACAATCTGCACCTTTCTCTTTATGATACTGAAGCATCTTGTCATAATCCATGGTACAGATCTGGTCACCAGATAATACAATGATATGATCTGGATCAAAATTATCAATGAAATTGATGTTCTGATAAATCGCATCTGCCGTTCCACGGTACCAGTTACCTGTTTCTCCCTTCATATATGGAGGTAAAACATAAGCACCTCCGTTTAAGCTGTCAAGATCCCAGAATCCTCCAGTACCAATATATGCATTTAACTCCAGTGGTTCATACTGTGTTAAAACTCCGACTGTGTCAATTCCTGAGTTTGTACAGTTTGACAGTGGGAAGTCAATGATCTTATATTTTCCACCATAGGATACGGCTGGTTTTGCTTTCTTCTGAGTTAATGCGAACAATCTGCTTCCTTGTCCCCCTGCAAGCAGCATCGCAACGATTTCTTTTTTGTTAATCATAGCTCTTTGTCCTCCTTTATTTTACACCTTGATCATTATTCTTTTTTGTTCTTCTTGTCTTGCTTGTTCTTTTTTTTGGCTGTTCCTCTTCTTTCTCTGTTGTTTGCTTTGTTACCTTTATATCTTCTTTTTTGGGAGTGTCTTTCTTAGTCTCCGGCGCTTCTTCTTTTGTTACTTTCTTTGTAACTTCCGGCTTTTTCTCTACTGTTTTCTTCACAGCTTCTGTTTTCTTCTCCTGTGCTGCCTTCTTTGCTGGCTCTGCTTTCTTTGCAGTGGCTTTCTTTGCCGGCTCTGCTTTCTTTGCTACACTCTTCCGTGGTTTCGTCTCCACTTCCTCGATCTTATAGTAAACAACACTTAATGGTTTTAAGGAAATTTCTGCTGCCTGTTGGTAAACAGCTTTCTTTCCTTCAGATGGTACTTTCACCCTCTTCGTTGAAACTTTAGATTCGGAAACATCTCCATCTCCACCAAAATCAAGCTCACTGCTGTCTAAGATCTTCGTAAGTTTTGATTTCTTTGGTAATGGTACCTTGTATTTATCCCATTCCATCGGTGTAAAATTGCAGACACAAAGAATCTGTTGTTGTTTTCTTCCTCTGCCCTTCTTATTCTTTCGTATAAATGCTACAACACTGTGGTCTGCATCACGTTGCAAGCACCATTCAAATCCTGCTGGATCCTGATCTAATTCATATAATGCCGGTTCAGATTTGTAAATCTCATTTAGTTTAGCTACATATTTGTGGAAAGAATCATGCATCTCATACTGATCGATCAAGAACCAATCAAGCTGTTCTTTGTCTCTCCATTCTACAAATTGGGCGAATTCTCCACCCATAAATAATAATTTCTTTCCTGGATGTGCCATGGTAAATCCATATAATGTTCGCAGTGAAGCAAACTTCTCATCATATGCACCATACATCTTATTGATCATAGAACCTTTGCCATGAACAACCTCATCATGTGAATATGGAAGAATGTAATTCTCACTGTAAGCATAATCCATAGAGAAAATGATTGCTCCATGATTATCCTTACGATACAATGGATCAAGTTCCATATAGTAAAGAGTATCATGCATATATCCCATATTCCACTTGTAAACAAATCCAAGTCCTTCCGGATCATCAACATCACTTGTTACCTTTGGATATGCTGTTGATTCTTCTGCGATCGTCAAGAATCCCTCATGTGTTGTACGAAGTGCTTCGTTTAGATTGCGAAGGAAGTCAACTGCTTCATAGTTGATATTGGTTCCATCTTCATTCGGCACATATTCTCCTTCCTGTTTCCCAAAGTCAAGATATAGCATTGCAGATACAGCATCAATACGAATTCCATCGATATGATAAACATCTGCAAAGAACATCGCACTTGAGATCAAGAAGCTCTGTACTTCTGGTTTCCCATAGTTAAATAATAAAGTTCCCCAGTCAGGCTGGCTTCCCTTCCTTGGATCCTCATGATCATAAATATGTGTTCCATCAAACATTGCCAGTCCATGCTCATCTCTTGGAAAATGTGCTGGGACCCAGTCAAGGATGACACTGATCCCTGCTTTATGTAACTCATTGATCATATAATTGAAATCTTCTGGTGTTCCATATCTTGATGTTACACCGTAATATCCTGTTACCTGATATCCCCAAGAAAGATCATATGGATATTCTGTGATCGGCATCAGTTCAACATGTGTATATCCCATCTCTCCAAGATAAGGAATCAGCATGTCCGCAATCTCACGATAATTATAAAATTCTCTCTCTTCTTCCTGCGGCATTCTCCATGTTCCAAGATGCAGCTCATAGATAGACATTGGCTGATCTAATGCCTGGCGTTTCTTCCTCTGATTGATAAAACGTTTATCAGACCATTTAAAATCATCGAAATCCCAGACTTTCGAAGCTGTATCTGGTCTGCATTCTGCATAAAATGCAAAAGGATCACTCTTATATCTGCAGATTCCATCATAGCCTTCTACATGATATTTATATAGATCACCTTTCTTCAGTCCTTCAATCTCGATCGTATAGATCCCGTCTTTGTCACCTTTCATCGGATGCGCAAGAGGATTCCAGAAATTGAAATCACCTACGACACTGACTGACTTTGCATTTGGAGCCCAAACAGTAAATCTGTGAGTCTTTGTCTTCTTCTGATAATGGCATCCAAATGTCAGGTATGCCTGCCTTGCCTTTCCCGTCTGAAACAAATACAAATCCTCACGATTGATAGTTTCATTCATAGTATAACTCCTCCTTAAAACTTCAAAACAAAGAATTCTTGTGATTGAATCCCACACTTACAGAAAATCTTATCTTATAAGACTTCTTTGTGAAACTAAAAAGTCTAATAAAATAAAAAAGCGTAAACAACCACGAACAATCTTCTTGCAAATGGCTTATTTACGCTTTTATAGTCATATCTTTAATTTCTATAGGTATAATAAAAATGTGACACGTTGTCATCTTACAAGATATTTTCATATTCAAAGAACAATGTACTGTAAATATCTTTCGTTTCTAGTCCACTTTCTGGTTGTTTATCTGCTGTTCAAAAAGTGTTTGTTTCACTAACTTTATTATACCAAATCTTTTCATATATTTCAACAAATTGTACAATATTTAATGCACTATTTATATCCATATTGTGAAATTCATCCAAGCAATTTAATATACAGATGTAGAATTTCTCATTTTAGGATCATATCCTGCTTTTTTCAAGGATTTAATGATCTTATTTTTATGTTCTGTACCGAATGCTTCCATTGTGATCGTAAGTTCTACCGCACTATTTCTGTTGATACTTACGAACTGGTTATGCTCTAGTTTGATAATATTTCCCTGTGCATCTGCGATCACATCAGAAACTTTATTTAACTCTCCTGGTTTGTCTGGAAGGAATACAGATACCGTAAAGATTCGATCTCTCATGATCAATCCATGCTGTACTAAAGATGCGATCGTAATGACATCCATATTTCCACCACTGATGATAGAAACTACTTTCTTATTCTTAACATCCAGATGTTTTAATGCTGCAATTGTTAGTAATCCAGAGTTTTCTGCTAACATCTTGTGATTTTCTAACAAGTCTAAGAAACATGGGATCAGTTCTTCATCTTCTACTGTGATGATATCATCAAGGTTTTCCTGAATATATGGAAAAATGATCTTTCCTGGTGTCTGTACTGCTGTACCATCTGCGATCGTGCTGACATGATCACATGACACTACTTTTCCTGCTTCTAATGAAGCTTTCATACATGCTGCTCCTGCTGGTTCTACACCGATCACTTTAATCTTTGGATTTAACAGTTTGGCAAGTGTTGAAACACCTGTTGCAAGTCCGCCTCCACCGATTGGTACAAGGATGTAATCTACGGTTGGAAGTTCTTTAAAGATATCCATTGCGATCGTTCCCTGCCCTGTTGCAACCGTTGGGTCATCAAATGGATGAACAAATGTATATCCATGTTCTGCTGCAAGGTCTAATGCGTGTGCACATGCTTCATCATAAACATCTCCATGAAGGATCACTTCTGCTCCAAGATCTTTTGTTCTGTTAACCTTTAACAGTGGAGTGGTTGTTGGCATAACGATCGTTGCTTTGACTCCCTGTCTTGCTGCTGCCAATGCAACACCCTGTGCATGGTTTCCAGCAGATGCTGTGATCAATCCTTTTGCTTTTTCTTCTTCAGATAATGTACTGATCTTGTAATATGCACCACGGATCTTGTAAGCTCCAGTCAACTGCATGTTCTCAGGTTTTAGATAAACATCGTTTCCTGTCTGATCTGAAAAATAATCACTTTTGATCAGCTTGGTAGGAAGGACAACCTCCTGCACTTTATTATATGCAGCTTCAAAATCTTTTAGTTCTAACATTTTAATTTTCTTCTCCTTTTTCGAATAATGCATTGACAAACATATCTGGATCAAATCTCTGAAGATCATCAACCTGTTCCCCAATACCAATGTATTTTACTGGAATTCCAAGTTCTGACTGGATTGCGATCGCGATTCCGCCTTTTGCTGTTCCATCTAATTTCGTCAAAATAATTCCTGAAATGTCTGTTGCTTCTTTAAACTGTTTTGCCTGTGCCATGGCATTTTGTCCAGTTGTTCCATCTAAGACGATCAGTGTCTCTAAATAAGCTTCACTGTATTCTTTTTGGATGATACGATTAATCTTGCTTAACTCATTCATCAGATTCTTCTTATTATGAAGTCGTCCTGCTGTATCACATAACAACACATCGACATCTCTTGCTTTTGCTGCTGCTACCGCATCATATACAACAGCCGCAGGATCTGCACCCTCTGCTTGACTGATGATATCAACCCCAGCACGATTTGACCATTCTTTGAGCTGTTCGATCGCTCCAGCACGGAATGTATCCGCAGCTGCCAGTAATACTTTTTTTCCTTGTCCTTTTAGTGATGCTGCAAGTTTTCCAACAGATGTTGTTTTCCCTACACCATTTACTCCAATGACAAGAACGACACTCTTTTTATCAATAAAATCATAAGCACTATCTTCCAGTCTCATCTGATCCTTAATAGAATCAATCAAAAGCTGTCGGCATTCTTCCGGCTCTTTGATCTTATTTTCTTTTACTTTTTTCTTCAGATCTTCAATGATATTCATTGTTGTATCAATTCCCATATCACTCATGATCAAAATCTCTTCCAGCTCTTCATAAAAATCCTCATCTATTCCAGAAAATCCGCTGAAAATAGAGTCAAAACTTGAGGCAATATTATCTCTTGTTTTACTTAATCCCTGTGCAAGTCTTTTAAAAAATCCTTTTTTCTCTGACATAGCCATTCTCCTTTTATTCATCTAAATCATTCTCGATCAAATTTACAGAAACCTGAGTTGAAATACCTTTTTCCTGCATCGTGATCCCATATAAAACATCTGCTGCCATCATCGTTCCTCTTCGATGTGTGATCACGATAAACTGTGTATCCTTTGTAAGTTTATGCAGATACTTTGCAAACCTTGTGACATTTGAATCATCCAATGCCGCTTCAATCTCATCCAGGAGACAAAACGGAGATGGTTTTAAATTCTGGATCGCAAATAATAATGAAATCGCTGTTAAAGCTTTCTCTCCACCTGATAACTGCATCATATTCTGAAGTTTCTTTCCTGGAGGCTGTGCAATAATCCTGATTCCAGATTCTAATACATCATCATCTGTAAGTTCCAATCTTGCTTCTCCACCACCAAATAATTCCACGAATACTTCCTGAAATACTCGTTTGATGTCTTTAAACTTTGCATTAAACTGACGGCGCATCGCATCTTCCAGTTCTTCCATCAAACCTGTCAGATGTGCTTCTGCTGTCACGATATCTTCATGCTGTTTCTGCATAAATTCGTAACGTTCGGAAACTTCTTTATAATCTTCGACTGCATTGATATTAACTGGTCCAAGGTTCTTGATCTTATTTTTTAACTCAGAGATCGTTTCCTTAACCTTTGTAAGGCTCTGCGTCTCATCCAGATCGATCCTCTGTTTTGCCTGATGATATGTGATCTCGTAATTCTCCCACATATAATCCAAAAGCTCTTTTTTCTTTCCTTTGCGATTCTCTCTCTGACTCTCCAGACGATACATTTCTTTGTCATATCCACTGATACGTTCAAGCATCTCTTCGCGTTCTTTAAGGATATCCTTATAAAGGACTTCTTTCTCCTTCACTTCTTCCTGCATCTTCTGATGCCTGTTCTGATCTTCTATGATCTTTCGTTCCATTGCTTCGCATGATTCTTTTAAATGTCCAATCTGCTGTTTTAATGCTTTTACATTCTCATTGATACTTCCAGTATCTTTCTGATTTTCTTGAACCTCTTCTGATAGATGTTCGATCTCAGATCTTACTCGCTCCTGATTATTCTCCTGAAATTCTAACTTCTGTGATTCTTTGCTTAACTGCATATGAACCTTGGAAACTTCCATTGCATGCTGTTCGGCATGTTTTCTAAGATGTTCAAGAATCTCACTGATCTCCTTGATCCTTTCTTCATCCTGCTCATTTGCACTTTCAAGATCTACCTGTTCATCTTGCAGTCTGTCAGCATCATCTTCCGCATTCCT
>ERZ894220.725-NODE-725-length-19425-cov-10.2057_pt1 | contig 19425 bp, 16 predicted proteins | sample MGYA00380292_ERZ894220 | MGnify/ENA primary metagenome ERZ894220 (study PRJEB32331, sample SAMN06328446) | human gut metagenome | biome: human gut microbiome; feature: stool | host: Homo sapiens | collected 2014-12-05 ... | reverse complement strand
AAGCTTTCGGTTCTGTTTGAAAGGATTCAGCATGCGGCGATCCAAATGCCGGAATTAGAAGAAGAGATGGAAATCCGGGGGATTACCTGTAATTCCCAAAAGGCAGAAGAAGACAGTCTGTTTGTCTGCATTCAGGGAAGCCGGGCAGATGGCCATGATTATATAGAAGAAGCCTGCAACCTTGGGGCATCCTGCATTCTGATAGAAAAACTGGTATCTGGGGGAAGGATGCTGAAGTTTCCGGAAAATGTTGCGGTCATTCTGGTAAAAGATACAAGGGAAGCCCTTGCCGGGATCAGCAGGATCTGGTTTGGAAGTCCTGCTGACAGGTTGAAAGTGATTGGCGTGACCGGCACAAAGGGGAAAAGTACGGTGGCAGTGATGATTCGGGAGATGCTGGAAAGTCTGGGGCAAAAATGCGGACTGATCGGTACGATCGCCAATTATCTTGGAAATGAAGTGGTAACTTCGCCAAATACGACCCCGGATGCCTTTACCATTCAGTCGTATTTTGCTAAAATGGTAGAAGCAGGTTGCCACTATGCGGTGATGGAGGTGTCTTCACAGGGAATAAAGCAGCATCGGATCGATGGGATCTGGTTTGAAATTGCGGTGTTCACTAATTTCGGGGAGGATCACATCGGACCAGGCGAGCATGCAAGTCTTGGGGAATACCGATATTACAAATCTTGTCTTTTTGAACAGTGCAGGATTGGAATCGGGAATCTGGATGATGCACAGTGCAGCTATATGTTCCAGAGAAAATGTTGCGCGAAATACGGATTTACCTGTCGGGAAGAAGAATGGCAGGAAAGAGGATTCAGAAACAGTCATGTACTGACGGCAGAAAAAATCCGGTTCCGTATAGAGGACGGAGAATTAAAAACGGTATTTTACGCAGATGGTGAAAAATATGAGCTTGCCCTTCCCGGAATATTTAATGTGTACAATGCACTGGCTGCTTTGCAGACAGTGAGCTGTCTTGGATTTGAAAGAGAAGAAGCAGGAAACGTGTTAAAGCATCTGGCGGTAAGAGGCAGGATGGAACGGGTAGATGCAGGAGAAGATTTCCTGTGTTACATTGATTACGCGCATAATGCCATGAGTCTTGCAAAAGTACTTAAAATGCTGAGAATTTATGAACCAGAACGTATTTTACTGGTGTTTGGATGCGGAGGCAACCGTGCCGGAAGCAGAAGAGACAGGATGGGAAGAGTGGCAGGAGAGCTTGCGGATCTGACGATCATCACTTCAGATAATCCGAGATGGGAAGAGCCGGCGAAGATTATGGCAGATGTTGAAGAAGGTATCAAAGAAACTTCCGGAGCCTATCGGATGATCCGGGATCGGGAAGAGGCAGTACTCTTTGCGGTGGAAAAGGCAAGACAGGGTGATATCCTTTTGATTGCGGGAAAGGGACATGAAAATTACCAGGAGATCCAGGGAGTCAGGTATCCGATGGATGACCGGGAACTGGTGCGAAAAGCCGTCAGGATGATGGCACAAAAGAGACAGAAAAAGGAACAGACAGAATGTACGCAGACATTATTATAGATATAACACATGAAAAACTGGATAAAGTATTTCAGTACCGCGTACCGGAAGAACTGGAAGGAAATTTACGGACCGGTGCAGGCGTCATTGTGCCGTTTGGACGGGGGAACCGGGAAACGAAGGGGTACATTGTCGGTTTTTCGGAAACATGTGATTATGATGCGGAAAAAATAAAGAGTATTCTGCGCATGGATACATCGAGTGTGATGATTGAGGCAAGGCTGGTCGCACTTGCTGCGTGGATGAAAGAATATTATGGCGGTACGATGATCCAGGCATTGAAGACGGTGCTTCCGATCAAGCGTACCGAGCAGCAGAAGGAACAGCGGATTTTAAAAAGATGTATTTCCAGAGAGGCCGGCGAAAAGAAACTGGAAGAATATCTTCACAAGAACCAGAAAGCGCGGGCAAGACTGATGGCAGCACTTTTGGATGATGAAGAGGTAGAATATTCCCTGATCAGCCAGAAGCTGAATATCACGATGACGGTGGTGAGAGCGCTTGAAGAGCAGGGGGTTCTGGAAATCAAAAATCATAAGATTTACCGTAATCCGGTGAAAGAAAAAGAGCAGCAGCGGCATTTTATTACCTACACGGATGAGCAGGAAAGAGCGATCCGGACGTTTGAAAACGATTATAAAAAAGGGATCCGAAAGACCTATCTTTTATACGGTGTGACCGGAAGCGGCAAGACAGAGGTCTATATGGAAATGATCCGGCAGGTGGTAAAGGAAAAGCGGCAGGCAATCGTGCTGATTCCGGAGATCGCATTGACTTACCAGACGGTGATGCGCTTTTACAGGACATTTGGGGAACGCGTTTCCATCATGAATTCCAGACTTTCAGCGGGAGAGCGGTATGACCAGATGATGCGGGCAAAAAAAGGAGAGATTGATGTGATGATCGGTCCAAGATCTGCACTTTTTACCCCGTTTCCGAGTCTTGGGCTGATCGTAATCGATGAGGAACATGAGGCAGCTTATAAAAGTGAACAGGTTCCCCGGTATCATGCGCGGGAGACGGCAATCGAATGCGCAAGCCTGGAAGGGGCAAGTGTGGTACTGGGATCGGCAACTCCTTCCATGGAAGCTTTTTACCGGTGCGAGCTGGGAGAGTATACGTTGCTGGAATTAAAGAGGCGGACCGCAAAAGCAGAGCTCCCGGAGGTCTACACGGTGGATATGCGTGAAGAACTGCAAAAAGGGAATCGTTCTATTTTAAGTGACAGACTTCATGAGCTGATGGAAGACCGTCTGAAAAAGAAAGAGCAGATCATTTTGTTTCTGAACCGAAGGGGGTATGCCGGATTCCTTTCTTGCAGGTCCTGCGGATATGTAGTAAAATGTCCTCATTGTGATGTTTCACTGGCAGCGCACAATAATGGGAAAATGGTGTGCCACTACTGTGGCTACGAAGAACCGGTTGCAAAAAAATGCCCGTCCTGCGGCTCCCCTCATATCGGAGGTTTCCGCGCAGGAACACAGCAGATTGAAGAACTGGTAAAAAGAGAATTTCCGCAGGCAAGGGTGCTTCGGATGGATCTGGATACTACAAGGTCCAAAGAAGGACATGAAAAGATTCTTTCTGCATTTGCAAATGAAGAGGCAGATATTCTTGTCGGAACGCAGATGATCGTAAAAGGACATGATTTTCCAAATGTGACTCTGGTTGGCGTGCTTGCGGCGGATATGTCCTTATACTCGGATGATTTCCGGTCAGCAGAGAGGACATTTGAGCTTCTGACGCAGGCTGCGGGAAGGGCCGGAAGAGGGGGAAAAAAAGGAGAGGTCGTGATTCAGACCTACAGCCCTGAGCATTATAGTATCCAGACGGCAGCACGTCAGGATTATCAGGCATTTTATACAGAAGAGATGAATTACAGGGAACTGATGGGGTATCCGCCGGCAGAGCATCTGATGGCGGTACTGGTAGCCTGTGAGGATGAAGCACTTCTGGAAAAAGGAATGCACTATCTAAAATTATATGCAATGCGGATCACGAAGAACCGCAAGGTACAGGTGATCGGTCCGGCAGCTCCGGCAGTCGGAAAGGTCAAAGATGTGTACCGGAGAGTTTTGTATCTGAAGCAGGAATCCTATGAGATCCTGATTGAAATGAAAGATAAAATGGAACAATATATTGAATTGAACCGGGGATTTGCAAAGATGCGGATTCAGTTTGATTTTGATCCGATGAGTGGATTTTAAAAGAAAAGGCAGGAGGAAGAAAAAATGGCAATTAGAAAAATCAGAGAAATGGGCGATGAAGTACTGACAAAGGTGTGTAAGGAAGTTACAAAGATGACACCAAGAACAACAGAACTGATCGATGATATGTTAGAGACCATGTACGAGGCAATTGGGGTAGGCCTTGCTGCACCGCAGGTTGGAATTCTCAAAAGAATCGTTGTCATCGATATCGGAGAAGGTCCGGTTGTCATGATCAACCCACGCATCGTAGAGAGCAGCGGAGAACAGACCGGGGAAGAAGGATGCCTTAGTGTACCAGGTAAATCCGGTATTGTTACCCGTCCGAATTATGTAAAAGCAGTAGCACTTGATGAAGATATGAAAGAATACGAGATCGAAGGAGAAGGATTGATGGCAAGAGCAATCTGTCACGAACTGGAGCATCTGGACGGTCATCTTTATGTAGAAAAAGTAGAAGGTGAACTTCACAGCACAGAATATGAAGAAGCCTAGGCGGGAAGCGGGAGGAAGATAAGATGAAGATAATATTTATGGGAACTCCTGATTTCTCAGTCGGAACACTGGAAGCACTGGTAGAAGCAGGACATGAAGTAGTGCTCGCTGTCACACAGCCGGACAAGCCAAAGGGCAGAGGCAAAGAAATGCAGTTCACTCCGGTAAAAGAATGTGCACTTGCACATAATATCCCGGTCTATCAGCCAAAGAAGATCCGGGAACCGGAATGTATCGAAGAGCTGAAAAAATACCAGGCAGATGTCTGCGTAGTCGTGGCATTTGGACAGATCCTTCCAAAAGAGATTCTGGAAATGACACCATACGGATGTATCAATGTCCATGCATCCCTTCTGCCGAAATACCGCGGCGCTGCACCGATCCAGTGGGCAGTCATCAATGGAGAGAAAGTATCCGGCGTCACAACGATGCAGATGGATGAAGGACTTGATACCGGCGATATGCTGGAAAAAGTAGAAGTCACACTGGATGAAAAAGAAACAGGAGGAAGCCTTTTCGATAAACTTTCCGCAAAAGGAGCCGCACTCTGCGTCCATACCCTTGCAGAACTGGAAAAAGGAACCATCACTCCACAAAAACAGGGCGAAAGCACCACCGAATATGCAAAAATGCTCAACAAAAAATCCGGTGAAATCGACTGGACGAAAACAGCAGTAGAAATCGAACGCCTGGTTCGCGGCTTAAACCCATGGCCAAGTGCCTACACCCAGTGGGAAGGCAAAACGATGAAAATCTGGGAAGCTGAAGTAGAAGATGTTGTAGAAACCACAGATACTCATGAGCCCGGAACAATCACAGAAGTCACAAAACACGGCTTCAAAGTCCAGACCGGCAAAGGCAGACTAGCCATCAAGTCCCTCCAGATCCCAGGCAAAAAACGCATGGAAGCCGATGCCTTCCTACGCGGATACCACATAGAAGAAGGAACAAAATTAGGCTAGAGTTTACTTTTAGAATTTGAGCTTTGCAAATTTAACAAATATTTTTCGACCTAACATATCTGGCGCCAAAAAACGCCAAGCGTTTTTCGCGCCCTTTGGCGCATTTGTCCCATCGTGCACCGCACGATAGGACAAACAGCCGACACCCATTGAAAAATGTAGCCCGGAAGCGAAATATATTCGCTAAGCAGGTCATCGAAAACGTCGGCACTTAATGAGGCTGAGCGTTAGCGAAAGCCGAATTTAGTACCGCTACGTTTCCGGACTAAGCGCGAGCGGGCCTGCGTGCGAATATCTTTCGCTTCCGGGCGGACCCATATTCAACAAGGAGGCAAACATGTACTACCCATATTATTTTGATCCAACTTATTTCCTTGTCATCATTGGCGTCATCATCTGCGCCCTTGCATCCGCCAAAGTGAATTCCACCTACGCCAGGTACGATCAGGTCCGCAATCACGCCGGGATCACCGGTGCGATGGCAGCAGAGCAGATCCTCAGGATGGAAGGGATTTATGATGTACAGGTGATGAGAGTAAGTGGAAAACTGACCGATCATTACGATCCGGCGAACCATGTACTGCGACTTTCGGATTCCACCTACGGTTCGACATCGGTTGCGGCACTTGGAGTTGCAGCACATGAATGTGGACACGCGATCCAGCATGCAAGGCATTATGTACCGCTGACAATACGCGGAGCACTTGTTCCGGTGGCGAATTTTGGATCCGGGATTTCATGGCCGCTGATCATAATGGGATTATTTATCAGAGGAGAAATGTCTACACTTTTTATCAATCTTGGGATCCTGATGTTTTCATTGGCAGTGCTGTTCCAGATCATCACGCTTCCGGTAGAATTTAATGCATCGGGAAGAGCACTTAAAATCCTGAAAAATTCAGGCATGCTATATGAATCAGAAGTACGTGAGGCAAGAAGTGTTCTTACAGCGGCAGCGCTTACCTATGTGGCGAGTGCAGCATCTGCACTTCTGCAGCTTTTAAGAATACTGATCCTGACAGGAGGAAGAAGAAATGACGACGAATAACCAGGGAGTAAGTACAAGAGAACTTGCACTGATGATCCTGCTGGAAATCGAGCGTGGAGAGAAAAGTCATATCGTGCTCAGACAGGTGCTGGAAAAATATCAGTATCTGTCCAAGCAGGACCGGGCATTTCTGACCAGGCTTGCAGAAGGGACAACAGAGCGGAGGATAGAACTGGACTATATTATCAACCAGTTTTCAAAAGTGAAGACAGAAAAAATGAAACCGGTGATCCGCAATATCCTGCGCTGTGCGGTCTATCAGATCAAATACATGGATCAGGTTCCGGATTCGGCAGCATGCAATGAGGCAGTCAACCTTGCGATCCGGAAAGGATTTAAGAACCTGCGGGGATTTGTAAATGGTGTACTCAGAAATATTGCACGAAACATTGATAAGATTGCGTATCCGGAAAATACAGAAGAATTTCTGTCAGTAAAGTATTCCATGCCACAGTGGATCATCCGTATGTGGATGAGAGATTATGGAGAAGGGAAAACGAAAGAAATCCTGGAAGGTTTTTATAAAGAACGTGCAACAACAATCCGGATCAATGGAAATGCAACGACCAAAGAAGAGCTGATCAGAGAACTGACAGGAGAAGGCATTCAGATAAAAGAACATCCGCTTCTTGCGTCTGCGCTTCTGATCTCAGGCTATGATTATCTGGCAGCAATCCCGGCGTTCCGGGAAGGAAAATTCCAGGTACAGGATGCAGCTTCGATCATGGTAGCGGAGCAGGCAGGAATTAAAGAAGGAGATTACATACTGGATGTGTGCGCGGCACCGGGAGGAAAAGCGCTCCATGCAGCACAGATCCTGAACGGGACAGGTATGGTAGAGGCAAGGGATCTGACAGAGATGAAAGTAGAGCTGATCCGGGAAAATATTTCACGGATGGGATTTGAAAATATCCGTGCAGTACAGCAGGATGCAACCTGCTTCGATACAAACTCTGAGGAAAAAGCAGATGTGCTGATCGCGGATCTTCCGTGTTCCGGTCTTGGTGTCCTTGCGAAGAAGACTGATCTGAAGTATAAGATGAACCCGGAGATGGAGACTGAAGTTGCAGCACTTCAGAGAGAGATCCTGGATACGGTCTGCCGATATGTGAAGCCGGAGGGAACACTGATGTACAGCACCTGTACGGTCAGCAGGACAGAGAATGAGGAAAACGCCGGATGGTTTGCCGAAAAACATCCGGAATTTGACCTGGAATGGGAAAAACAGATTTTCCCATCTGATATAACCGATGGTTTCTATATTGCTAAATTTATCCGGAGGGGCAGATAATGGGAAAAAAAGATATCGCTTCGTATTCATTTGAAGAGTTACAGGAAGAAATGCTGGCGATTGGAGAAAAAGGATTCCGCAGCCGACAGATTTATTCCTGGATCCATGAAAAGCTGGTGGATGATTTTGAAGAAATGACCAATCTTTCAAAAACTTTACGCCAGAAACTGGAAGCAGCATACGAAATACGAAGAGTCGAGATGGAAAAAAGACAGATTTCAAAGATTGACGGGACCAATAAATTCCTGTTTTGTCTGAAAGACGGGAATATGGTAGAAAGTGTTCTGATGAAATATAAACACGGCAATTCGGTATGCATTTCCTCGCAGGTTGGCTGCCGGATGGGATGCCGTTTCTGTGCATCTACACTGGACGGGCTGGAACGAAACCTGACACCGTCAGAGATGTTAAGACAGGTTTACCAGATCCAGAAGATCACTGGCGAGAGAGTTTCTAATATTGTGATCATGGGAACTGGAGAACCGCTGGATAATTATGATAATTTTCTGAAATTCATTCACATGGTCAGTGATGAGCACGGACTCAATATCAGCCAGAGAAATATCACGGCGTCTACCTGTGGGATTGTACCGAACATCCGTAGACTTGCAGAAGAAAAACTGCAGATCACGCTGGCACTTTCCCTGCACGGTTCCAACCAGGAAAAGAGAAGATCGCTGATGCCGGTGGCAAATAAATACGAGCTTCAAGAGGTCCTGGAAGCGTGTGATTATTACTTTGAAAAGACCGGACGGAGGATCACTTTTGAGTACAGCCTGGTTCACGGCGTAAACGATACACCGGAGGATGCAAAAGAGCTGATGGGAATCTTAAAGGACAGAAACTGCCATTTAAACCTGATTCCGGTGAACCCGATCAAGGAGAGAAACTACGAAAAACCGGACAAAAAAAGTGCCGAGAATTTCAAAAATAAACTTGAAAAAAACGGGATAAATGTTACTATAAGAAGAGAAATGGGCTCAGATATAGACGGAGCCTGTGGACAGTTACGGCGCAAGACGATGCAAGGAGTATAAAATATGAAAATATTTTCTATGACAGATGTTGGAAGAAAACGTGAAATGAACCAGGATTACGTGTTTGCCACAGATGAGTCATTAGGTACGCTGCCGAATCTTCTGGTAGTAGCCGATGGAATGGGTGGACACAAGGCAGGAGATTTTGCGTCAAAATATACGGTGGAGGTTCTGAAAGAAGAACTGAAGCATACATTAAAGGACGGGCCGGAAGAGATTTTAAAAGATGCGGCTCAGACAGCGAACCACAAGCTGATCGAGAAAGCAGATGAGGACATTAATCTGGAGGGGATGGGAACCACTCTGGTTGCGGCAACTGTGATCGATCATACACTTTATTTTATAAATGTAGGTGACAGCCGTCTGTATCTTCTGAATAAGGATATCAGACAGCTTTCCAGAGACCATTCCCTGGTAGAAGAGATGGTTCGTCTGGGAGGAATCAATGAGGAAGAGGCAAGACATCATCCGGATAAGAATATCATTACCAGAGCAATTGGAGTAAAAGAGGATGTAGAGGCAGATTTTTATGAATTCAGTCTCAAAAAGGGAGATATCATTCTCATGTGTTCCGATGGGTTAAGTAATATGATAGAGGATGAAGAAATTTTTGCGATAGTTAAAGGGGCAAGAGATATCGTAGAAGCCGGTCAGAATCTGATTGACCGGGCGAATGAGAACGGAGGCAATGACAATATCAGTGTTGTTCTTGCAGAACCGTTTTCTGATGAGGTGAGTATATGGTAAAAGACGGGATTTATTTAAGTGGCCGTTATCAGGTTCTGAGTAAGATCGGAGCCGGTGGAATGGCGGATGTATATAAGGCGAAGGACTGTATGCTGAACAGATATGTCGCAGTGAAAGTCCTGAAAAAAGAATACAGGGAAGATGAAAACTTTGTAAAGAAATTCCGGTCAGAAGCACAGGCAGCAGCAGGGCTTCTGAACCCGAATATTGTCAATGTATATGATGTAGGGGAGGATCGAGGACTCTATTATATGGTCATGGAGCTGGTAGAGGGAATCACTCTGAAAGAATATGTGCAGAAAAAAGGAAAGCTTTCTTCCAAGGAAGCGATCAGTATTGCAATTCAGATGTGTACCGGTATTGAGGCAGCCCACAATCATCACATCATACACAGAGATATCAAACCGCAGAATATTATCATTTCCAAAGAAGGAAAGGTAAAGGTTACGGATTTTGGTATTGCAAAGGCGACAACATCGCAGACAGTCAGCACCAGTGCAATGGGATCGGTACACTATGTATCTCCGGAGCAGGCAAGGGGCGGCTACTGTGATGAGAAGAGTGATATCTATTCTGCAGGTATCACCATGTATGAGATGGTGACCGGAAGGGTTCCTTTCGATGGTGATTCTACTGTTTCGGTTGCAATGAAACATTTACAGGAGAATATTACTCCGCCTTCTGAGTATGCACCGGATTTATATCCGGCGCTGGAGAAGATTATTCTCAAGTGTACACAGAAGAGCGCGGAAAGACGTTACCAGAGTGCCGGAGAACTGATCCAGGATCTGAAGCGAGCTCTGGTCGATCCGAGTGGCGAATTTGTAGATATGGTTCCGATCCGGAGCATGGGAGATACGGTGATGATCTCGCCGGAGCGGATGGCACGTATGAAAAAGCGTCAGGGCGATGATTATGATGACGAAGAATATGATGATGGCTATGACGATGAAGAATATGATGAAAATGATGACTATGATGAGGATGACGAAGAGGATGATTATAACGGGGGCAGACGCAGTAACAGTAAAAATGGCGTAGATCCGAAGATGAACAAGATGATGAAGATCCTCATGGTTGCGGTTGCAGTGATCGTTGCATTTGCACTGATTTTCCTGATCGGCAAAGCAGCAGGCGTGTTTGGTAAGAGCTCAGACAGTCAGATTTCATTTTCAAGTGATATCGAAGTACCGAATCTGGTCGGACAGCCGCAGAATGTTGCAGAGACGATGTGCGAAAAGAAGCAGCTGAAGCTGGAAGTAGAATCCGAGAAAGCATCAGATAAGGCAGCCGGTACGATTATTGAACAGAAGACGAAAGCCGGAAAGAAAGTCAAGAAAAATACGGTGATCAAGGTTGTAATAAGTTCAGGACCTGCAAAGATCACGATCCAGAGTGTAGAAGGAATGGATGAGGATGCAGCGAAAAAAGCATTGGTAAAACAAGGCTTCGCAAGCAAAAACATTACAGTGACAAGCGAATACAGCAGTGATGTGGATAGCGGAAAGGCAATCAGGACAAATCCGGCAGAAGGAACAGAGGTTTCAGCAGATTCTAAGATTACTTTGTACATCAGTAAAGGTGAGAAAAAGCCGGATAAAGTAAAGGTTCCGCCAATTGTGGGAATGTATGCAAGTGATGCGGCAGCAACCTTAGCTGCAAATAACCTTTCTGACGGAGGTACAAGCAGCGAAGAGTATTCCGATGATTATGCAGAAGGCACGATCATCAGTCAGAGTCCGGAGGCCGGTGAAAAAGTAAATGAAGGAACCAGCATCAGCTATGTTGTCAGTAAAGGTCCAAAGCCGGCAGATCAGGTGAAGGTACCAAGTCTGACCGGGAAAACACTGGGAGCAGCGATTTCAGCGTTAAATGCAAGAAATCTGACTTATACAGAAGTTGACATTGACAGTACAGAAGCATCCGGTATTATTGTAAAAGTTGATCCGGGAGAAGGAACATCGGTTGATGTGGGAACAGTGGTTACTTTGTATGTAAGCAATGGATCCCAGGCCGGAGGCGGAGGTAATACCTCAGGCGGCAGTGGCACAAATAACTCCACCGGCGGTAACAGTGGAAACACAGAAGGCAACACAACGGGAAATTAAAAGGACTGTTATATGCAGGGAAGAATTATAAAAGGAATTGCAGGATTCTACTACGTTTATGACGTAGTAGAATCTGTTGTTTATGAATGTAAAGCAAAAGGAATATTTCGGAAAGAAAAAATCAAACCATTAGTGGGAGATTGGGTAGAATATGAGGTCCTGGATGCCCAGGAGAAGACGGGGAATATCATTCGGATTTTACCGAGAAAGAATGAACTCATCCGGCCCGCTGTGGCAAATATTGATCAGGCACTTGTGGTATTTGCGGTAAAGAAGCCGGATCCACATTTTAATCTTCTGGATCGTTTCCTGGTAATGATGGAACGGCAGGAGATACCGGTTATCATTTGCTTCAACAAAAAGGATATGGCTGATAAACCGGAACTTGAAGCATTGGAGAAGACTTATGAAGCCTGCGGTTATCAGGTAATATTTGCCAGTGCAAAAGAAGGGGAAAACATTCAGAAGATTAAAGCTGTTCTGAAAGGTAAGACGACAACGGTTGCAGGGCCTTCCGGAGTTGGAAAGTCTTCACTTATCAACTGTCTGCAGGAAAATATCAATATGGAAACAGGCAGTATCAGTAAAAAGATTGAGCGTGGAAAGCACACAACCCGCCATTCGGAATTGATCCCGATTGATGAGGATTCATATATCATGGATACACCTGGATTCTCATCTTTATATACAAATGATTTTGAAAAAGAAGAATTAAAATACTATTTTCCGGAATTTGAGGAATATCAGAACGGATGCCGTTTCCAGGGCTGCAACCACATCAGCGAACCTGGATGTATGGTAAAAGAAGCTTTGGAAGAAGGAAAAGTGCATCCGGTGCGGTACGAAGATTATTGTGAGATGTACCGTGAACTGGAACAAAAGGAAAAGAGGAGGTACTAGGAAGTGCAGTACAAATTATCACCATCTATTTTATCGGCGGATTTTTACAAATTGGGAGAAGATATCCGTCAGACAGAGGAAAATGGGGCAGAATACTTGCATTTCGATGTAATGGATGGCGTTTTTGTGCCGAGTATTTCATTTGGAATGCCGGTGCTCGCATCGATTAAACCATTGGTGAAGCAGGTAATGGATACCCATTTGATGATCACAGAACCGATTCGTTACGTGGAGGCATTTGCAAAAGCAGGTGCAGATATCCTTACGATTCATTATGAAGCATGTGAAGATGTACGTGCAACACTTGAAAAAATCAGAGAATGCGGCATGAAGACAGGACTTTCCATTTCACCGGATACACCGGTAGAGGTTCTGAGAGAATTTCTTGGTGAAGTCGATATGTTTCTTATCATGACTGTACATCCGGGGTTCGGTGGGCAAAAATTGATTCCTGAAACCCTTGATAAGGTCAGAGAACTCAGAGGCATGTTAAACGAACGGGGACTTGAGACGGACATTCAGGTTGATGGCGGAATCTATGCATCGAATATAAAAGATGCACTCGATGCCGGAGCGAATGTGATCGTTGCGGGATCCGCAGTATTCAAAGGTAACCCGGGAGAGAACACAAAAGAGTTGATGGAGATTTTAAAGAATTATGAGTAAGACAGTAATTATCAGCGGAGGAACAATTGATGAAGGATTTGTAGAGAAGGTTCTCGCAGAAAATCCGGAAGCATATATTATTGGGGTAGATAAGGGACTTGAATATCTGTATAATCATCAGATTGAACCACAGTATATTGTTGGAGATTTTGACAGTATCGATTCTAAGGTAATTGATTATTATCGTAATGAAACGAATATTCCGATCAGAGAATACAATCCGGTAAAAGATGCAACCGATACCGAAATTGCACTCCGACTGGGAATTACTCTTGGAAGCAAGGAGATGATCCTCCTTGGAGCTACAGGTGGCAGAATCGATCACTTGTGGGCAAATATCCAGACTCTTTCCGTTGCGTGCGATGCCGGTGTACGTGCGTATATTCTGGATCCGAGAAATAAAATATGGGTAACAAACAGATCTTGTGTGTTGAAAAAGTCAGAAGCATACGGAAACTATCTTTCTGTCTTTTCAATGGAAGGAGAAATCTATGATTTCAATCTCACAGGTACAAAATGGCCACTCAGTCATCATGATCTGATGCCTTGTGATAGTCTTACAGTAAGCAATCAGTTTGAGGCAGAAGAAGTGAAAATTGATTTTGGCAATGGCCGTATTGTGATAATGGAAACGAGAGACTGATAAAAACAGAGGAGAAAAGTCAGATATCATTAGTGGAGATGATAGATTGCTTTTCTCCTTTTTTGATATGTATTTTTTCAGAATTTGTATATCTTCCTTACGGATATTATGGAGAAATAATTTCCCGGAAGTGATATAATAAAAAACAAGATATGGATCGCATTTCAAACGAACAGGAGTGTGAAAAAATATGATGCGGGAAGAAATGATTAAATTACCAAAGATAGAGCTTCATTGCCATCTGGATGGATCGTTGAGTCAGGAATTTATCGAAAGAAGGCTGGGAAGGCATGTAAGGAAGGAAGAACTGAGCGTATCGGATGACTGCCGAAGCCTTGCGGAGTATCTGGAAAAATTTGATCTGCCAGGGCAGTGCCTGCGGGACGAAAGAGGTCTGGAAGAAGCTGGATTTGACGTACTGAAAAGTATGAGCAGAGAAAATGTATGCTATGCGGAAATCCGTTTTGCACCACTTTTTTCAGAAACAGCATCCATGAGTTGTACAAAAGCAATCGAGGCACTTTTAAAAGGAATGGAAAAAGGAAAGCAGACATTTGGAATTGAGTATGGTCTGATTACCTGTGCAATGCGTCATCACAGCGAGGAAGAAAACCTGCGGATGATCAAGGCTGCAAGAGAGTTTCTGGGAGCAGGTGTCTGTGCGGCGGATCTTGCAGGTGCAGAAGCATCTTATCCGATGACCGAGTTTATGAATCTGTTCCAAAATGCCCGAAGAATCGGAATGCCATTTACCATTCATGCAGGCGAATGCGGAAGTGCAGAAAATATAAAGAATGCAGTAGATGCAGGCGCAGCAAGAATCGGACATGGAATCGCTATGCGTGGACATGCGGATCTGATCCGCGAACTTGCCCAAAAGAAAATCGGAATCGAGATGTGTCCGATCAGTAATCTGCAGACAAAGGCGGTGCCGGGGGCGGAAGCTTATCCTCTCAGAGAATTTATAGATGGAAAATTACTGGTTACAGTAAATACGGATAACCGGACAGTCAGCAATACAACAATGACGAAAGAGCTGGAATTTATTCAGAAGATGTATAATATCACGGATGAGGAAATCCTGCTTATGATGAAAAATGCGGCAGATGTGGCTTTTACAGATGATGCTGTCAGAGAAAAGCTGTACCGTAAGCTGGAGGGCAAGTAGAAGAGAGGTAGAACAGCATGAAAAAATACAACAGAATTTTTGTAATTGTCCTGGATTCTCTTGGAATCGGAGCGACGGTGGCAGAAAATTTTGATGTAAAAATGCCGGAAGGAACCATCGGTCATTCCATTCTTGAAAGATTGGGATAAGAATAAGCAGAAAAAGGAGAAGAATAAGGGATGAACAATGTATATGAAAAAATCAAGACATGTCTTGCAAGTATACGGGAAAAAACAGATTTTGTACCGGAGGTTGCACTGATTCTCGGATCAGGACTTGGTGATTATGCCGATCAGATAAAAATAGAGACGACCATTGACTATGCTGATATTGAAGGCTTTCCAACATCTACCGTTGCAGGTCATAAGGGAAGATTCGTATTCGGATACGTTGAAAAAGTACCGATAGTGATCATGCAGGGAAGAGTGCATTATTATGAAGGCTATCCGATGACAGATGTGGTGCTTCCTACAAGGCTTATGGGAATGCTGGGGGCTAAAAAGCTGGTACTTACCAATGCGGCAGGTGGTGTCAATCTGAATTATAAACCGGGAGACTTTATGCTGATCACCGATCATATCACCACAGCCATTCCAAGTCCTCTTATCGGAGAAAATCCGGAGGAACTTGGTACAAGATTTCCGGATATGAGTGAAGTATACAGCTTAAGAATGCGGGAAATCATCAAAGCAGAAGCTGAAAAACTTGAAATTCCTCTTCGAGAAGGAGTTTATGTGCAGTTTACAGGACCGGCATATGAGACGCCTGCGGAAATCAGAATGTGTCGAAGCTGGGGAGGAGATGCAGTGGGAATGAGTACGGCATGCGAAGCTGTTGCGGCAAAACATATGGGAATGGAAATCTGTGGAATTTCCTGCATCACGAACATGGCGGCAGGTGTATCGAAGAAACCTCTTAATCACAAAGAAGTGCAGGAAACGGCAGACCGGGTGGCAGTACAGTTTAAAGAACTGATCACTGCGGTGGTTACGAATATCTGACGAGCGAACCGCGTCATTCAATAAAAAGAGAATCAGAAAGGAAAGATGCTATGGTGAATCAGACAAAACAAGTTCTGGAAGAATCTCTGAAAAAGTTAATGCTTCATAAGCCACTTGATAAAATAACGATCCGTGATCTGACGGAAGATTGCGGAATCAGTCGCATGGCATTTTACTATCATTTTAAAGATATTTATGATCTGGTTGAGTGGGCCTGCTTAGAAGATGCGACACGTGCCCTTGCCGGAAAAAAGACCTATGATACCTGGTCGGAAGGTCTGGTACAGATTTTTGATGCCGTTTATGAGAATAAACCTTTTATTCTGAATGCTTACCGTTGTATCAGCAGGGATCAGATAGAAAGTTTTTTGTTTCATCTGACATCAGATCTATTGATGAACGTTGTAGAAGAAAAGGCGGAAGAAACAAATATTTCCGAAGAAGACAGGCGTTTTATTGCTGATTTTTATAAATATAGTTTTGTAGGAATTATGCTTGACTGGATCAAGCAGGGAATGAAAGATGATTATGTGGATCTTGCAAAAAAGATCAGCATTACGATCCATGGAAGTCTTACTAATTCTATTGAGAACTTTGCAGTTATTTCCGAAAAGGAAAAGCTTTAATACTATTCGAGAGAAACTTTACAAAAGAGGGCAGATGATAAGTTTTTTATCACTTGTCCTTTTTTGTAAATTGAAAATCCTCACAAAAAATCATATGATAGCCACAACAAGTTTTGAAAGGTGGTTATCATTATGGCAAATAAAAAATCGAAACTCGGTGTGATCTCTGCGGTGGCAGCAGGAACAGGAACAGCAATCTATCTCGCACAGAAGGCTAAAAAAGAATCCGGCAATTCTTCGGAATCCAATACTTCTATATTTGGAAAAAAATCATCTGCCGGTTCTTCTGTTCCGAATAATTATCGCAATACAGAACGTGGAAAATATGACCGTAACAGTAAAGGAATCTATTATTCCAACGGAAACTATGAAGCATTTGCACATCCTGAAAAACCGGAAGGTGTTGATGAAAAACATGCCTATATCGTAGGAAGCGGACTTGCTTCACTTGCAGCTGCATGTTTCCTTGTTCGTGATGCTCAGATGCCGGGATCGCATATCCATATTCTGGAGGCAATGGATATCGCCGGAGGCGCCTGTGACGGAATCTATGATTCTTCCCGCGGATACGTAATGCGTGGCGGACGAGAGATGGAAAACCATTTCGAATGTCTCTGGGATCTTTTCAGAAGCATTCCATCCATCGAAACACCGGGAGTTTCGGTACTTGACGAATACTACTGGCTCAATAAGCATGATCCGAACTACTCTCTTTGCCGTGCAACGGTAAATCGTGGAGAAGATGCACATACAGACGGAAAATTTAATCTTAGTCAGAAAGGCTGTATGGAGATTATGAAGCTCTTCATGACAAAGGATGAAGATCTTTATGATAAGAAGATTGAAGATGTTTTCGATGAGGAAGTATTTGATTCCACATTCTGGCTTTACTGGAGAACCATGTTTGCATTTGAAAACTGGCACAGTGCCTTGGAAATGAAATTATATTTCCAGAGATTTATCCACCATATCGCAGGACTGCCTGATTTCAGTGCACTGAAATTTACAAAATATAACCAGTACGAATCACTTATCCTTCCAATGCAGAAATATCTGGAAGAAGCAGGTGTAGATTTCCAGTTCAATACAGAAGTTACAAATGTTGTATTTAAATTTGAAGGAAATAAAAAGATTGCTTCAGCAATTGAGTGTAAGGTAAACGGACAGGAAAGAGGCATTGTTCTGACAGAAAACGATCTTGTGTTTGTTACAAACGGAAGCTGTACAGAAGGAACTATTTACGGAGATCAGAATCATGCACCGAACGGGGATGCAGAAGTCCGTACAAGCGGAGTGTGGAGTCTCTGGAAAAATATTGCAAGTCAGGATCCTTCTTTTGGACATCCTGAAAAATTCTGTTCTGATATTTCCAAGACAAATTGGGAGTCTGCGACAGTTACAACACTGGATGAAAAGATCATTCCATATATCACAGATATCTGTAAACGTGATCCACGTACCGGAAATGTTGTAACGGGTGGTATTGTCAGCTGTCAAGATTCCAGCTGGCTCCTTAGCTGGACCATCAATCGTCAGGGACAGTTTAAGGATCAGGATAAAGACAAAGTCTGTGTCTGGGTTTACGGATTATTTACAGATGTACCGGGAGATTATATCAAGAAACCGATGAAAGATTGTACCGGAAAAGAAATCACCGCTGAATGGCTCTATCATCTTGGTGTGCCGGAAGATCAGATCATGGATCTGGCAGAAAACAGTGCAGTCTGCGTACCGACAATGATGCCTTATATTACAGCATTTTTCATGCCGCGTACGAAAGGTGACCGCCCGGATGTTATTCCGGATGGATGCGTCAACTTTGCATTCCTTGGACAGTTTGCAGAGACTCCGAGAGATACTGTATTCACAACAGAGTATTCGGTGCGTACAGCAATGGAAGCTGTCTATGGGCTTCTCAAAGTTGACTGCGGGGTTCCGGAAGTATGGGGAAGTGTCTATGATATCCGTGAGCTTCTTGACAGCTCCGTAAAACTTATGGATGGAAAATCTCCGCTTGAAATCCAGCTTCCGGGTCCTCTGAATGCACTGAAAAAACCGCTTCTGAAGCTTGTAAAAGGAAATGTGATCGAAAAGGTACTTCGTGATCATAACGTGCTTAAAGACGGAATGTAGAATAAAAACAGATATATTCCATATTGGGACGTGATGAGGATGGTGAAAATCCAGAGCTGTTGATTTATAAAAAGAGATAATATAAGCAAAAAGAAAAGTCTTGACAAATAAACGACCGTTTACTATTATAAAGATGTAAACGATCGTTTATTTATATTGGAGGAAATGTGTATGGGAAATAGGAAAGAGGAAATATTAATTGTGGCACTGCATCTGTTTGCCAGAGATGGTTATGAGGCTGTCTCAGTCAGCCAGATAGCAGGAGAACTTGATATGACAAAAGGGGCATTGTACCGTCATTACAAAAGCAAAAGAGATATTTTTGACTGTATTGTGCAGCGTATGGAGCAGCAGGATGGCGAACAGGCAACAGAATATGATATGCCGGAAGAGGAAAAAGAAAAAATGCCTGAAAAGTATGAGACAGTATCACTGGATGATTTTGTGGAATACAGCAAGTCTATGTTTGAATACTGGACAGAGGATGATTTTGCATCATCGTTTCGGAAGATGCTGACCATAGAGCAGTTTCGCAGTGAAGAGATGCAGAAGTTATATCAGCAATATCTGGTATCCGGACCGGCAGAATACGTGAAGGATCTGTTCAAAAATATGGAAATAAAAAATCCAGAAGAAACTGCGGTTCAATTTTATGCAAATATGTTTTTCTATTATAGCATGTATGATGGAGCAGCAGATAAGGCGAAAGTAAAATGCCGGTTTGAACAGATGCTGAACAAAATGGTAGAAGAAATGAAACAGTAAAATAAGAGCCAGACGCTTAAGACGCAGAGCCGTTAATTCTGATACTGAAAAATCAGGATTATCGGTTTTTATTT
>ERZ894220.724-NODE-724-length-19428-cov-20.2344_pt1 | contig 19428 bp, 17 predicted proteins | sample MGYA00380292_ERZ894220 | MGnify/ENA primary metagenome ERZ894220 (study PRJEB32331, sample SAMN06328446) | human gut metagenome | biome: human gut microbiome; feature: stool | host: Homo sapiens | collected 2014-12-05 ... | reverse complement strand
TCAAGGTTTTTAAAAGATTTTAGAACAAAAAAACAGGTAGTTTTTGACACTACCTCAACACAAAAGGAGCTGGACTTTATGAAATCTATCTTTGAAGAAATGGGCGGTACATACCGTCAAGTGAGCGATTATCTTATCCCTAACCTCGTTCCTTCAGATGCTGGAAACTATCGGATCGGCAAATATGGGCGTATGCGCCGCAGCTATCTGAAAGAGCACCGTAAAATCCTCTACAACAACTATGTGCTGGAGGGAACGCTGTTCAAGCATCTGTCTGAGATTGACCAAGCCTGCAACGAGCGCATGGAAAACATCGTTTCCGCTATGGCAAAGCAGGAAGGTGTGACCGAAGCACTCAAAGCAGCTAACCAAATAGAATGGGTGTGCCATATGAACAGTATCCGCAACCGTGCGGAAGAAATCATTTTGACTGAACTTGTATATGCTTAATCGAATGCCCGTTATCGGCTATGCGGCTGATAACGGGCATAAACTTTACTTATGCGGTTCGATAAAACGATATTTGCCTTTTCCATATCCTTTTACTGGTACGATTAAGCTTGCGGCTTTCAGTTTGCTGATAAGATTGCCGGCAGCGGTAACGGAATCTCCTGTAATAGAGGAAATGTCGGAACGACCAAAGATACCGTCAGTTCCCATGTTTTTATAAACCTCTTTTGCTTTCTTAATTGTAGCCTGGCTTGCGTTTAATCCATCAATCGCAGCCTCAATCGCAACATAGTCAGTGGTAATCGCAACGCTTTCATCCTCAATCGTAACATTAGCCGAGTTTGTTGTTGTGCCATAATTCAAGTTATACAGTGTGACTTGGAATGAGGTAACATCGGAATAGAACTCCGGTTCCAGCTCTTTACGATAGTTATGAGCAGCATGGTAAGACTCCGTAATCTTCTTAAAGCCGCTTCCTTGACGCTCCATATAACCCAACCGTCCGAAAATATCGGCGAGAACGGGATTGCGGCGAGTGGAGGAAATATTGGATATATCTCTTTCCTGTATCCGTGTTCCATCAGCCATGCCGCCGGGAGAATAGATTGTAAGACGGTCATCATATATGTCAATATGAACTTCGCTGCCTAAAATAAGGTAATCACGATGGATCAAAGCGTTGACAAGGGCTTCAAAAACACTTCGTTCGCAGTAGTCCGGCATTTCAATACGAGAGTTTGCTGTTTTCTTCCAACGAGTTTTCATGTTCCGTTTTACAAAGCTGACACCTTCATTGAGTAGGATAATTAAGCTGCCGGAATATTCTGCACTGTCGAGAGCATCCACCATACCGCCGCTTTTATCCAAACCATTCCAGCGTGTACAGAACAGTCGGGAATGTCTGATTGGAGAATCATCTGCCAACAAAGCACCTGCATTTGTCAGTTTTCCGTATTCGTTTCTTATATCGAAGGAATCAAACAGTTTATCTTCCATGCTGTTACCGGTCCAGACCTTGTATCTCTCTCGTAGCTTGGAAAAAGCGTAGTCCTTGAAATCATATTCAGAGTTTAGAGTGTCATAGGTTCGGTTCATGCCTTTCAATATGAGCTGATTCAGGGCGAAACTTGGAGCAACCACACTCTCGTTTCCGATGCGAATATATGCCTCCATAACACCATCTGCTTTGTAGTAGTAAGGTGTAGAGTATCCAGAGGAGACTGTCAGTATCAGAATATTTTTACCATCCTCTCGTTCCGGCACAAGAATGAAGTTGGGATATGGCGAGATACGCTCTTTAATCAGGCGACTGATTGCCTCCGCATCCGCCTGTGCGTCCGTCAAACCAACCACATTTCGGTTATCATCAATGCCAAAAAGCAGAGTACCACCGATACCATTTGCAAAGGCACTGACGCTTTTTAGCCAGCTTTTCGGCTTCTTTATTTCCAGAGCAACCTTGAAATCACATTCTGTTGCTTCTGCAATCCATTTATCAATCATTGCCTTGCTCCTTTCTGTCGAGATTGTTTTTTCTTGCTCTGCTTTTGTAAACATTATGCTTATTCTTGCACTGAGGGCTGCAAAATACAGCACTTGGTCTGCTTGCGACAAAAGCTTTGGTACAATGCCTGCAAAGCTTGATCGGGTTTTCGCTGTCTGTCAGCATAAAACTGAACATCATCTGTACGCCCAGCAGCAGGGAATGAAAATCCCAAACGATGGTCGGCTTATCCAAAAGAGCTATATGATAGGTTGGAGCGATGCCGCCAAAAGCTGCCATGCTCTGCTGCATCATCTGCCGGGTTTCATCGTTCAGTGTATCATAATCCTCATAATAAAGGAAACTGTTGATATAGGTAAACGCCCAGTCAATGAACTGCTGTTTCATCCATTCATATCGCTCCGCATATTCCCGCTGAAAGCTCATGTTGACAGCCATCGGCTTGTCTGTCATGGTCAAAGCCAATGCCATCATAACACGGTCATTCTGAATGTTCCACATGGACTCGATACCACGCTTGATCACATCCAGTTTGTCAAATGGAAAGAACAGTGCCAGATATTTTTCAGTGGACATAGTTTCTTCTTTGATGAAGTGGTTTTTCGGCAGGTACACCGCCTCATATTCCATAAAGTTTGGTGTGGTAGGCAGCGCAGTCATCAGTCCAAACAAGCCGTATTTCACCGCAAATTGCTGGATAACCTTCTGAATTTCGGCATCCGGCTTTTTGCTCATACCCATGCGTCCTATGTTGATGGCATCCAATACAATTTTCTGATACTCTGCCAGTGGATCATAAATATTCGGTTGCGCCGTCTTGGTGGGCGTGAGATACAGAGTTCCGTCCTCTGCCGCCCTCCATTCATATTCACTATATCGCACCCAGTTAGAACTGGTGCGTTCAAAAAGGTTCTTCATATATAAAACCCTCCGTCATGTATTGTAACCTAAATAATTTCAATTTATATTACCAATTATACTATTTCTTTTCTTCAGAATCAATCTCCACCATATTTTCTTCTAAAAAATCTTTTTCCAATAAGGTCATTGGTTGCTGCTTTTCTGCCTTATCCAAAAGTGCGGGAAGCAGCTTTTTTCGTATCTTTTTGAGCATTGTGCCACGCACCTTGCGGATGTTCCGATCGCTTTGATTCCGTATTTTAGCGATCCTTGTTGAGCTAAACAGCCGGACAGCGCAGAGAAAGAGCAGCTCTTTGTGTTCCTCATTCAATTCCCAGAGAATTTTGGATAGGTATTCTTCCGTTACCAGTTCATGGATGTCGTAAGGACAGTAGAAAATGGCGTCAATAAAATCTCCCTTTCGGAGCTGCTTTTCCAGTACATCGTTCAGCGTATCAGGGAAAAAGAGTTCATTTGCGGATGCCCCGTAATCAAGAGGAACATCATCACCGCTGCGGCTGAGTTCGTGATAGCGTTCCCTTCGCTCCCGATTAGCGTCCAGCCTATCCCACCATGCGATCACATTTTCAAACTCCCGCTGTGTTCTGGCGGAATCCTCCAATCGTGCAAGGGCTTCTGCCCGCAGTTCTCGTTTGAGCTTCTTACGCTCCGGTTCTTCCTCGTCAGTACCATCCTCAAAGGGATGTTCCTCGACGTCGGCTTCCAGTTCTTCGATGAGCTGTTCTTCTTTTGCGATCTGCCGCAGGGCTTGTTCGGATAATTCGGTTTCTTCCCTATCCGTATCACTGTCAGCAAGAACAACTTGGTTCTTCCGCTTCCTTCGCTTCTTTTCGGGAAGATCGTCAGCGGCTTCTTCCTCATCGTCCCAAAGGGCATTTTCATCTTCTTCGTCATCGACTATGTAATCGGAATCGTCCGTTTCATATTCATCTTCATAGTCGGTATCTTCTTCATAAAAGCCGTCATGTTCATATCGTTCGGGATCGTCGAACACCGCAGACACCTCCCTTCAAAAATATTTTTGAAAATTTCTTGGATTCTCCGTAAAAACAGTTCCGCTAAGTACCCTGTATTTCTCCTGTAAGTGAGAAGGTAATCTATTTTGCCTATTATCAGATTACTTTCGACGCTGAATGAAAGGAGGAAACCGCCTATGTCAAACAATTATCGTGAGCTGACGGGCAGGGAGAAACAGCGGATCAAAAAGCTGGTTACTTCTCTCTGCGCCAACTACGATAAAGAGTACGGCTGCCTGCCATTGGACTGTGACTGTCCAATGTTGGGGATCTGCTTTACCAACAGCGCACTATGCAGATATTTCCGCAAGTCTGTCCTGCCGGAAGATGCAGGGTTGGAAGCCGTATTCACGCAAACACCGACCACTCATTGCAAACAATGCGGTAAGCCGTTCCCAACTGACGGAAAACGGGTGTACTGCTCACAGCGCTGTGCCGAAGAAGCTCGCCGTAAGCAGACCGCAGCACGGGTGCGTAAGTACCGGAAGAAACAACAACAGATGTAACACTTTTGCCCTCGGAAAGCCTTGTGCCGCAAGGCTTTTTTGAGGGCATTTCTGCATTGGCAGGGTGTTAATACCTTTTGCTCAATTTTAACCATGCAAATGGTTACACCATGCCGGAACTAAACCTATTATACGAAAAAACAATGAACATTTCAACATGGAGGTAACTGCCTATGGCAAAAAATGAGAACAGTAATTTTTCTTATATGACTCGCCGCATTGGCGGCACCACCTATAAAGTTAAAGTAGTATTCAGCGATACAGAGAAAGAAACAATGGAGGATAAAATTTTACGGATGATTCGCAATGAAACGGTTACAACTGGCGGAACTTGTGGTATAATAGATTCACCACAAATGAGCCGACAGTCTGAAAGGGGCGCATCATGAGCGTAAAACAGACTGAAGGAAAAATCACAGCTTTATATGAAAGACTGTCCCGTGATGATGACCAAACTGGTGATAGCAACAGTATTGTCAATCAGAAAAAATACCTCGAAAACTATGCCCATCAGAAGGGTTATACGAACTGTCAGCACTATACCGATGACGGTTGGAGTGGAGGAAATTTTGAGCGTCCCGCTTGGAAACAGCTTATTGCAGACATTGAAGCAGGCAAAGTTGCTCATGTCATTGTAAAAGATATGAGCAGGGCGGGGCGTGACTATCTGCAAACAGGCTTTTACACGGAGGTATTCTTCCGTCAGCATCATGTTCACTTTGTGGCGATTGCCAACAGCGTGGACAGCGACGATCAGAACAGCAATGAGTTTGCCCCGTTCCTCAACATTATGAACGAGTGGTATCTTCGTGATTTGAGCCGCAAGCAGAAAACAGCGATCCGTGTGAAAGGCGAATCCGGCAAGCCTACTACCAACTGTGCCATTTATGGCTACAAGAAAATGCCGGGAGATAAGTACAGTTGGTATATCGACGAGGAAGCCGCTGCGGTTGTCCGCCGTATTTTCCGGCTGACCATAGAGGGAAACGGTCCTTATGACATCGCCCGTATCCTCTATGACGATAAGGTGGAAACTCCTGCGGTCTACGCCGCAAAGCAAGGGCGTGGCGTTTGGAAAAGCAAAGAGGAATTTCCCAACCCTTATAACTGGAGTGGTTATATCGTTGGTCAGATTCTCTCCAAGCCCGAATATATGGGGCATACGGTCAACTTCCGTTCTCACAAGCAGTCCTACAAGGACAAAAATCCGGTTATGAATCCGCAGGAGGATTGGCTAATTTTTGAAAACACCCACGAAGCGATTGTAGATAAGGAAATGTGGGAACTTGCACAGAAACTGCGAAAGACACCGAGACGCCACGATACACTTGGCGAAGCCAATCCGCTGACTGGACTTCTGTTCTGCGCTGACTGCGGAGCGAAAATGACCAATCACCGTTCCAAAGGCGGTACGGAGAACAATCCCTATCCCTCTGATTTTTACGATTGCTCCACCTACACGCTGGCACATCAAAAGCACACTCATGCTTGTAGCGGTCACTATATTCGGACAAAAGCGGTCAGAGAGCTTGTTTTGGAAACCATCCGAACAGCCAGCACCTTTGCCATCACCAATCAGGATGAGTTTATGAAAAAGGTGCGTTCTGCTTCTCGAATCAGACAGGCGGAAGTCGCAAAGGATACCAAACGCAAGTTGAACAAAGACCGTAGGCGTATTGCCGAGCTTGATACCATTATCAAAAAGCTCTACGAATCTTTTGCCATTGGGCGCATTACCGATGAACGCTTTGATACTCTGCTTGCAGAATACGAAGCGGAGCAGAAAACTCTTGTCACATCTGTATCGGATGCAGAATCGCATCTGTCCTCTTTTGAGGAAGATACTGACCGTGCGGCGCAGTTCCTTTCGCTGGCAAAGAAATACACCGATTTTTCCGAACTGACTACTCCAATGATCAATGAGTTTATTGAAAAAATCATTGTCCACGCCCCGGAAAAGATTGACGGGGATCGGGTGCAGGAGGTTGAGATTTATCTGAAATTTATCGGACGGTTTGAACTGCCCGAACCGGAGCTGACACCGGAGGAGATCAAGCGGCAGGAACAGCTTCGCAGACACCGCATCAAGAGCCGGGAACGCTACCAAAAAATCAAGGCTGGTGAACACGCAGTTGGTCAGCCATTTAAGCTAATCTGTAAATGCTGCGGTGAAGAATTTGAATCCAAGCGGTCAAATACTCTGTTTTGCAGTCCGAAGTGCCGTACCAAATTTTACCGGCAGGAAGCGGCAGAAAACCGAAAGCGGGAATGTGTCTGCGAGAACTGCGGAAAAACTTTTACCGCTACACGGAAAGATGTAAAATACTGTTGTGATGATTGCAGGACGGAAGCAAACCGCAGGATGCAGAAAGAACGCAATGCTGCGAAGCAAATAAAAGAGAAAGAACCGGTATTGCTTGATACCCCGCTTGTTAAAGAAAACGGGCAAGAACAGAAAACAGCATAATAAATGACGCTGAAGGCGACTTGTGAGAATAAAATCTCATGAGCCGCCTTCTTTGCGTTTTCAGCCGGATACGGCAGAAAGGAATAAAACCTATGACAGAAAATGAAAAGAAGCTTTTACAGGCGAAGCACAGATTGGAAGAAGCCGAGATGCGTGACCGGCAGAAAGAGCGAAAAGCACGGACACGGCGACTGATTCAGGAAGGTGCGATTTTGGAGAAAGCATTACCGCAGACAACACAGATGACTTTGGAACAGTTGGAGGATTTTTTGTGCGAAGTATTCAAACCAATCCGATGATTTTTATGAGCGACCGGCTATCGGTCGCTTTTTCTTTTTCCCGAAGGGCGCACTTACTCACCACCTGCAAAGCAGGCGGTGGTATCCCTCCCGTTGGTCGGGCTCGTGCGCTCCTCACGAACTGTCTTTCAGACAGTTCTCCAGAGGGGACAGGCAATGTCGCAAGCGAACATTCCCTGTGCAGTCGGCTCTATATTTTGCGCTATCAGCAAAACGATGAGGTGGCATATTGCCACCTCATCCCGCCGCCTGCCTGCGAAAACCTGCCACCGGCAGCTTTTACGCAGTTATGGGTATCGCATTCTCGGCGACACCCATGTTCTCTTTTCAAAAGAGAAATAGAAAGAAAGGACGGTAAAAACAAATGGCAATCTATCATCTGGAAGCAAAAGTAGTTAGCCGTGGTACAGGAAGAAGCGCTGTAGCAGCTTCCGCTTATCTGAGTTGTTCTAAAATTCTCAATGATTATGATGGGGTGCAGCATGACTACACCCGCAAGAAAGGATTGGTCTGGCAGGAAGTATTCCTACCAGAGTTCGCTCCGTCAGAATGGAAAGAACGGGGCGTGCTTTGGAACGCCGTAGAAGAAAATGAAAAGACAAAAGACAGCCGTCTTGCCCGTGAATTTGTGGTTGCTCTGCCGATTGAGCTGAGCGAAGCACAGTGGGAAAAGCTGCTGTCCGATTTTATTTCTGACACCTTTGTAGCTGATGGGATGTGTGCAGATGTGGCAATTCACGATCCATACCCTCCCGGTCACAATCCCCATGCTCATATCATGCTGACAGTGCGCCCGTTAGATGAAAAAGGGAACTGGCAATATAAGACGCAGAAAGAATATCTCTGTGTGAAAAATGGAGAGGAACAAGGTTTTACTGCGGATGAGTTTAAGATAGCACAGACAGAGGGATGGGAAAAGCAATACCAGTATAAGGCCGGTCGCAAGAAGGTATATCTGCCACCCTCCGAAGCGGAGAATCACGGCTATGAACGAGCCAGCAAGCATCCGAAAAGCACCAAGTTCGGCAGACAGAATCCCATTGCCGAGCGTTGGAACAGCGAAGAACAACTTGTTTTATGGAGAGCAGCGTGGGCTGATGTGACGAATCACCATTTGGAGACTGCCGGACACGAAGAACGCATCGATCACCGCAGTCATGCAGATCGGGGCTTGACCGAGCAGCCCACCATTCACGAGGGTGTGGTTGCAAGAGCATTGGAGAAAAAGGGTATTGTTTCTGACCGCTGTGAGTTGAATCGTCAGATTAAGGCAGACAATGCGTTGCTCCGTGAGCTGAAAGCAACGGTCAAGAAGCTGATGCAGGCAGTTAAAGCATCTGTTCCTGCGCTTGCGGAAGCAATGGAGTCCTTACTGGCTAACATGGTTATTTTCCGCTATCAGATTCGCTATGCCGGTTTTGGAAAACACAAATTATCGGAAAGCCTGAATGTGTTGAAGCCCGATTTGGAGCGCTATACCTTACTGGTACAGCAGATTAAAAATAAGACTAAAGAACGGAAAACGCTGCTTGCAGAAAAGAAAGCGACGCCATTTTATCAGTTTGTTGCTCATAATGATTTGGCAAAACAGATTGCCGAACTGACAGAGGACTTGGAAGAACTGAAATCCGAAAAGACGATGCTCCTCAGTTCATTTGATTGTAGTGAGGATACTGGAATTGCTGAGGTCAAAAAGAGTGTTGCGGCTATGGAGGAAAATTTGAAGCGGCTGACAAAGCAGGAAGAAAAATATGCTGCCGAGTTGGAAGATGCCTTAAAGCAGTTTTCGGAATTAAGGGAGCAGGCAAAAAATGTGGATTCAATGGAACTCGCAGAACAGCGGATCGCCTTACAGAGGGAGAAGATTCAATCTGCCACTTCCAAGATCAAAGCGGCATATGGAGAAAAATTTGATCCGCTTATCCTGTTTGACAGCAAACGTGATGTTTCTGAATTATTGGAAGAAAAAACAGAGGTACAATCTGTTCGTGAGCATTTGCAGAAAAAACAGAAGCAGACAGCAGAGCGTAAAAAAACTTCAAAGAAACACGAGCAGGAACGGTAAAATCCCGTTCCCGCCCGCTGATTTTTACAGAAGATCATTTAATAAGTTCATGCACTTGACTTTCTGTTGGAGATTTGCGCTGCCATAGACATTCAGCGTAAAGGACACATTCTTATGCCCCAAAATCTCGGAGAGAGATTTGATGTCAAACTCCGGTATTTCGATTGCCCGTACTGCAAATGTATGCCTGATCTCGTGGAACTTCACCTTTTGTAGCCCGTTTCGTTTCAGGAAACGAGAAAAGAACTGCCTGTATGTGCGAGGTTCGGTTGGCTTGGTCTTACCGGTCAAAAAGAAATGGTTGGGGTTCTCAGTATAGAACTTCTTGATAATGTTCATCAGCAATGACGGTACGGGAATTGTTCGAGCTGATGTCTTGGTCTTCGGCGGTCCTATGTGCAGATAGGATTCACCCTTTTTCTTGTCATAGATGCGCTGGACGGTTTTGTTGATGCTGATGGTTTTATCCGTCAGCGAAATGTCCTTCATTTGCAAGCCGCAAAGTTCACCGATTCGCACCCCAGTAAACAGTGCAATGAGAATGCCAGCAGTCTTCCATTCAGGTTCATGTAGATGCACTGAATAAGAGCTTGCTCCTGATCTTTGGAGAGCGATACCACTTTCTTGACACCCAGTTCTTTTGGGTACTCTATCAAGTCCCAGTTGAGCAGTGGTATCGCCCGTTCCTTGTAGGCATACTCCATAGCGAGACGAAATACCAGAATTACATCTCGAATGGTCTTCACTGTGAGACCACCAGACTTGTCCAACCGCCCGGAGTCATAGAGATACGATATGTAGCTTTGAATGTCCTGCTCGGTGATGCTGCCAATCTTCCGTTTGCCGAAGTGCGGTATCAAGTGGTTTTCGGCTATTAGCGTGAAGCTGGCATGGGTTGACGGTGTGATCATCGGCTTCTTTTGATTTAGCCAAGTGTTCAACAGCGTCTTAAATTGTGTATTATTAGTCATATTGACCACCTCCACAGATATTATCTGATGGAGAAATAATTAGGGCATTATAAACCTCAAGTAACGGTCTCGAAAAGCGTCCGAAGCTCCGCTTTCCGGGCTTTGATGAGCCGTGGAAGGCAGCACTCCTTTCGGACTATTTTGCCAAAAATATCAAGAAAAATGCTGATGGTGCGATAACCAATGTTATCTGCAATTCAGCAAAGCAGGGGCTTATTCCGCAGCGTGACTATTTTGATAAGGACATCGCAAACAGCGATAATACAGATGGGTACTATATCATCGAGACAAATGATTTTGTTTATAACCCACGGAAATCTACCGATGCACCCTGCGGTCCCATAAGCAGCTATAAATATCCAGAAGCAGGGATAGTGTCCCCATTGTACCTGTGCTTCCGAGCAAAGCAGGAGATCAATCCTCTGTATTTTGAATGGTACTTCCGTTCGTCGGCATGGCATCGGTATATCTATATGTCTGGTGACAGCGGTGCAAGGCATGATAGGGTGAGCATCAAGGATGACACTTTTTTTGCAATGCCTATAAATATCCCCTCAGCAAAGGAACAGGATAGAATTGCTTTGTTTCTCAATGCCATAGAGCAGAAAATTGACAAACAGCGTTCTTTGGTTGATGCCCTCAAGAAGTATAAAAGAGGACTTCTTTCAGCTATTTTTGAACGCCGCATTCGGTTCAAGGATGATGATGGAAGTAAGTTCCCTGAATGGGAACAAAAGAAACTTATTTCATGCTGTAATGGATTTGACAATCTACGACAACCCATCACAGCTAATTTGAGGCGAAAAGGTAAGTATCCTTATTACGGAGCGAATGGAATACAAGATTATGTTGATGACTATATTTTTGACGGCGAATATATTCTGCTGGCAGAGGATGGTGGACATTTTGATGAATTTGCGTCAAAACCCATCGCTCAGTTTATATCTGGGCGAGTTTGGGTAAATAACCACGCACATATCATTCAAGCGAAGCAAGGATATAATAACAAGTACATCTTTTATTGCTTGGAGCATAAAGATATTCGCAAATATATAAATGGCTCAAGTAGAGCAAAGCTCAATCAAGAGGATATGTGGGATATTCCAATTCCTGTCCCGTGTTTGTATGAGCAAGAAAAGATAGCAGATTTTATAACAGCGATTGACTGCTCAATAAACGATAATGTGAGGCAACTTGAAACGCTTCAAGACCTCAAAACGAGCTTGTTGCAGCAGCTCTTCATATAAAGAGCTGCTGCAATAGTCCTTTCCTCATTGCCTCAAGTTCGGACAGTAGTTGTTCCTCTTTGGCAATGCGATCATCATAAATGGAGAGCAAGTACGCAACTCTTTTTTGTTCTTCAAGAGAAGGGATAGGAATAACCATATCGGCTATTGCAGATGCTAAAATATGCCGTATTGTGTTACCGGTTGTGATCGATGCTATCTGTTTATTGCCAGCCTCGGAATTTATATACTGAGCAACATAATCAGAAAAACAGTTTCCCCCGTTGCTCATAATAATTAGCGCATGACAGTTTGCACCTTCATATTCCTTTCCAACAACCGCACATTCGCCTACATGACCAGACTGAACAACAAGAATATCGTCTCGTTTCAAAATATTCTTTGAGTGTTTAAAAGAAAATCTTTTGTAACATAATAGACAGTATCATCTGTGATTTTTCCGGCATGGATGTTTGTTCCTTGTAAATACCTTACACCATGCTCTCTGTCGGTAAAAAACGGAGTAACAGTACCAACAAATCCATTTCTGATAAATGGGAATAAATCACCCAAAGAAACTATTCGTAAATTTGTTTCAAAACTGCCTTTTTCTTGAGCGAAAAGTCTTCTCGTGACACCTCTTTTATACTTCTGACTAAGTACGCAGAAAAGCTATATGAAAGACGAAAATCCCTTGCAGTAGCGGAAACTCTCTGCTACTGCAAGGGATTTTGCTTTAAGTTCTTTCTACTATTCGATTGGAAAATAAACCTCAAGTAACGGTCTCGAAAAGCGTCCGAAGCTTCGCTTTCCGGACTTTGACGAGTCGTATAAGGACACTACATTAGGCGAAATTGCATCACTGGTCAATAGAACTGATCCTAAGTCCGATGCTCCAATTATGATGCTGAGTGCCGGTAATGGCTTTATTATGCAGTCTGAGAAGTATTCAAGAGACAATGCTGGTCAAAGTCTCAAAAAATACATTCTTCTCAAAAAGGGAGAATTGGCTTACAATCACGGAGCTTCTAAAGCAAAACAATACGGATGCTGTTATGAACTTACCGAGAATGAAGCCAGAATCCCTTATGTGTACCATTGTTTCAAGGTTTGTGAAACAGAATACACGCCGTACATCGCAATCGCCCTGAACAATACCAAGATGGACAATCAACTCAAACGCCTCGTGTCTTCCAGCGTGCGCATGGACGGGTTGTTGAATATTTCTTTTGAGGACTACATGAGCATTACGATGTCCCTGCCTTCCTCAGAGGAACAGAAGCACATTGCGGATTTTCTTAGTAAGCTGGATGAAAGAATTAAGGCACAAGAGAGATTAGTGTCTTCCCTCAAGAAGTATAAAAGAGGTGTCATGCAAAGAATATTCCGAAATATGTCTATGCTTTCCCCATCAGGTTTTGAGACAGTACAATTATCTGCAATTTTCAAAAAGATTTCTCGTAGAAACAGCAATGAAGAAATAAAAAATGTCATTACAAACTCCGCAGAGTATGGTTTAATCCCTCAACGGGACTTTTTTGACAAAGACATAGCAGTTGATGGAAACACATCAAATTATTATGTTATTGAGCATGGTGACTTTGTTTATAATCCCAGAAAATCTAACACAGCTCCTTACGGTCCTTTCAACCGATATGAGCGAGAAGAAAGAGGCATCATTTCTCCACTATATACCTGTCTGGTGTTGCAAGCAGATATAGAGCCATCCTATCTTGTATGGTATTTTAAGAGCGATGCTTGGTATCGGTATATTTACGATAACGGATCGCAAGGTGTTCGGTATGATAGAGTTTCAATGACGGATGGTCTCTTGATGGGAATACCGGTTATTATTCCCTCAAAAGAGGCACAGCTAAAAATAGCCAAGCTCCTTGACTGCTTGGAAAGTCGATTTCAAACTGAACTTTCTCAGTATGAATCCCTAAAATCTATTCGAGTGGCATTATTGCAACAGCTTTTTATATAAAGAGCTGTTGCAGCATGGATGACCGGATTTTTGCCAGATAAAGTGTTAGATGTTCTTCGTTCTCTATCTTTACATCTATTTTCAGCAGCAATGAAGAAATCCTCTTCTGCTCCCAAATGGGAGGTCTCAATACTTTCACTGCACCGAGTTGGGGACTTGTTAGCTGAGGAACGCCCGTTGATTCAATATAAATGGAAGTGGCATTGATTATGTGAGCAAAGAAATCCACATCATCTTCGTATTTAGGGACTAACGAAAGAAGACGGACAATCGGAACATACTTGCAGTGACGAGCTATCGCATGACCAACTTCGCCTCTTCCAGATACAGTAATAGAATCACCTTCTACTTTGAAGTAGTTTGCATAGCCATATAAGCCATTATTAGTCAAGGCGTTTGCATACACTGGATATGGATAACTTGTTGAATATGTGGGTGAACTATTTTGTCGGTCAATATCGCCTCCAGCAGAAATCGTAAAAATTTCTGCCAAACTTACAGTTTCCCAGTGTTTATTTTCACTGCCAGCAAAAGCCACTGTACCAGAAATTAACGCCTTAACGAGTCCTCTTTTATACTTCTTGAGGTTATCTACGAGGGACTGCTGCGTCTCGATGCGACGATCCAATGCGATAAGGAAGTCTGCAATCTTTCTTTGCTCATCGGTGTTTTCTGGCAGATAATGTTTTGTGTCAAAGAACTCTTCGGTTGGAACATTCAACAGACCATGATTTCTTGCACCTTCGGCAGAGATCATGTATATTTCCCTATACCATTTCAGAGAGTCGAAATAGGCTTTGATGAAGTCGCTTTCGTGCCTTTTGAGTGCAAAACAGATGTAAAGCGTTGATAAAGCCCCCATCGGATAACGATCCAGCCGTTTGATAGAGCCAAAGTCATACCCCACGGAATAGCTCTTGTTGTAAGCAAACTCGCCATTTTTGAGCAGATAGTACCCACTCATGTCTTTACTCGCAACCGTCTTATTGAAGTAGCTTACCTGATCAACAAGACCATCTTTTGAGGAAATAGTTAAAGGAAGATCAGTTTCGTTTTTGCTGTTCTTCCGTGTTACACGATCTGCGAAGTCAGATAATCTCTCGGCTCTCCACGGCTCGTCAAAGCCCGGAAAGCGAAGCTTCGGACGCTTTTCGAGACCGTTACTTGAAGATACATTTGCCATAATTATTTGCCCTCCACTTCAAACGGGAAATCAAGTCCCAGTTCGTCAAAAAACGGTTTCAGCTCTGCATCAATGTCCTTGATTTCACTTTGCAGCTTGCGGATCTCCGCAGCTACTTCGTTCAGGTCAATTTCTTCTTCCGGCTCAAAGGTGTCAACATATCGGGGAATATTGAGGTTGAAACCGTTCTCTTCAATCTCCTGCATGGTTGCAACATGAGCATACTTGTCCACATCTTTACGGCGCTCATAGGTCTCGACAATCTTATCAATGTCGCACTCACGGAGGATGTTCTGGTTCTTGCCAGCTTCAAAATCATTTGAAGCATCAATGAACAGAATGTTATCGGAATTGCCGTTGCGCTCTCTCTTGAGAACAAGGACACACACCGGAATACCTGTGCCGAAGAAGAGATTGGCAGGGAGGCCGATCACGGCATCCAGCACATTCAACTTCTGGATAAGGTGTTTACGGATCACTTCTTCCGCTGCACCACGGAACAGAACGCCATGAGGTAGCAGCACAACAGCTCGTCCGTCCTCGTCCATGTGATGTACCATGTGCTGCACAAAAGCAAAGTCAGCCTTGCTCTTCGGGGCAAGCTTGCCGTATTCGTTGAACCGGGGATCTTCCATGAAACTCAGATCGCCAGACCACTTTGCAGAATACGGAGGATTGGCAACCTGAACACGGAACTTCATGTCACCGAAGTAGTCATGCTCCAAAGTGTCACCGTTGTAGATATTGAAATTGCGGTAAGGAATGCCACGAAGGATCATATTCATTCGGGCAAGGTTGTAGGTGGTGGAAGTAAGCTCCTGACCATAGTAGTTACGCACATTTGCATAGTTTTTGAGGCGCAGCAAAAGAGAGCCGGAGCCACAAGTGGGATCGGCTGCGTCCTTGACATCCGTTAGTCCAAGACAAGCCAGGCGGCACAGCAGCTCGGCAGGACCTGAAGGAGTGTAGAACTCGCCAGCTTTCTTACCGGCTGTTGCTGCGAACTGCCCAATCAGATACTCATAGGCATTGCCAAGAACATCAATCTTTGTGTCTTCCACACCGAAATTGATTTCGTCCAGAGAGGCAATGATTTTTGCCATGACAGCACTTCTGTCTTTGACGGTATGCCCCAGTTTAGTAGAATCAAGCTGCATATCAGAGAACAACCCGTCAAAGTCCTCTTGAGAATCGTTGCCAAGAGTAGACTCCATAAGGGTGTTGATTGCTTTTTGCAAAAACTCAATGTCGAAAGAACGGTTTTCAACCATCTTGACCATCTTGCGGAACAGGAATTGCGGTTCAATGATAAAGCCCAGATCACGCAGAGCCTCTTCTACAACGGCTTCCTTGTATTCCTCATCAGCCCATGCGTCTTCATAGCTGATGCCATCGTCTTTCAGAAGATTCGCCATGTACTTCTCTGTACGGTCAGACAGATAGTAGTAGAAAATCATGCCCAAGATGTAGTTCTTAAACTCATACGCCTCCATATTACCCCGAAGTGCGTTTGCCATCGCCCAAAGCTTATTGCAAAGCTCTTTTTGGTGCGCCTGAATACTGTTGTCCATTTTACATTCTCCTTATTGAAATTTTTCGGTGTGCTGCCGGATAAAGTCTACAATTCTGTTCACCAGAGAGCGTTTTTTCAGCAGCGGCATTGGTTTTTCGATACGGTCACGGATGTTACCGGCATCCATTGTGCCGGAAAACTCATATTCCGAGATGAAGTCGGTCAGCATAGTTGGATCAATTTCTTCTGTATGAGCAAAGGCGACAATTTCTTCACGCTTTGCCTCATTTTCAAAGTCATTGTAGGCAGCGTCGATCTCATCTGCGCTTTCCAGCCCCACAACAACACGATCCAAAAAGGCTTGCAGAATCTCCACCTTGCGGAGCAACTGAGGATTATCAGTTCTTCCCAGTTCTTCCTTGATATGCTTAATATCATAATCCTTCTGTTTGGCATCATCGAAGTGAATGTTGCGGATAAGGTTCATGATATAAGCAACATTGATTCGGTCACTTTCCATCAGCTCAATGCAGAAATCCACATCGTTCAGGACGGAAACAACTTCACGATCTTTCTTTTGCTTTGCGTAAAGCATCAGATACTTGCTCTTATAGTCCTGATATTCCTGCTCGCTCATGATGAGAGAGTCTTGGTCGAAGCTGAACTCAATAAAGGTTTGAAGTGATTGCAAATACTTGGTCAGCTCACGGAATGTCTCAACGAAAAGCTTCTGGTCATCCTCGTTCTGCATGGTGTCAATATCCGCTGGAGTCTGAGCGATTTCTTTCAAGCGAGTAACCATTTCATTGTACTTCTCGACGAAATAGGGATAGTCAGGAACAACAATGCCAGAAGTATCATGGCTCTGAGAAAATAGGGTAAGAGCGTCATCTGTCCTCTTTTTCAGATTACGGTAGCAGATGATAATACCAAAGGGTTTCGTTTCTTTTTCAACACGGTTGGTTCGTGAGTAGGCTTGCAGTAGGTCGTGATATTTCAAATCTTTGTCCACATAGAGGACGGACAACTGCTTGCTGTCAAAGCCGGTCAGGAACATATTTACTACAAGAAGGATGTCAAGGGACTTGGTTTTCTTTCCCTTTACACGGTCTGAAATATCCTTGTGATAGGCTGAGAAGGTGTCCGTCGAGAAATTGGTGCTGTACATCTCGTTATAGTCTTTGATGATCCGTTCCAGAGCGTCCCGACTATGCTCATCTTTACCTTCTGCTTCTTCGTTCTGTCCATAGGAGAAGATACCGCTGATGTTCAAGTCATGATTGATCTTCTTGAAGATGTCATAGTATTTGACCAGAGCTTCAATCGAAGAGACAGCAAAGATGGCGGTGTATTGACCGTTTCTTGTCTTCGCTTTATGGTTTTGGACAATGTGGTTTGCGATCATCGACATCCGTTCCTCGGACATATAGAGTTCGCCTATATCAATCCCATCTGCCATTGTGGGATCGTCCCAGTCGAAATCACCCTCCATCGTCTTGATGTACTCAATATGGAAGCCAAGAACATTGTTGTCGAAGATAGCATCCTTGATGAGATAGTTATGTACGCATTCTCCGAAGAGCATTTCTGTGGTCTGTGTGATTTTTCCCTCCGTCTTTCCGTTGACCTCAAAACGAGGTGTGCCGGTAAAGCCGAAGAATTGTGCCTTCTGGAAATGCCGAACAATGTCCTTGTGCATATCACCAAACTGACTGCGGTGACACTCGTCGATAATGAAGACAACCTTCTCGTCCTTATAGGCATCCATAACCTTTGCATATTGAGGACGCTTCACAGCGTTCGCCATTTTCTGCATCGTTGTGACGATGAGCTGTCGGTTTTTGTCCTGCATCTGTTTTACAAGGACATCAGTTCTATCAGTGGCATCAACAGAACCGGCTTCGAATTTGTTGAACTCTTCTGTAGTTTGGGAGTCCAAGTCCTTCCGGTCAACAAGGAAGATAACCTTTTTGATATTGGGGTTGGCTGCGAGGATTTGTGCCGTCTTAAAAGATGTCAGCGTTTTTCCTGCGCCGGTTGTATGCCAAACATAGGCATTGCGATTGGTGAGGGTGGCTTGCCGGACAAGAGCCTCTACCGCATACACCTGATAGGGACGCATCACCATGAGCAACTTGTCTGTGTCATTCAAGATGGTGTATCTCGTCAGCATCTTGATGATATGGTCTCTGGCAAGGAAGGAGATAGAGAACTCTTTCAAGTTGGTGATACGCACATTGTTGAAGTCCGTCCAGAAGAAGGCAAGACTGTGAAGCATATCTCTGTCGGAGTTGGCAAAGTATTTTGTATCAACGCCATTGGACACAACGAAAAGCTGAATGAAGTGGTACAGTCCATTGTAGGAATGCTTTTTATAGCGCATCACTTGGTTGACGGCTTCTCGAATATCTATGCCACGCCGCTTCAACTCCACTTGAATGAGAGGAAGTCCATTGACAAGGATCGTCACATCATAACGATTGACATACTTCCCAACAACTGTTGTCTGGTTTGTTACTTGAAAAATGTTCTTTGTGTGGTCGGCATCGAAGAAGGAGAGGTACACTTTCGTTCCGTCCTCACGCTCCAGCACGAACTTATCTCGAAGTATTTTTGCGCTCTGGAAAACAGATTTTCCAAGCATAATGTTGAACACTCGCTCCCATTCTTTAGATGTCAAAGGGTGGTCGAGTTTCGCCGCATTGAAGGCTGCAAACTGTGTTTTGAAGTTCTCAACCAGAGCGTCATAGTCTGGTATAGAGACGCTGGTGTAGCCCTGCTTATTGAGCTGTTCTATGAACTGCTGTTCAAGGGCTGCTTCACTTTGGTATGCCATATCTTCATCTCCTATACTTGAGGATTTTTTATAAAAAGATTGCTTTTTAAGAAAGCCCGTTTTTTATTTTCAGACTTATTCGTCAACAAATTCCATGATGTCATCTATTGTGCAATTTAATGCCATGCAGATTTTTCCTAAGACATCCGTAGTTACATTGTCGCCATGATTTAATTTATTGATAGTATAATGACTAATCCCGGCGGCTTTTTCTAAATCTCTTTTTTTCATATCTTGATCAATCAGTATTTTCCAAAGCTTTTTGTAGCTTACCTTCATTCCTATGCCTCCATTCAAGGAAAATCACAACTACTCACAGTATAGCATCGTTTTGTTAAAAATTCAAACATTGTGTTTGTTATCGCTGTAATATAATTCGAAAAAATAACTGTGTTTCTAAAGAGAAAGTACCCTTGACAAATCGCGTCTCAGCGGGATATGCTGGAAAAATACTGCGAAAAGCAGGGATGGGAGGTTGTGGCAG
>ERZ894220.720-NODE-720-length-19612-cov-9.37848_pt1 | contig 19612 bp, 17 predicted proteins | sample MGYA00380292_ERZ894220 | MGnify/ENA primary metagenome ERZ894220 (study PRJEB32331, sample SAMN06328446) | human gut metagenome | biome: human gut microbiome; feature: stool | host: Homo sapiens | collected 2014-12-05 ... | reverse complement strand
CGCGTCACCCAAGCCGTCAAAGATGTGGAAGAGTACCAGCGCAACGGATCGACGCATATTCGTTTGGTCGCTCCCCCATCGGTATGCTCGTCATTCGTGGCACGCGTGCTCGTGCATATCAGCAAAACGTCCGACATTCGCGTGAGCCTCATGCAGATGGAGCCGCCTGAGGCCATGGAGGCGTTGGAACAGGGGCTTGCCGATTGCGCGATCATCTTCCAATACAATTCCCTGCCCGCGTTGACCGGACCGGACGATTTGGAAGTCGCTCCTTTCGGCGTCGATCCGCTGATGCTGCTGATCGGCGCGAACAATGCGATCGCGCGCCAGTACGAAAGCTCGCACCTGCCGGTCCAATTGGTTTCGGCACGCGGCGAACAGTGGATCGCCGGCTGCGAAACCTGCCAGGCGAATCTGGTGTCGTTGGCGCGTGCCGCCGGCTTCACACCGGAAATCACACATTCGACCGACGATTTTTGGGCCACGCAGAATCTGGTGGAAGTCGGCATGGGCGTCTCGATCGTATCTCGCTTAGCCACAACCGCTGGAATCCAACCCGATTTGGCCGCACTGCCAATCGCCGACAACAACGCATTCCGCACAGTCTGTTTCGTCACAAGAAAAGCGGACGACCGACCGGCAGTGACCCGCGTCAAAGACGAAATCGAAAGGGCGTCACACCAGTATTTGGAAAACATCTGATTCATCGTTTGATATCCGTGCTTATTCGCAATCGCGGAATACTGCAGCAAACAATTGTTTCCAGTATTTTGCTATATCGTCATAATCAGATTAATAATTGAATAGCAAAAGCATCTGATATAAGAAAACTTCATAACATTCTTTGCTTTCAGTACAAGAACACACTGTTCGTGCAAGCATCGGTACGTCATGCTGGAACCATGGAAGAAATCATGGAAATGAAGCATCGTACCGGTTCCGGCTTTGACGCCGACGCCATCGACCACACCACCGCAGCCGATCTTGCCGCAGTCGGCTCTGACAAGTGGACACGCTATCCCGGCTGCATCGGCGCGTTCATCGCCGAAATGGACTACGGCCTGGCTCCCTGCATCCAAGAAGCCATCGACAACGCCTGCGACCATTGCAAACTCGGCTACATTCCCGAACCCTGGAAACAGCGCGTGGCAGCAGCATGCGCAGGATGGCAACGCTCGCATTACGGATGGGATGTCGATCCGAGCATTATTCGCGTGGTTCCCGACGTACTCGAAGCTTATGAGCTTTTCCTGCGTGAACTGGTCGGTGCGGGCAACAGCGTGATCGTGCCGACGCCTGCCTACATGCCGTTTTTGAGCGTTCCGAAACTGTACGACGTTGACGTGATCGAAATCGAAATGCTGCAAAGCGGCGACGCCGAAACCGGAGAGGCGCAATGGGTGTTCGACTTCGACGCCATCGAACGCGCGTTTGCGGCCGGATGCCATGCGTTCGTGCTCTGCAACCCGCACAACCCGATCGGCAAAGTGCTCACCTTGGAGGAGGAGCTGCGTCTGAGCGATCTTGCGGCACAGTATGACGTGCGTATTTTCAATGATGAGATTCATGCGCCGTTCGTGTTTGAGGGCAAGCACATTCCGTTCCCCACCATCAGCGAGCAGGCCGCATTACAGTCGATGACCGCTACCAGCGCGTCGAAATCGTTCAATATTCCGGGCACGAAGTGCGCGCAGGTGCTGCTTACCAATCCTGCGGATCGTGACATGTGGGCGGTCAAGGCGGAGTGGAGCGAACATCAGACCGCCACCATCGGCGCAATCGCCACCACCACCGCATATAACGAAGGCGACCTGTGGTTCCAGGATGCGTTTGCCTATGTGCGCAGGAATTTGGCGTTGTTCGATGAGCAGATGCGTGAAAGGTTCGCCGGCGTCGGCTATATCAAACCGCAGGGCACATATATCGCATGGCTTGATTTCTCGCCGCTTGGCATCGACGATCCGGCCGCATACTTCCTTGAGAAGGCGCAAGTGGCGTTGACCGACGGGCGTTCATGCGGCGAGACCGGTGCCGGATGCGTGCGCGTGAACATAGCAATGCCGTATCCGCTGCTGGTCGAATGTCTGGACCGCATGTATGACGCGTTGCATGCGGATGGATTGCTGTAAACTTCGCCACATATTCAGTGTTTTCCTCAACCAACGGCAGCATAACGGTGAACGTCGTGCCCTTCCCCACTTCGCTGTCCACCGTTATGGTGCCGTTGGAAATCTGCATACTATCGACATGCGATGGGAGGATGACATGCGTTTGAACGTGAGTACCAGCATTGATGTGACAGCCCGCGAAAAGGCCGGCGATAATCTGCTGTTCTTGGGATTTCACGGATTCAGCAATGATGAAAATGAGATGATCCGCATTATTGATGCGATTTATGATGTTCCGAAGCAAGACGCATCTTCAACGGACAACTCCATTGCTCCTGCCCAGCATCCGAATTATCTGTCGTTCCAAGGCACGTACGAACGTCCTTACATCGGAAGCTACTACTGGTATCCAGATGGATGTTCCGTAGGAGAGCGTCGACGTGAGTGCAGTGCCGTGGGCGATGCCATCGTACGATTGCTGGATTCGCCCGCATATGTGCGGTTCCGTAAAGTATTAATTGGGTTTTCGCAAGGCGGATACCTATCGTATCGCATGGTTGCGGAACATCCCGATGTGTTCGATATGGCGATTTTGATGAGTCCGTCATTCAAAGGTGAAACCGCTGAGCCCTTGCCCGCGACCGGACGCACGCGATTCGCACTCTGTTACGGCAGCGAAGACCGCACAATTCCACTATCCGACCAACAGTGTGCGCGCAACAAACTCGCGCAAACCGGCAATCTCACCTACTTCGAATATCTAGGAATGGCTCATGGCATCTGCAATCAGGAAATTCATGACCTACGTGCTTGGCTAGGATTGTGATATGCGCTGCGTGAGGAGTCCTGCGCATCTGAGACCCCGCACGCGTGCCCATAAACTCGCTTTCACCCCCTCGGATTGTCATTGAAACCAACTCGAAACTCTCGATACACCCCAATCATCGAAATGCATGGACATACACCCAGTTCATCTGAGCTGAACCGTGATATCTGGCTTATATATGGCAGATTTGGCATCTTGACCTGAAGTTTCTCGCTTATATATGGCACATGCCCTTCGAGAAAAGCCACTTAGGGGGCATGTTTTGGCGCTTTTCGCACGAACACCTGCCATATATAAGCGAGAAGCCTCCGTACGAACCTCAAAATCTGCCATATATAGGCGAGATAGGCGGCATAATTAAGCATTTTCCCTCACTGATGAGCCGCAGAACAAACCAGACGACCGAAGTTTTACGATGTTATGTACGTCAAGCTCACCACGAACATCTCTCCACATATGTCGCAACAATATGGTCAGCGATCGCCCTTTTCCAATGCTCGGGCGGCCACTGCATGATGGTCGTAAAGTCAAGCTTATGCGGGTTGGATTGTCAGCCTGCCGCCGAGAGCGTGCACGATCCCTTCATAATGGTATGGAAGCTCGGGTTGACATTCCTGTCGAGGCTCTTGTAAAGACTTTCACGTCCCACACCCGCCTCCTTCGTGATCTGCCCCATACCCTTCGCTTTGGTCATATCGCCGATTACGGCCTGCCGCAACGCCGAATCGTCAAGCTCGGCCACCGATAAAGCAGCAACATGAGCGAGTCGCTCTTCTGCGCGGAGCAAACACGGTAGCCGGGACCGAAATTGAACCTCAGCGCGCTGGCCCCGTCACCAACCGTATGCAGGTCACCCACCGGCCGCCCCATCTAGAAGCGCAATCGGAGTCTCGCGCTGATTCGGGCTTTCGCGTTCCGGTCCTTTATCCGGCTGAACCATTGGCGATATTCGCCAGTCATATGTATTTCCATATGACATGTTGCATCCCATGAGACACAATATGTCTAGCTTGACGACCACTCACGAGATGAACGACCAAAGTAAAACAGAAATTCGACAGGTTAGCCAATTTCTCGTGCATCCGCACCCACCCGACCGTTTTCACATACACTATTTCTTTTACATAGCTTTCAGAAGCGACCCCATGCGAAACACCCAGTCGCAGTTCCTGCTCGTATTACCGTTGAAGTCGCCCCGAGCGGACAAAAACCCTGGTTTTCCGTTGCTAGCAGTCCCGCACATGTGGAATCCCGCATGTGCGGGGAACACTGGACATAAACAGGGAGAGCAACATCCACGCGGCGGCCGGAACGATGCAGACACCGATTTCAATCCACGCTCTCCATGAGGAGAGCGACCCCTTGTACGGCGCGAACGCACTGCTCCCAGCTATTTCAATCCACGCTCTCCATGAGGAGAACGACGGGGATGCGGTCGAGGATCGGGCTGACCTGCGTATTTCAATCCACGCTCTCCATGAGGAGAGCGACAGACCAAGGAAGCGCAGCACAAGCGGCATCGTCCGATTTCAATCCACGCTCTCCATGAGGAGAGCGACTCGTTGGCCTGTTGCTTGATGGTATTGTCCGACGTATTTCAATCCACGCTCTCCATGAGGAGAGCGACCGACGATGATCCTGGGCAGCGCCATGGCTATCGTATTTCAATCCACGCTCTCCATGAGGAGAGCGACATGTTGCGGGAGTCGGAGGCATACGGCCCGTCTTCATTTCAATCCACGCTCTCCATGAGGAGAGCGACTCAAGCATATTCCCTACTGTCCGTGTGGGATGGATTTCAATCCACGCTCTCCATGAGGAGAGCGACGTCGGTGCGGCCGGCATCACTCCGGCCTGCGCGGAATTTCAATCCACGCTCTCCATGAGGAGAGCGACCTCGGACTCCATCTCGATTTCCACCCCGAACGTATTTCAATCCACGCTCTCCATGAGGAGAGCGACGACACGGCGCATCTCCCCGTCGTTGGTGCGAATGTAATTTCAATCCACGCTCTCCATGAGGAGAGCGACACCAGTGCCGACCGTCGCCCTGTTGGACGAACTCATCATTTCAATCCACGCTCTCCATGAGGAGAGCGACAGGACCTGTGGCCGTCATGCTTCGGCTGTAGCTCATTTCAATCCACGCTCTCCATGAGGAGAGCGACCGAGCTGCGCGATCTTTGGGAATACAACAACATGATTTCAATCCACGCTCTCCATGAGGAGAGCGACCTCGGCAGCATGTGGGGCAACCTCAATCTGCCCATTTCAATCCACGCTCTCCATGAGGAGAGCGACACACGGAAAATTGCGCATGGTATCTACCGCATTGCATTTCAATCCACGCTCTCCATGAGGAGAGCGACGTGGAGGCCGGCACCTGCACGACGCGCTCGAACATTTCAATCCACGCTCTCCATGAGGAGAGCGACCATGAGTCCCGCAATCTCAGGAGCCGCAGTTTTATTTCAATCCACGCTCTCCATGAGGAGAGCGACAGAGCAGATTGCCAGCTATCTCGCGAGCCATAATCTATTTCAATCCACGCTCTCCATGAGGAGAGCGACAGAACCCGTTCGCCAGCCAACGGAAACCAAAACCAATTTCAATCCACGCTCTCCATGAGGAGAGCGACCAAAGCGAGACAACCTTCCCAGTCTTCTGTGCGAATTTCAATCCACGCTCTCCATGAGGAGAGCGACTTTGCTGTACCCGTAGGGTGGCACGCTGCCGATATTTCAATCCACGCTCTCCATGAGGAGAGCGACGCACGGTCAACGTATCCCGGTACGAGAACGGCTATTTCAATCCACGCTCTCCATGAGGAGAGCGACTCAACGACACGCTCAGCTCCCAAAAAATGAGAATTTCAATCCACGCTCTCCATGAGGAGAGCGACGACGTGGACACAATGCCGCACTCTTGGACTGACATATTTCAATCCACGCTCTCCATGAGGAGAGCGACTAATACCAACCTGTCCTGCCGTCGCGGTGTCATTATTTCAATCCACGCTCTCCATGAGGAGAGCGACCCGAACACGATTCGTGGGGCGTCAGTCTGTTCGATATTTCAATCCACGCTCTCCATGAGGAGAGCGACCCACCACCTACAATGCCAAATTCAAATGCGTCGGCAATTTCAATCCACGCTCTCCATGAGGAGAGCGACCCGAAGGACAGACGGCATCCACTGATCACCGTCATTTCAATCCACGCTCTCCATGAGGAGAGCGACTTGCAGATCAAAGGCTTGTCGGCCGGACCCTTGACATTTCAATCCACGCTCTCCATGAGGAGAGCGACGGGAAATCAGGATCGATACCCACACAGCATGCCATTTCAATCCACGCGCTCCATGAGGAGAGCGACCCTTTTTGGGATACTATCGCATCCCAGCTCAAATTCATTTCAATCCACGCTCTCCATGAGGAGAGCGACTGCCAATCAACTTTTCGTACGCCAAATGGACACCATTTCAATCCACGCTCTCCATGAGGAGAGCGACCAATTCAACATTACCACCCACAAACTGCGAGGAATTTCAATCCACGCTCTCCATGAGGAGAGCGACGAGAGCGACGAAAACACCACCCCGCAGCCTACCATTTCAATCCACGCTCTCCATGAGGAGAGCGACGATCTTGTCTGACCGTAATGATATGTACCTGATATTTCAATCCACGCTCTCCATGAGGAGAGCGACTATTCTACGTCATACGTGCGGGACAGTGCGGCGATTTCAATCCACGCTCTCCATGAGGAGAGCGACTTCGCCGTCGAACGCGGTTAGCAACGCATCTTCAGATTTCAATCCACGCTCTCCATGAGGAGAGCGACTTATTGTAATTGTTCACCCCGCCAATGTTTCCGATTTCAATCCACGCTCTCCATGAGGAGAGCGACCCGCTCAAGCTGATCGGCTCCCCCCGCACTTTATTTCAATCCACGCTCTCCATGAGGAGAGCGACATACGGGCTGATCATCGTGAGCACCACTGATTTGATTTCAATCCACGCTCTCCATGAGGAGAGCGACTCGCAGCCCGATACGAAAAGCTCACTATTTTGGGCATATTTCAATCCACGCTCTCCATGAGGAGAGCGACGAGCGTCCCGCCGATGGTCGTGATGGGGCCTGTATTTCAATCCACGCTCTCCATGAGGAGAGCGACTGCGGCGTTTCGATAAAATCGGTGTCATGCCGTTTATTTCAATCCACGCTCTCCATGAGGAGAGCGACATGTCGAACATGAGGTTATAGGCCGCGATTATCGATTTCAATCCACGCTCTCCATGAGGAGAGCGACGCGAGTTGCTTGACGTACCGGGCGGTGTTGACTGATTTCAATCCACGCTCTCCATGAGGAGAGCGACCACGCTGGACATGCAAGCGCGCTTGATCGTCAACATTTCAATCCACGCTCTCCATGAGGAGAGCGACCGTTCGTATTGTTAGTGTTAAGCGTCGTGGATTATTTCAATCCACGCTCTCCATGAGGAGAGCGACCGCCACCGCGCCATCGATGCCAAGGCTCGGCACCTATTTCAATCCACGCTCTCCATGAGGAGAGCGACCCGTGAATGGCGCGTGTCGTACGGCTGACATGGCTATATTTCAATCCACGCTCTCCATGAGGAGAGCGACTGTCCGATGATTACTGGTGCGAACTCAAGCATGGCATTTCAATCCACGCTCTCCATGAGGAGAGCGACCAAAGTCCATGAGTTGTGAACCCAGTTAACAGATATTTCAATCCACGCTCTCCATGAGGAGAGCGACATATCCTATGTGTTCCGAGGTATGAAAACAGAATGATTTCAATCCACGCTCTCCATGAGGAGAGCGACTCAATACCCCCGTGAATTCGTCGCGCAAGTACGGATTTCAATCCACGCTCTCCATGAGGAGAGCGACTCATGCCAACCATTATACCACCTCAGAATATATATTTCAATCCACGCTCTCCATGAGGAGAGCGACCTTGTGGACAATACGGTGGATAACGCTATCGCTGCATTTCAATCCACGCTCTCCATGAGGAGAGCGACGTCATGACGTCATACCCCCACCTATTATTCGTAGTGATTTCAATCCACGCTCTCCATGAGGAGAGCGACCTCTCGCCATCTTAAGGACTGCACATGTCGCATAAATTTCAATCCACGCTCTCCATGAGGAGAGCGACCGCAAATCTCAGCTGGGACGCCATTATTTCCAAAATTTCAATCCACGCTCTCCATGAGGAGAGCGACCTCAAAAACTTCCGTGACGCTTTCCAGCTACCGATTTCAATCCACGCTCTCCATGAGGAGAGCGACTCGCGATATCGTAAAATGGGATAGGCAGTCTCAATTTCAATCCACGCTCTCCATGAGGAGAGCGACATATTGTTGTTATTTTGTTTTCAGGCTTATGCCTATTTCAATCCACGCTCTCCATGAGGAGAGCGACCCCCAGCAACAGGTGGCGGACAGTACACGGTCAAATTTCAATCCACGCTCTCCATGAGGAGAGCGACTCTCCCGCTGTTTCAACTCCCCCCATTCGTCGATATTTCAATCCACGCTCTCCATGAGGAGAGCGACCAATCGAACTCGTAACACCGTCCTTGACGCCGTATTTCAATCCACGCTCTCCATGAGGAGAGCGACCACATTATTCTTAGTCATCAAATCATTAAAATCACTATTTCAATCCACGCTCTCCATGAGGAGAGCGACCGCTACTTGTTCGACCCGATGAATCGCCAATACTTATTTCAATCCACGCTCTCCATGAGGAGAGCGACCTAAGACGTTTGCCGCAAAACGATATGGCATCAAGATTTCAATCCACGCTCTCCATGAGGAGAGCGACTTCGTATGTACTGTAGGCGGCATTAGCTTAATTATTTCAATCCACGCTCTCCATGAGGAGAGCGACCCTGCGTAGTGTGAGCGTTGACATAATCGCATGTCTATTTCAATCCACGCTCTCCATGAGGAGAGCGACCCCAGTCGGATAGGATTGACGCTATTCCGACACCGATTTCAATCCACGCTCTCCATGAGGAGAGCGACAAGGACGCGCGCGCATATTCGATTCGCGCGAAATTTCAATCCACGCTCTCCATGAGGAGAGCGACGATATGTGCGCCGTTCTTCACCGTCTTTTCGCCCTATTTCAATCCACGCTCTCCATGAGGAGAGCGACTTCCAGCCTCCACGGTTAAGGATGTGGTCGAAAATTTCAATCCACGCTCTCCATGAGGAGAGCGACTCGGTGACGTTGAGCGCATTGTACTGGGCGCTGGGATTTCAATCCACGCTCTCCATGAGGAGAGCGACGACTGTGTTTTTCAGCACGCAAGCGGTGACTACCTCATTTCAATCCACGCTCTCCATGAGGAGAGCGACCGAAACCGTGCCCGGCACGGATAATCTCGTTCACATTTCAATCCACGCTCTCCATGAGGAGAGCGACTTGGTATTATTTCGTGCAGACCTGTGACTATGTATTTCAATCCACGCTCTCCATGAGGAGAGCGACTACCGTAATCATCCATGACTTGCGCGCCGTGCCGATTTCAATCCACGCTCTCCATGAGGAGAGCGACTCCCCCCGCACCCTGAAGCGTTACGGCAGTACCTATATTTCAATCCACGCTCTCCATGAGGAGAGCGACCGTCTGCGGTGATCTCGCCCTTGGACATGGCGTCGCGATTTCAATCCACGCTCTCCATGAGGAGAGCGACATGACGGCACTGCCACGTTCCGTTCGGATGCGGTTATTTCAATCCACGCTCTCCATGAGGAGAGCGACGGGTTTGTCCACAGTAAAATCCACGCCGCCATCACCAATTTCAATCCACGCTCTCCATGAGGAGAGCGACTTATGCACGTTTCGGCATATGGGTGAGTGTTTCCATTTCAATCCACGCTCTCCATGAGGAGAGCGACCTTTCCATGATCGCATCATCAAACCGGCGCATTCGATATTTCAATCCACGCTCTCCATGAGGAGAGCGACTCCGATGATTAGACCAAAATCTGCCTTGACCTGTATTTCAATCCACGCTCTCCATGAGGAGAGCGACCTATGGCTATGGTCAGGCTGCATATGCGGCAATATTTCAATCCACGCTCTCCATGAGGAGAGCGACCAAATGTTTTGCCTAGGCCGCGTGCTCCGATGATATTTCAATCCACGCTCTCCATGAGGAGAGCGACATGCTTCATCACTCAGGACGTTTGTCATCTGCAAAATTTCAATCCACGCTCTCCATGAGGAGAGCGACAGTGCAGCTGGACATTTTTGTCCGCTTTTTGAGACGCAAGCCAGCTGCCTAGCTTTAAGCATATCAAACAACACCGCCGATACGACGAACAACATGTCTAAAACGAGCAACTGGCTTTCTGTCTCATTTTAATGTCCATTATTTAGTTTTCAAAACGCCCCACGAAAATCACAATTCGGATTTCGATAGTTTTTCAGGTGCGAAAGACGTCCCTTATCATGAGCGCTTACACTTCGCACAAACACCATTCCAAGACCGGCCACCTTGCCGAAAACACAATACTGCTGGCTAGAAAACACACTCTGAATACCGGACGGCACACTCAAACGCTCAACCCAGCATACCCCACACCATATCGTTATGGCACCATGCCATTTTGCCTGTGCTATATCATCATCACATCATTAACCGGCAAACTCCGTTCACGTCCATAATGCTCAATCCTATCCGCATATCGAGCGCCAAGTTTATAAAAGCGCAGGCTGTCCTCATCGGTATTGGCAATCTTCAGCAAATCGTGCACCAACACCAGATAATCGGAAGGACTCACCGAGCATTCGAAAACACTGTTCTGCACACGCTGTCCGTATTTCATGCATATCTTCGCCACCAAACGAAGACGACGCTTCCCCTCAGGGGTTTCCGTACTCACATCGTACGCAACCACAACCATCATGGTTTTTCACCTCCAATAACGTATCACCACGAATCATCGCATACCGCCACACACAGCTACGCACCTTTTACTTCCACATAAATGGCGGGTAATCATCAAGATCACCCCGCAACGATCGAGCTAGCAGCAGCGCTTGCACATACGGAACCAACCCCCATGAAATTTTTTCTTGCAGGAACGGATGAAGAATCTGATCGCTCTTCTTTTTCTGCCACGCCGTAAGCACTTTCTTCCGCCCGGAATCAGACAGCAGCACACCACCATTCTCCCGTATTTCAAAATCCCCCGGCTTAACAGCGCCTGTATTAACCAATGTCAGCACAAAGCGGTCAGCCAACACCGGGCGAAACTCTTCAACCAGATCCAATGCCAGAGAGGCTCTCCCGGGCCGATCCGTATGCATAAAACCAACATACGGATCCAGCCCCACGCCTTGCAAAGCCGCAATGCAATCATTCGTCAATATGGAGTAGCAAAAAGACAACAATGCATTTAGTCTGTCCAGCGGAGGCCTCCTCGACCTATTGGTGAAAAAGAAATCATCTTTATTCTTCAGGACCAAATCGTCAAAAGCGTAGAAATAATCTTTGGCAGCAAGCCCTTCGACACCCCTCAACTCATCAACCGTCAAACTTTTCCGAGCTTCTAACAATGCCGCCGACAATTTGCCGCTCTGCTCGGCAAGTCGGTCAATATTTACCCGCAAAGCATGATCACGTTTCGTACGTTCGAGCACCCATTTCGCATTGTAAAGTTTTCCAACAATGAAAGATTTCGCGTAACACAAAGATTTTTGTTCGTCATCCGCGACTCGAAATTGTTCACGGCGAAGTAGCACATTACGATTCTCCTCCCCTAACACGGAACAGTAATAATGGCCTCTCGGTGAATAGAATGCCATAGAAACGCCCAGTTTGCCGCAGCGCCCCATAAGAGCAGGCGAAGCACCCTTATACGAGAAACACATGATTCCCTCAATTGACCGTAACGGCACTTTCGCCAAGGTTTTGTCATTCTGATGAATCACAACATTGTCGTTCTCCAAAGCAAGATAGGCATCTTCCGTCATCACAAACAGCGTGTTTAACAGCCGCTTCATCACTCCCCGCTTTCCTTGAGCCGTTCTTCGATATATGCTTTTGCCGATTTCACCTTCCGTAATTCAGGCAGGCACAAATCCCGTAGAGAACATGACGAACACGATCTGGTCTGTTTCACTTTAGGAGTCCATCCGCGGGAGAAAAGATCATGCATTTGCAAGAAGTCAGCTTCGACCATGTTGCGAAGATCTTCGTCCAATTTTACCCGCTCACGACGTTTTGTCTGTCGATAAAACAAAGCACCTTCAGGAATATCACACGCGAGCATTTCTTCCAAGCACATCGCTTCCGCGCATAGCTGTAAACGATCAGCATCAATCGTTTTGGATTTGCCGTGTTTGTATTCAATCGGATATGGCAACCACAATCCGTCTCTTCCGTGAAGCGGAACACCATCATTAGACTTATGGAATTCCACAACATCACAGGCTCCAGTTATGCCGAGCGCTCGCGAATAGACTCTCAAATCCCGCATGATCAGCGTATCGCCGCGAGATTCAGAAGCCGCATAATCGTGGGCGCGTTCATGTTCCAGATGCCCAGCTGTGGTCAAATAATTCTCTGACCACAGCTGTTCGATATGGATAAGAGCCCACTGTCGTTTGCAGAATGAGAAATGCTGGATGCCCGAAAGGGCCAGCCAATCTTCTTCCGGATATCCTTCTGGCCCTTTCATGCAACACCCCTTACTCTCTCAATTCCAAACGCTTCAGCGTCCTTCAATCACTTCGTACCGCAAGTCGGGAATAGAAGATCCATTCACTGCCACCGTTCCGTCCACATTAACGGAAACGGAACGATGAACTTTGGCGGAAGAGTATTGCCCTGACTTGCTGTTGTGCGTGAACCACACAACGTCCAACACTTCCATGGACCCCGCAGGACGAGCCGAACTTTCATCATTCTCAAACAACGTGACGAGAGCTTCCTTGATTTTTTCGGCGTCTTCTGCAGTAAACCCGGTTTTTTCGGCAAGCTGTGGGCTGATGCTGCCATACGTCGCATACACCGCACGGCCGGAAACACGGTATTTCATTCCCATGGTATCGGAGGATTTCTTACCGGTGTCCGTGGTTTCACTGTTCACTGACTTAGTGATCTGCACGTCGTCAATGGCGATGGGTTCAACCGAGAACGCAGCCTGAATGGAAACCGGACCGCGCACGCCCAAGGAAACTTCGTCAACATCCTTAGCTTTTTTGAATGCGAATACTTGTCCGAACGCACGTACGTCAAGCCACTGTTCGCACACTTTCTGGAACACCAGGTTCTTCTGTTTCTGCTCTTCTTTCGGCAAGGTTTTCAAATATGTGTTGAAACGGTCCGACAATGATTTTGCGCCGTCATCGGAACGGTCATCGGACTGCACGAAAATCGTTTCACCAGCATCTTGCAGGCGATTGCGAATCTTCCTTTTCAGTGCAACGTCAGAAACCTCGCCCAGCCCTTCCGATGTGGTTCGTGGACGATTGCCATTCAACGGATCACCATTAGGATTGGCATTATTAGACGCAAAAACGACTGCGAAATCAATCTTATTTTCCAAAGCTGCCATGATATGACTCCTTAACTTTTTCTTTGATAATCAACGTCGATAACTTCAAAAACTAAACACTAGTTTTCTTTGCTCTTCTGGGATGCTTCTTGCGCTTTACGCATAGACTCCCTTCGCTGGCATGAATAACCGAGCAGAAAGAGCGGTGAAAGTGCACGGTTATCTTCGAAGTCTCCTTCTTTGAAAAGCGCCATGACCTCATCCACGCTGTTCTGGAACCAGGGCGCGCCATTCGCCGATTTCAGGTAGGGCATCAGTTGCTTCCACAGCGTTCCCCATGTTGTAAACGGCTTTGCGACGAAATTGCTCATGAGCTTAACGGCATTGGTCGGACGGGTGTCACTGATTCCTTGCTTATACAGGACACCGTTTTCAAAGCGGTCCGCGAGTGCCAGCAATCTCCCGTATAAGTAGTCGCGGTCATTTCGTGTTGGTTCAAGGTACATGGATATCGTGTCCTCCTGTTTGTTTTGCTTCCTCGCGTCGTCAATGTAATGTTTTTTCCATAGGCTGCATGCGATTTCAAAATCTCTTAGCCATGCTCCTGGAGCGTCATATCCCATAGGTTTAGTGACTCTGTGGTATGTGGCGTCCAATATGAAGCGGGGAAGCGATTCTCCTCCGAACATGCATTCTATAAGCTGCTTTTTCGTGTTTTTCGCAAAACGTTTATAGGCTTTGCTGCTTCTGTCTGACACGTCATATGCGCAGCTGATGATGTCGGCAAATGGTGGCGCACCTTCATATGCGACAAACTTCTTTTTTTCTTTGTCGTACATTTTCAACGGCCATGCCGCATCAACATGCCACCGCAGGATACTTTCGACATATTCGTCTTTTGAAAGTTCACGGTAATATGTAACGCTCAAACGCCCTGATGTCGCCGCATCCAGAATGACAATCATCATTGGGTCGGCATGCTTTTTGAGTTTGTTAGCATTGCCATATCCGCGTAGTACCTTCGAAAAAACTTGTGCGTATTGAAAGTTTGTTGCGGTCAGCGCATCTGCAATATCGTTGCGGGGAGCTTCCGGCTCGTCCACATCCGATGAGAACAAAGAGCCAAAATCATAAGAACCTTCCTGAGGGTCAAGCTTCGGCTTTTCGTTGGGGTTTTTCACCGAGCAGATGACTATGGCCTGGGTATCGGTAATCGTTCCATGATTATTGACCAACCATTGCAGCGTCGAATGTATCTTCTGCGATGTTTCACCATCGACTTGCAAAGCCTCCTCTTTGGATGCGAAGCGCCCTCGATAGGTGAAATTCGTTGAATCGTTTGCCGATAACAGTTTGGCGTTGCCATTTACGCTGACAATTTTCTTAGGGAAGTTCAATATCGGAGCATATAGGTCCTCTCCGAACATATCCTTCCCTTTTTTCTGTCGATCATGGTACAAATAAGAAATCCATTGCGCCTGTATATCGGGATCGTTCGAGACATCTGAGTTTTGCAGCCCAATTTCAACTTCAAAGCAAACACCTGCTTTCCGGTCTTTTTCGGTTATTTCCACATTGAATCGAGCGGCTTCTTCGCTGATGCTGTGTTCCGAAACGCATCGATAGATGGCATTGAGTTTGACGTTGTCGCCTTTCCAAGCGGCAAGCTGCTCCAAATACATGGAGGTTTTCTCCTTGTCGAAATGCAAGTCGAGATATTGGAGCTGATCAAACAGAGGATGCGGTACCGGCTTGATGGTGCGTCCCATGGAACTTTCTGTGCACGGGATAACAATCGTTTGTTTTTCCCTCAGAAGCCGTAGTATCTCACCATTCTCGTTTACCCCTAGCGTCAATAGTGTCGGAAGTGTCGTATGCCCCGGAGGAATCAAGGCTTTCCTAATGTCAAGCGTAGAACCGTCGCCACTTCTCGGAATTTTTCCGGCGGCGTTGTGCACAGATTCGTTGATAAGCAACAGATTGTTCGACAGGCTCATCACTCACTCCTCTCCCACCGGCTGCAGATTGCTCCCCAAAGCGAATTCCTTGACGCTCTGGTTTTTCCTGATAATTCGTCCATCCAATTTCGTGGATTCCGGACGCTCAAATTCGATGATGCCGTCGGACATAACAGGCGACCAGAATCGGGCGATAAAATCGTGGTCCTCGTTTTCATCCGGATACGTGAATCCATGGAACATGTATCCCATATTCCACTCGCCATAACCGTCATAAAACCCTTCGCCAGATCCGAACTCACATGGTTCCACATACCCCTGGCACTCGCGCGTCCCCAAGAATATGTCTCGGCGACCGCCTTTCTGAACGGATCTCAAGGCGATATTATGATGTTTGTTTTCGTCGCGGTCAGCGACAAGATCTTCACGCTGATCATTCCATTCGAAATGAGCCAAAACCTGATAACGCACGTCTTTGAGATACGTGTAGTACGAAAGATCATTGCCACCGCTCATTTTGATGGGTCGAATTCCCTTTCCTTCAGTCTGAACTCTGTTCATCACACGAACAGCGTCAATAACCCACATAAAAGTTGGCTTCCAATAGATGCTTTCCGTAATGCCTTTCAAAGCTTGGTACGTTGGCACCTGATACGAAAATTTCTCACCCCCAACACGTGTTGCTGCTTCCGAGAACAACGCATATCTGCCTGATACCTCATATTCAATTGAGTTGCGATGTCGTTGCATATAACTCCTTCGTTAATCGTTCCCTCAACCAGCCACTGTCAATATAGCACATTTTACGCTTATTGTACATAGAACTCTTTGAGTGTTTCTCAATCAACAATCAACCAGTTATTCTTGTATAAGTAGGTTTTCCTACTGTCGCCACATTCATGGCGTGGATTGAAAATATGTACAACATGCGTATTTACCAAACGAAACTCTCCTGCAGATTCCCATCGACCTGCAGGAGAACCACTGCCCTTTCATATCATCAACAGAGACATGTCCGTCTCTGTCACCACGCCATATTCGCCTTTGTAATAATCTCCATTCAGAACGCAAATATCGAAATCCTCGCTAGCGATGGAAATCGCATGTTTTTCGTTCAAAATCTTGTATTCGTAATCGAAAAGGGAAACCGTGTATTCCTGTAGCCGCCGCAGAATCGCAATCTTCTCCCTCAACTCACCGTGACCCAACATATCCAGTAATTCCATCGCATTGCCATAGGGAACCACAACATTGTGCGTGATTTTCGGAATCACACGATATTCATTGCCGACCGTTTTGAACGCCTGGGCAAAAAACGGATTGTATCTCTCCCCCATCGTATTGTTCTCGAATTGCTTACGTTGGCTTTCGTTGTATGCCAGCAACTCATAAATCGTTTTTCCAGCGTTTTCCTTTTTCCAAAGCGGACCATCCAGCAAACTATTGCCGCCATCTCGATCCTCACTTTGAAGCAGCATGCCATAAAACTCATTGAGCATGCCAGTAGAAAGCAGATCAGCATCAGGATGCTCACCCATAATCTGCAAAGTGAGCTTTTTGCCTCTGTGAATCTCTGGAAGATAGTCCTTGAACCTTTCCTCACCTTGCAACGGATAGACATACACATCCTTGATTTCTTTCGATTCACCATTCCTGTTGCACCTGCCAGCCGCTTGCATAATGCTATCCAGACCAGCCATCGCCCTGACTACGCATGCGAACGAAAGGTCCACTCCCGCTTCGATAAGCTGCGTGCTTACGCAAATCACCGGCTTGGAATCATGAGGATCAGTTAACACCTTTATTCTCGCTAACTGGTCTGCCCTATGTTTGCCACACATGGCAGTACTCAAATGAATCAACTCAAACTGCCCGTCAGCATTGAGCTCTTGCAAACACTGATACATTTTGCGCGCTTCACTCTTCGTGTTGACGATAGACAGACAATTGCCGTTCCGAAGTGCCTGCTCATATATGATGTTCGCAAGTTCCTCGCAACTCTTGCTTTCCTGTGAAGCAATAATCCGGGTACGCTTGAGCTTCTCTTCGTAACCATCAGTATTGTCGATAAGATCAGGCTCGTCTGACAGACGCAGATTCTTTCGCGCCGTTCGTTCCAATAAAGGCTGCGTAGCTGAGCACAGCAGAATAGTCGAGTCCAATATCGTCGAAAGAAAACTCACAACTTCATTAAACGGATTGATGATATTCAATGGAAGCGACTGAATCTCATCAAAAATGATGACGCTATTGGCCATGTTGTGGAATTTACGAAGTTTCGTACCACGCGCCGACATAACCGTTTCCAAGAATTCGACCATCGTAGTCACGATGATCGGATTATCCCAACGTTCAGACGCCAGTTTACGTTGACGTTCCTTCGCATCCTCTTCCTCACTTGTGCCGATAGATCCCGTGTTACCGGAATTCTGAAGGCCCGCGGTGGAGTAATGCTCCAGCACAATATTGCTGTCAGCATCCAGACCAAGCATATTCCGGAATGTTGCCACGGTCTGTGACGTAATAGACAAGTACGGAATCACATAAATGATTCGTCTTTTCCCTGTTTCCAAAGCATGATGCAAGGCGAAATTCAACGAAGCCAACGTTTTACCGCCTCCGGTCGGAACCGACAATCGGTAAATCCCTGTCTCTCTGCTCCCAGCTTGACGGCACTGTTCCGTAATCTGTTGACGGATTTTATTGATTTCGGATGTCGAATCGAATGATTTCATGCTTTCGTCAAGACGGCGAATCAGTTCCGACCAATCCGCCTTGATCGGATGATATTGCTCTTTCGTCTCAAAATAAGCCGTATCTGTTCTATCGGCATCAATCAAACGAGAATAAACGTATTTAACTAGTAATCCCGAGTAGAAATAACGACTATCTTTCGACAATTTCAGCAATTTAGTTCGTCCTGCAAAATCGAAAACATCTTTTTCGGCCTGCTGGAAGGTGTCTTGCAAGTCGAGATCCAAATCATGTAGCCCCTGTTTGATTTCCCCATACGCATATTTAGGATTCTGTTTATCTGCTTCCGTAAAACCTGTGAGAAAAGCCTCATCACCGATTTCATTGATGCAATCAGGAAGCTCTCCATGATGTTTTGCAATAACAAGTTCAAGAATCTCTTTCACGATTTCCGCTGCCGAATTCGAAATCGGCAGGTCATTGACGACGAACGCACCCTGCCTCGCATGAGGAATCTCACCACGACGTCCCTTGCCTGATATCAGATACGTTTGAAACTGTTGCGCGACCTTTCCAACATCATGCAGGAGCGCCGCCATTCGCGGAATCTGAGAAAACTCCGATTCATAGCTTTCCGCTAAGTCACCCGCATTGTGAAGATGGTCACGCAACGTCTGCACACCGCCATCCGCGTCCTTGTGCGCCAGCAAAGTCATAATCTGCTCCTTCACAGATATGTTCAAGCACCCCTACATTACCATAGCGTTACAGTTCTCACGAGCATTGCAACGAGGTTCGGCATATAGAGACAGAAGACTTTCAAGTGGAATAATCCGCATATACGCATACTCATTGGTATACCTATTCATATCTTTCCATTTTCAATTCCAAATGGAAAGATATGAATATTTTTTGCGTTAGCTACATTTAACCGAATAAGTGTAGCTAAATTCCGCGTTAGCCACATTTATTCGCACATAGAAAAACCGGACAGCGGATTCTTGGAATCCACCCACTTGGGCGAACCCGTTGAATCCGCCGTCCGGCGGCGCGACTGCTTCTCAAGAATGTGTGCTTGACTCACATGGATGGTACTGAGAACCATTCGCTCAACGATCTGTTTCCGTGCGCGCCAACCGCGTAAGGAACGCGGCTGCGCGGCACGGACACAAATCAAGTCTTGAGTGGACTCGAGCCGCGGTGGGCAACGCCACGGCGGCTCGAAAGCCAAAGGATTACTCTAGCCGCAGCTTGGAATAATCGCAAGCCGACCGAGCTTCGTTCAGTTCAGGCCTTGGCAACCTCCACGCTGAGCTCGGAGCCGCCTTCCTTCACGTTGAAGGAGGTGGCGAGCGTCTCGGAGGCGATGAGATCCTTGAACTGCTCGACCTTCGCCACGTCATCGGCCGGCACGGTCAACGTCAGCGCGATGCGGTCGGAGATTTCCAGATCAGCGGCCTTACGGGCGTCCTG